>Ga0210044_10009233_pt1 | contig 12055 bp, 11 predicted proteins | sample CryGey13umfilter_2_FD_183959 | JGI IMG/M metagenome (GOLD analysis project Ga0210044, IMG submission 183959) | Groundwater microbial communities from aquifer in Utah, USA - Crystal Geyser 4/9/14 3 um filter (SPAdes) (version 2) | ecosystem: Environmental > Aquatic > Deep subsurface >... | reverse complement strand
CATCAGATGAGTCCTTGTCGTTGAGCCAAATTTGTTTCCATACTACATAGTACGATTTAAACGCTATTAGTATAGTTTTATAATTTTTCACTTTCAGAGTTTCCATACTACATAGTACGATTTAAACCTCCTTTATTTCCCGATTGTCTTCAAATTTTTCAAGTTTCCATACTACATAGTACGATTTAAACCGAAAAGAATGGAATAAAACAAGAAGGGAGGTATATAAGTTTCCATACTACATAGTACGATTTAAACATACAACGGCCGAACCCGAACAAAAAACAGACAACCTCGTTTCCATACTACATAGTACGATTTAAACCCACAAACTACAAAATGAAGGATACAGGGTGGAGATGAAGTTTCCATACTACATAGTACGATTTAAACCTGAAATTAGGTGCATAAAGAACGATGGTCCAAACAAGTTTCCATACTACATAGTACGATTTAAACAAAATACAGGATATTCGAATGTCGGAGAAACAGAAAAAAGTTTCCATACTACATAGTACGATTTAAACACGCAAAGAAAAAAGAAGATGATGTAGACCTGCAGAAAAGTTTCCATACTACATAGTACGATTTAAACCGGCCGTGCTCGTGAAAGCCATTTAATCGGGGAATGGTTTCCATACTACATAGTACGATTTAAACATATTACAGCACATCGGAGGATTTCAAACATACTTTGTTTCCATACTACATAGTACGATTTAAACATTCGAAAAGCAGAAAAAAAAAGGTGTGTCTTTTGAATGTTTCCATACTACATAGTACGATTTAAACCTATGTATGCGCATCGAAGAAACTGACGGTCTCGAGGTTTCCATACTACATAGTACGATTTAAACCATAGCAACTCCCTCCGGATATATATTTGTTTTCGTGTTTCCATACTACATAGTACGATTTAAACCACGTGTTTGAAATTCTTTCTTTTTTTCCCGCTCGAAGGGTTTCCATACTACATAGTACGATTTAAACCCACGGCTGATATTCGATACTCGGGTGCCTCTTTCAGGGTTTCCATACTACATAGTACGATTTAAACTTTTTCATCACTCTCTTCGTCTTGTTCAGACCATCCCTGTTTCCATACTACATAGTACGATTTAAACTAATGAAGCGTGCAAGTGCTGTGCCTATTCCTATCGGTTTCCATACTACATAGTACGATTTAAACCAGCCCTTGCCCGCTTTGTAGCGAAAAATCCGAAAGGTTTCCATACTACATAGTACGATTTAAACAGTATTAAATAAAAATTATACTAATACCTCAGTCATGAGTTTCCATACTACATAGTACGATTTAAACTAATTTCAATGATTTCTTTTTCATCTACCGATCTTCGTTTCCATACTACATAGTACGATTTAAACATATTAAACTTTTGTGTGATATCCTCAGAGGTGTTAGTTTCCATACTACATAGTACGATTTAAACGCATCAGGATTTTCGGTTTCGATTTTTGTGAGCTCAGTTTCCATACTACATAGTACGATTTAAACCTTTTTTTCATTACCGCTTTTATTATTTTAGATTTATGTTTCCATACTACATAGTACGATTTAAACGGGCTGACCTGTTCAAAAACGTATTTTATCCCGACAGTTTCCATACTACATAGTACGATTTAAACCGGACACAAAATATGCGAACATATGGATGAATGATGTTTCCATACTACATAGTACGATTTAAACTTCTGCTATTCAGTCGTATGTTACTACTGAAAAAGAAAGTTTCCATACTACATAGTACGATTTAAACAAAGAAAATTTTACCGATTTATTGACACTGATACAAGTTTCCATACTACATAGTACGATTTAAACCAAAATCCTGCGGTGGTAGGTGTAATAGCTGGAGTGAGTTTCCATACTACATAGTACGATTTAAACGAAAAGATGGAATACATCATTGGTGAGGGCACGCCGAGTTTCCATACTACATAGTACGATTTAAACTGTTTGAATATCCTGTGCTTTCTTCATTTTCTCCGATGTTGTTTCCATACTACATAGTACGATTTAAACAAATTGTTTGCGGACCGTATGTTTTCCCAACCATAGCGGTTTCCATACTACATAGTACGATTTAAACCTATGAAAAAAGAGAATATGGACTATGGGAAATAGAGTTTCCATACTACATAGTACGATTTAAACTTTTCACAGGTGAAAACATAACATTATATTGAGAAAGTTTCCATACTACATAGTACGATTTAAACAAACAGGTTTGACGCCGGGTATGTTTCTTCCGCAAAGGTTTCCATACTACATAGTACGATTTAAACGCTCTATAATCTCTACCTCATCAACCGATTTTTCCTGTTTCCATACTACATAGTACGATTTAAACTATACTTCATTTTATTTATATGATTATAAAGATATATAGTTTCCATACTACATAGTACGATTTAAACTTTAGCATGTGTTATTATTATTATATGTATTAAATATTGTTTCCATACTACATAGTACGATTTAAACCGTGCCACAGCGGATATTTGATATTCTGGGCGCTCTTCGTTTCCATACTACATAGTACGATTTAAACTCATCTTGTTTTTGTTTATTTATTTCAGTTTTTTTCGTTTCCATACTACATAGTACGATTTAAACCCTCAATCGTGAAGAAATTGAGGCTCGGAAAAAAAAGTTTCCATACTACATAGTACGATTTAAACGATTGAACCCCACACTGTCTCGCACCGCCGACCCGGTTTCCATACTACATAGTACGATTTAAACAATGCTACCATTTTATTGTTTTATATTTTATTTTATTTTGTTTCCATACTACATAGTACGATTTAAACTTTATTTCTTTATTTATTTCGTCTTCTGTCAAACCCCCGTTTCCATACTACATAGTACGATTTAAACAAAGAAAACTGGATAAGCGGTATAGAAAATACCAAAAGGTTTCCATACTACATAGTACGATTTAAACAGAAACCTCACATAAATCAACCGAGCTAGGATATTCGTTTCCATACTACATAGTACGATTTAAACAAACAGAAATAGGAGCTCGAAAACATGGTTCAAACCGGTTTCCATACTACATAGTACGATTTAAACACAGAAAAAGACGAGAAAGAAAAGAACATCAATGAGGTTTCCATACTACATAGTACGATTTAAACCAAAGAGGACACAACATTTCGGATATCGGCACTAGGGTTTCCATACTACATAGTACGATTTAAACATTGAAATCTCTGTTTCCATATATGCTATTTTTTTTTGTTTCCATACTACATAGTACGATTTAAACCAGATATCGACCCAACCACCTCACTTTGCTTTTTGAGTTTCCATACTACATAGTACGATTTAAACCACCTGCAGCAAGAAGAAGAATGGCGGAAAAAATAGGTTTCCATACTACATAGTACGATTTAAACTTACGTACTTGACTGGTCGTTCAGATACTTCCAGGCGTTTCCATACTACATAGTACGATTTAAACGAAGAAGTAGGAGAAGAAGAATATACTGAGCATGAAAAGTTTCCATACTACATAGTACGATTTAAACCCAGACGAACGAAGCATATGATGAGATGATACGAATGGAGTTTCCATACTACATAGTACGATTTAAACGAGGCAACGGAAATCATCGGATTTGATGGAAATGGTTTCCATACTACATAGTACGATTTAAACATTCCGTAAAGACGATGTATTCGAAATTGAATTACAGAGTTTCCATACTACATAGTACGATTTAAACTTTTCATCATATCCTAACAGGCCGAAGGTGTGAGAGTGTGAGTTTCCATACTACATAGTACGATTTAAACTTTTTCATCTTGTTTATTTTATTTTAAAGATATTTTGTTTCCATACTACATAGTACGATTTAAACGAGCGATAAAAAACACAATAAATGGGCAACCTCCGAGTTTCCATACTACATAGTACGATTTAAACAAGAAAAAAAGAAGATGATGTAGATGTGCAAAAAAGTTTCCATACTACATAGTACGATTTAAACTGAACGATGTAGGGGAAATACCTGGAGGACGAAGATGTTTCCATACTACATAGTACGATTTAAACCCTGTATTTTTTCTGCGACGGATAGTGTTGATATCGCGTTTCCATACTGCATAGTACGATTTAAACAGGAGAAGATAGAGAGTATTTCGTTAAACTCTTAATAGTTTCCATACTACATAGTACGATTTAAACAAAAGTTGGAGATACTCTTATTAGCTATCATGTCGGTTTCCATACTACATAGTACGATTTAAACATCTTCTTCATTTGCGTTCAGATGTTCATATACTCGTTTCCATACTACATAGTACGATTTAAACAAAGAAGTTTCGTTTTTTCTTCGTCGGAAAGAAATGGTTTCCATACTACATAGTACGATTTAAACACAATCCTGACACAAAATATGCAAGGCTAAACAAAATCGTTTCCATACTACATAGTACGATTTAAACGATTTATTTTGTTGTGTTGTTTATTTTTGCTATATAGTTTCCATACTACATAGTACGATTTAAACCTCTGTGAGTGATTACGGGTGATTATTTTCATTTTTTGTTTCCATACTACATAGTACGATTTAAACATAAAATGAAAAAAATTACATGTGAGTGAAAAAATAGTTTCCATACTACATAGTACGATTTAAACTTTATTGCTGGAAATTTTAACCATACTTTAATTCCATGTTTCCATACTACATAGTACGATTTAAACTTCTTGAGAAAGAACATCACCTCGTTTTCCACCTCAGTTTCCATACTACATAGTACGATTTAAACGTGAACATAAATAGCTGTTAGGCAATTCGTTAGATGTTTCCATACTACATAGTACGATTTAAACAAAAGAAATAGAGAAATTTGAAAATGAAATTCTGGAGTTTCCATACTACATAGTACGATTTAAACGTTATTATATATATTTTATAAATATAAATAGGATTACGTTTCCATACTACATAGTACGATTTAAACGAACGCATGAATTTGATTGAAACAATCTTTAAAATTGTTTCCATACTACATAGTACGATTTAAACACGGATACGGATATAAAACATAATGAAATGAAATATAAGTTTCCATACTACATAGTACGATTTAAACCCTTTCACCTCCAATTGTTGCACCGGCCCGTCAAAAGTGGTTTCCATACTACATAGTACGATTTAAACCGTAGGAGCATGGCGTGAAAACCTACAAGGTAAAATGAGTTTCCATACTACATAGTACGATTTAAACAAGATGAAATTTGGCAAATTAAAGATGTGTGTCTTATCGGGTTTCCATACTACATAGTACGATTTAAACTAACTTGAATTTTATCGATGTGCCTTCTTTCACAAAGTTTCCATACTACATAGTACGATTTAAACAAAAGAAATGGCAGCCAGTATGAAATTTTTATCCGAGTTTCCATACTACATAGTACGATTTAAACTTTTTGTTTATTTATTTGTTATTTTTTTGTCTTCCTTGTTTCCATACTACATAGTACGATTTAAACGAATTGAACTGTTTTGAAATCGATGGTTATATATTTTTGTTTCCATACTACATAGTACGATTTAAACACGGCAAACCCGAATATGAGCATACAAGATATCTTAACGTTTCCATACTACATAGTACGATTTAAACTTTCAAGGAGACATCTGGATTTTAAATGCGTCCTCAGGTTTCCATACTACATAGTACGATTTAAACTGATGGAAAATCTTTTTTTATATCGTCCTCGACATTGGTTTCCATACTACATAGTACGATTTAAACCATTATTTTTATATTATTATATTACACAACATATATGTTTCCATACTACATAGTACGATTTAAACAAAAGTATTCTTTCACAAAATTCACACATGTGTCAGAGTTTCCATACTACATAGTACGATTTAAACAAAGAGAGGGTCATCAAACGAAACCTTCGATTGATACGTTTCCATACTACATAGTACGATTTAAACATTTTTTGTATTTTTCTTTTTTTTCGGCCTCAAATTTGTTTCCATACTACATAGTACGATTTAAACATATACGTTGCCTGGTAACAACGAGGGTGATGAAAAGGTTTCCATACTACATAGTACGATTTAAACTATTTGCGTGTGTGTTATTTTTGGTATGTGTTTTGAGTAGTTTCCATACTACATAGTACGATTTAAACTTTATTTGTGAATGTTTTTGCTTGCTATGTATAAGAGTTTCCATACTACATAGTACGATTTAAACTTTTTACCTTCCCCTATTGGTTTTTCCGCTTCCCAGTTTCCATACTACATAGTACGATTTAAACAAAGAAACAGTAGCTTTCAGGGTGTGATATATGTATGTTTCCATACTACATAGTACGATTTAAACACATACAAAAAAAAACTGAAATTTCCCGACATTGCGGTTTCCATACTACATAGTACGATTTAAACTTTATTTTTTATATTGGATGCATTTCGTATTTTTTTTGTTTCCATACTACATAGTACGATTTAAACCATCTCTGGTCTGCGACAATACTGGGAAGGAATATTAGTTTCCATACTACATAGTACGATTTAAACAACTTCTTTCCGAAGCAATGCCTCAGGCGGAAGCCAGAGTTTCCATACTACATAGTACGATTTAAACATGCTGGGGGCATGATCATGTAGCACGCAAAACACCGTTTCCATACTACATAGTACGATTTAAACAGGGAAAACGGTAGCACAAAACATTCCACAAAAAAGTTTCCATACTACATAGTACGATTTAAACATAATATATGCAATTATTCAGAAGATATAAAAATGGAGTTTCCATACTACATAGTACGATTTAAACCAAAATATTCTCAGGTATGGGACAATGATGTGAAACGTTTCCATACTACATAGTACGATTTAAACATTCGATATGGTCTGATGCACCGACCAGAGAGGCACGTTTCCATACTACATAGTACGATTTAAACAGATTATCCAGCGTGTCTCATCTTTTTCCTTTTAGTCAGTTTCCATACTACATAGTACGATTTAAACTCTTTAATATATTTCCGATTATTTTCGGATTTTTCGGTTTCCATACTACATAGTACGATTTAAACTTTATTTTTCTTGTTTTTTCGCATTTTCTCTTTTTATGTTTCCATACTACATAGTACGATTTAAACCAGAAAGTGCACAGTTATCCTTATTCGGAATAGAACAGTTTCCATACTACATAGTACGATTTAAACCCCTCTAATATTTTTTTTATTATTTTTGGATTTTTTGGTTTCCATACTACATAGTACGATTTAAACCGGACGAAAAGGTCTATGTTATTAGAGATGTGGTTAGTTTCCATACTACATAGTACGATTTAAACTTTGGTGTCTGAAAACAGAAAAAAGAAAACAAAAAAAGTTTCCATACTACATAGTACGATTTAAACATTTTTTCCCAGACATAGCATTCAGAAGATTTGACGAGTTTCCATACTACATAGTACGATTTAAACCGAATATTGAAGGTCGACGGTTGACGCATTGATCACCGTTTCCATACTACATAGTACGATTTAAACGACATCTGTCTCCATATACGCTATTTTTTTTTTGATTTCAAGTTTCCATACTACATAGTACGATTTAAACTCGGGAATTTTCACACCACAAACCCATCGCCGAAATTTGTTTCCATACTACATAGTACGATTTAAACACTCGGATTACATCGGAAAATACAAGCTACTAAAAACGTTTCCATACTACATAGTACGATTTAAACACGCCCACCGCATATATTCTGTATTCTGGTCTTTCTTCGTTTCCATACTACATAGTACGATTTAAACTCTTCTGGTGTTTTATTTTTTTTCCGGAAATTATCGAGGTTTCCATACTACATAGTACGATTTAAACTAGGTAGCACGATTTCCCTTCAAGCGATATCAGCGGGTTTCCATACTACATAGTACGATTTAAACGAACTTCACTTCTTTTTTTTCCCTGAATGGGCCAGCGTTTCCATACTACATAGTACGATTTAAACCAGGATTATGTTTTGCGCACGATGTATTTGCGTGTAGTTTCCATACTACATAGTACGATTTAAACCCTGCAAAACCCGATAGCAATAGGTGCGATTACTGGTGGTTTCCATACTACATAGTACGATTTAAACCGAAAAGAATGGGACTACACAAGAAGAGAAATAAATAAGTTTCCATACTACATAGTACGATTTAAACACGGAAAAAAGAAGAACAGTCGTAAGATTGATGTTTGGTTTCCATACTACATAGTACGATTTAAACTATCATTTGCGCCGGTACGCCAAGCATTCCCTCACGGTTTCCATACTACATAGTACGATTTAAACATGTTTGGGTGCTCAACGCGTCAACAGTTGACCTTGTTTCCATACTACATAGTACGATTTAAACGGGCGGACGGAAACGAAGAAAAAGAAATATGCATTCATGTTTCCATACTACATAGTACGATTTAAACGGAATGTATCTATTTTTAGGGTTGTCCTGTGCTGCTCGTTTCCATACTACATAGTACGATTTAAACTTGGCGATTCAAATAAAGGTATGGGAGAACTATCCCGTTTCCATACTACATAGTACGATTTAAACGGAGTTGCTATGTTCTCCCTCTTTTTTATTAAATAGTTTCCATACTACATAGTACGATTTAAACGTTGAAGGTAGATTTTTCCCAAGGGTATATATTATAGTTTCCATACTACATAGTACGATTTAAACTCATCAATGACATTAATACGAAAGACACAGTCAAACGGGTTTCCATACTACATAGTACGATTTAAACACGGCTACAACCTTTCCGATTACGACCCTGCTTCCCGTTTCCATACTACATAGTACGATTTAAACTTTATTAGGATATTATTAAGATATTATTAGGACACTATGTTTCCATACTACATAGTACGATTTAAACTGAAACTTTTCAAACGAAACAAAAAAACAAAAGATGGTTTCCATACTACATAGTACGATTTAAACGAAAAATACAAAAAATATCAAATATACGGTATTTGGGTTTCCATACTACATAGTACGATTTAAACGTTGAAGGTAGATTTTCCCCAAGGGTATTATTATTAGTTTCCATACTACATAGTACGATTTAAACCTTTTCCTGAAAGTGCATTTTTTATGCCACCCATCGCGTTTCCATACTACATAGTACGATTTAAACGATTATCGGATTTTTCGATAGTATACCCACACCTAGGTTTCCATACTACATAGTACGATTTAAACCTCCTTCACTTTCAAAATATTTCGCAGGCCCGTTGAGGTTTCCATACTACATAGTACGATTTAAACCGTGTCCCTTTCCGTGTCCGTTTTGTTTAAAAAATAGTTTCCATACTACATAGTACGATTTAAACCCTGCCCACTGCATATATTCTGTATTCTGGGCGCTCCTGGTTTCCATACTACATAGTACGATTTAAACCAAACATCCCCTTGAAAGATGTCTTCGCCCTCCGCTTGTTTCCATACTACATAGTACGATTTAAACTGCCCACTGCATATATTCTGTATTCTGGGCGCTCCTGGTTTCCATACTACATAGTACGATTTAAACCAAACATCCCCTTGAAAGATGTCTTCGCCCTCCGCTTGTTTCCATACTACATAGTACGATTTAAACTGCCCACTGCATATATTCTGTATTCTGGGCGCTCCTGGTTTCCATACTACATAGTACGATTTAAACAAACATTTCCTTGAAATATATTTTCCCCTCTCGACTGTTTCCATACTACATAGTACGATTTAAACCATTTTCCATTTCTTCCCATTTTTCCACAAAGTCATGTTTCCATACTACATAGTACGATTTAAACAAAAAGACCAATCGCAGTAATTAGCGGGTTTTTCGCGTTTCCATACTACATAGTACGATTTAAACAATTCAAACGGGACGGACGAAAAAGTTTATATGATGTTTCCATACTACATAGTACGATTTAAACGGTAGATTCCTTGGTCTATTTTTTTGCGCAAAAGACGTTTCCATACTACATAGTACGATTTAAACAAGACAATATCCTTGCGAACTTTTCGCCTATTTGTAGTTTCCATACTACATAGTACGATTTAAACTTATTTTATTTTGTTTTCATAGTCCGACATTTTTTTCGGTTTCCATACTACATAGTACGATTTAAACCATACATAGGAAAAAGCATATCCGGAGACGATGGAAGTTTCCATACTACATAGTACGATTTAAACTGCCCCTGCGCCCCCGATAGAGTGGGTGGGGTTGTGCGTTTCCATACTACATAGTACGATTTAAACCCGTATAAAGATTTGTGATATATTTTCCTACCGTACTGTTTCCATACTACATAGTACGATTTAAACACCACGTCCGTCCCTCCCTCAACACTCTCGTAATACCGTTTCCATACTACATAGTACGATTTAAACACGAGCATTTTCGCCCCACCGTGCCACAGCGGATATTTGTTTCCATACTACATAGTACGATTTAAACCGAGCGCCCCGCAAGAGGAGATGGAACGATACTACCGAGTTTCCATACTACATAGTACGATTTAAACTTTTGCCTGGCTTCCGCCTGTTGTTGGCCTTCGGACAGTTTCCATACTACATAGTACGATTTAAACCTCCTATTTTTGTTTTAGTTTTATCGGGGTTCCTTCACGTTTCCATACTACATAGTACGATTTAAACATAGAATCGAGCGTAGGCGTCATTCCTACGCTGGAAGTTTCCATACTACATAGTACGATTTAAACAGGCAAACAAGTCTTTCGCAACACATAATCCCGCGAGTTTCCATACTACATAGTACGATTTAAACTCTGTCTGTTTCTTCGCCAGAAAGCCAATGTAGAACAGTTTCCATACTACATAGTACGATTTAAACTTTCCCATATTTCTTCTGTCCTTTCACTCTCTGACGTTTCCATACTACATAGTACGATTTAAACACAATATCGGTTACTTTGATATTACCAGGAGTGTCTGGTTTCCATACTACATAGTACGATTTAAACTTGTCACCCTTTGCATAACGAACTGTTTTTTTTGAGGTTTCCATACTACATAGTACGATTTAAACGAAGAACTCGACACCTACTGGACTACTGCTGTAGCAAGTTTCCATACTACATAGTACGATTTAAACCGTGCCGTATGAGGCAATTATACGCACTCCCCCGAGAAGTTTCCATACTACATAGTACGATTTAAACACAATTGCAGGATATGCTATATTCCGATACTATGAAGTTTCCATACTACATAGTACGATTTAAACTCTTCGTTGTCCTCTCGAGGTATTTCACTGTTATCGAGTTTCCATACTACATAGTACGATTTAAACTTTACAGCCCCACCCATTTTACTCGTCTTATGGTTTGTTTCCATACTACATAGTACGATTTAAACTTGACCTCCAATATTCGGCGACCGAAATACTTCGCGTTTCCATACTACATAGTACGATTTAAACAGGAATACGGGAGCATCGAAGATAGTATATGCTATGAAGTTTCCATACTACATAGTACGATTTAAACATTCCGATTTCCCCTATGCAGGCGATACGAGATAGGAGTTTCCATACTACATAGTACGATTTAAACGAAAGCGATGTATCTTGATCTTCCGAAACGCTGGAAAGTTTCCATACTACATAGTACGATTTAAACAAGAGATATGATGATGAGAGAAAAAAACAGCTTTAAGTTTCCATACTACATAGTACGATTTAAACACCAAAAATTCCGTAGATGAAAAAGAAATCATAGAAAGTTTCCATACTACATAGTACGATTTAAACGAAAACAATGGGACAAAACAAGAAGAGAGGTAAGTAAGTTTCCATACTACATAGTACGATTTAAACTGGAATGATTTTGTACAGCTATTATTTTATACATATGTTTCCATACTACATAGTACGATTTAAACGGTAGAAGAAAAAATGAAGCTTCTTTCCGAAGCGATGGTTTCCATACTACATAGTACGATTTAAACTACTCACTTCTC
>Ga0210044_10009229_pt1 | contig 12059 bp, 13 predicted proteins | sample CryGey13umfilter_2_FD_183959 | JGI IMG/M metagenome (GOLD analysis project Ga0210044, IMG submission 183959) | Groundwater microbial communities from aquifer in Utah, USA - Crystal Geyser 4/9/14 3 um filter (SPAdes) (version 2) | ecosystem: Environmental > Aquatic > Deep subsurface >... | reverse complement strand
GAACCACCATGAGCCAGAACTCCAAAACCTCCCAATCTGTCAGGCCAACGGCCGATTTGCTGGTCACTGGCCGGTATGTCCTCCCCCTGCACGACGGGATCGCGCCCATCGAGCACGGCGCGGTGGCCGTGGCCGGCGACACCATCATTGAGGTGGGCACTCTGGCCGCGTTGGGCCCCAGGTATCCTGGCGCCCGGCGGCTGGAGCATGCCAATGGCCTGGTCATGCCGGGCCTGGTCAACGTCCACACCCACGCCGCCATGGCCTGCTTCCGGGGGCTGGCCGATGATCTGCCCCTCATGCAGTGGCTGCGGGAGCACATCTTCCCGGCCGAGGCCAGACTTACCGCGGCCATGGTCTATCAGGCCACCCGGCTTTCCGCCCTGGAGATGATTCGTTCCGGCACCACCTCCTTTTGCGACATGTACCTTTTCGCCGGCGACGTGGCGCGGGCCGCGGCGGAGAGCGGTCTTCGGGCCTGGGTCGGCGAGGTGCTCTACGATTTCCCGTCGCCCAATTATGGGCCCGTGGCCAAGGGGCTCGAATACCTGGATCGCCTGGCGCTGGAGTACGCCGGCCATCCCCGCGTCACTATCACCGTTGACCCCCACGCCGTCTATACCTGCTCCCCCGACCTGCTGGTCACCCTGAAGGAGCGGGCCCTGGCCTTGGACGCCCTATACGTCATCCACCTGGCCGAGAGCTCTGCCGAGGTGGCCGGCGCCATGGAGAAATTCGGGCGGACGCCGGTGCTGCATCTTGACGCCTTAGGCCTGTTGGATTCTCGGGTGCTGGCCGATCACTGCGTGGTGTTGACCGCCGCCGAGATCGAGCTTTTGGCCGCCCGTGGTGTAAAAGTGGCCCATTGCCCGGAGAGCAATATGAAGCTGGCCTCGGGGGTGGCGCCGGTGCCGGAGCTGCTGGCGGCCGGGGTGACGGTGGGCCTGGGCACCGACGGCGCGGCCAGCAATAACGATGTTGATATGTTCGGGGAGATGGACACCGCTGCCAAGCTGCACAAAGTATCCAGGCTGGACCCCACCGCCATGCCCGCCGCGGTCACCCTGCGCATGGCCACCCTGGGCGGGGCCGAGGCGCTGGGCGCTGGCCAGTGGCTTGGCAGCCTGGCGCCGGGGAAAAAGGCCGATCTCATTGTCATCGACCTGGCCCAGCCGCATCTGACGCCGCTTTACAACATCCCCTCGCAACTGGTTTATGCCGCCCGGGGCGCCGACGTAGTCCATTCGGTCATTGGCGGCCGGATCGTCATGCGGGACCGACTGGTTACCACCATGAACGAGACGGAGGTGCTGGCAAAGGTTTCGGAAATTTCCCGTAATATCAAACGGTAACGCCTATGGCGTGTACAAAGTGATTTACTTCTGGTTTTTTTTTCTGTATGAAGGAGATAGAGAGGTGAGATGAAAGCTCAAGGATAACCTGTTCCGCAAGAGGCCTGCCATGTTCGGTTTGGGAATGCCTGAACTCATCGTTATTCTGGTGATCGTCGTGCTGGTCTTCGGGGCCGGCAGGATTCCGGAAATTGGCGCCGGCCTGGGCAAGGGGATCAGAAATTTTAAAAAGGCCACCCGCGAGGAAAAGGAAAACGAAAAACTGGACAACCATAAGGATGGTTCTTAAAGTAAAAAGATAAGCCCTTGAAAACCCTAGTTGGAGCAGGTGAACACCATGTTTGGAATCGGCACCCCGGAACTTCTCGTAATCTTTGGCATCGCCTTTCTGGTCTTTGGCGGCAAAAAACTGCCGGAACTGGGCAGCGGCCTGGGCAAGGCTATCGCCTCGTTCAAAAAAGGCCTGCATGACGTGGAGGCGGAGGCGCCCGGCGTTAAAGAGACAACCGCCTTGCCGCGGGATATGGAGCAGACAAAGCAGGTGGACGACACGGATCTGAAAAAGTAACAAGTATTTTAGCGCAGTCAGCTAATGGGGTGCGAGTGGCGGTGCGACTTTCACTCCATTTTTGTTTTTTATCGTAACTCTTCAAGGTGGATAGTCTGAAGGTGTTTAGTTTTTCAGGCTGGAAGCAGACTCAGTTCCTAATAGACTACAGTCTAAACAACCTGAGTTGCTTCTTGTCGTGATTAACGTCCCGCGGGACAAGGGTCGGGAAGGAGACGTGAAGATCGAGATCGATATATCCAGCCAAATGAAGGAACTGCTCAACCGTAACAACGTGCAGATCCATTCTTTGGAACAGATCGACGCCGGGTTGAAAGAGGCTTATGCCGCCGGTCGCAAGCAGGCCTTGATTCTCCACCGCTCCAAGGTCTACGCGCGCCGCGTCGGTTTTTCCGGGGATCAGGTGGTGGAGGTCTATGATACTGAGCTGCCCGCGTATTTGAAGGTGGGGGAACGGCTATTGGTGGTGCTGGGCACGGGCGGCAAGACCCGCTTCGTGCTGCAGACCGCCGTGACCCATATTTTTTCAGACCGCTTCACGTTAGGCATCCAGGATCCCCGGCACACCCAAAGATTCAGGGTGGCCAAGGCCGAGGCCCTGGTCTTTTGGCCCATGTCGCCGGAGGTGTATCTGAAGCTGCAGAGCGATGAGGTGGTGCTGGGGCGCCAGGTCGGCGGTCCCATCACGGCGCGCCCCGCCGACCTCGCCGCCGGAGAGCGGCCCGACAGCCCCTCCACGGTGGAGGAGAGCCTCCTGGACCGGCAGAGCCGGCAGCCGACCGCCGACCTGGCCGCAGTCCTTAACAGCCCGGGTAATGTCGCCCTTGGGGTGGTGGATATCTCGCTGGGCGGTCTCTGTCTCGCCGTGGCCCCTGGCAGCGGGCAGGCCTTTGCCCACCAGTTGCTTTACGTCAGCTTCACTCTGCCGGCGAACCAGAGCGGCATTTACGGCGCCGGCCTGCGGATCGCCGCCTTGGCCATCGCCCGCGGCTGGAAGAAGGCCCCGGCCGCTGATCACCTTCACCTCATGTTTCTCGCCCGGCTGCCTGATCTGGTGGCCGGCTTCTTTTCCGCGTAATCTCCAAAAGAAATGGGCACGGTCAAGCAGAAAGCCAGGGTGCTTTTTCTCTGCACCGGCAACGCCTGTCGCAGCCAGATCGCCGAGGGTTGGGCCCGGCGCCTGCTGGGCGATCAATATGAGGTCTACTCGGCCGGCATTGAGAAACACGGCCTTAACCCCATGGCCGTCAAGGTCATGGCCGAGGCCGGGGTGGATATTGCCAGGCAGGTCTCGAAATTGCTTAGCGAGCTGCCAGGGCAGGATTTTGACTTCGTCATCACCGTCTGCGACCATGCCCGTGAGGCGTGTCCGCTTTTTCCCGGCAAGGCCAAACTTATCCACAGGAGTTTTGACGATCCGCCCCGGCTGGCTGCCCAGGCCGCGACCGAGGAGGAGGCCCTGGCCCCATACCGCCGGGTGCGCGATGAAATCGAGGCATTCGTCCGGAGTCTGCCGGAGCTGCTGGGTGGTGTCTGAGTCCGCCTGTTCAGCCGCCGGTCTTCTGGTTTTCCACATAATGAGCGGCGGCCAGGGCGGCGGTGCAGCCGTCACCGGCAGCGGTGACGATCTGGCGGGCGTACTTTTCCCGCAGGTCACCGACCACAAAGATTCCGGGCATATTGGTTTCGCACTTGGCGTCGGAGGCCACGAAGCCGTTGGCGTTCATGAGGGTGCCGGCCGGCACGAGTTGGTTGTTTGGCGAGAAGCCGATGAAGATGAAGATCCCGTCCGCGGCCAGGTCCCGCTGCCGGCCGGTGATGACGTCCTGGAGCGCCGCGCCGGTTACGCCGCCATTCTCTGACCTGATCGCGGTGATCACCGTATTCCAAAGAATATTGATTTTGGGCTGGGCCTGCACCCGCTGCTGGAGGATCATGCTGGCCCGCAGGGCATCCCGTCGGTGGACGATGGTGACCTTGGTGGCCAGCTTGGTGAGATAGAGCGCCTCCTCGGTGGCCGAATCGCCACCGCCCACCACGAGCACCTCCTTGTTCCTAAAAAAGAAGCCGTCGCAGGTGGCGCAGTAGGAGACCCCTTTGCCGTAGTTTGCGTCCTCGCCGGGCACCCCGAGCTTTTTGGGGCTGCCACCCATGCCGAGGATAATGGCATGGGCCCGCAGTTCCTCGCCGTTGTCCAGGCGCACCGTGTGGTGGCGCAGCCCGGGCTCCACGGCCACGATCTCCCGCGCTTTGACCGGCAGGCCATAGGAGGCCGCATGCCGGAGGAAATTGGCCGCCAGGGCAGCCCCGCTGATTGTCTCCAGGCCCGGCCAGTTCTCGACGATATCGGTATTGTTCACCTGGCCCCCGGCCAGGCCTTTCTCGACCAGCACCGTCTTCATGGCCGCCCGCATGGCGTAAATCCCGGCGGTGAGCCCGGCCGGCCCGCCGCCCACGATGATCAGGTCATATAGTTCGCTTGTCGGCATGCCTGCCTCCTCTTTCCGGTATTTTCGCCATCAAGCCAAAAGAATCCTGCGCTTAAAACGGTCAAAGGCAGCCGCTTTCGCCGGTTGGCAGCAAACAGAAAATTCAGTTCAATCAGTGTGGTTGCGGTTGCGCATCAACGCCGCCCTGCCGCAGCCCTTCTTCCGGATCCTTGTAATAGATGCTTTTGCGCGTCGGCGCCTTCAGTTTGTTGCAAACTTCAGCATACTCGGCGCAAAGAAATGGCCAAAAGACTTTTTGGGTCTATTTTGCGAATGTAAAACAGCAGGTTACAATCGCGCCCGGAACAAGTAAAATGCGCCCCATAGACAATCAGTCTGACTTTGAAGCGGCACAAACGACAGCAACAAGGAAAACGATGGTTCAAGACAGCATTGTCCCTCTCCCTGTCCATGATTGCACGGCACTCTTTAAGACGTTGCAGGCCGTTTTGTCGTGGCAGTGGGATGGCCGGTTTCAAACCGCGCTGGCCCAGATCGGCATGGCGGAAAAAGATGCCATGCGCGTAACCCTGGAAAACCATCTGGGCCCGGCCTGGGACAGTGCCACCATCGACACGGCCCCGGAGTCGGTGCGGCGCGCCATAGGCCGGCTGGGCGGCATCATGCCGGGCCAGTTGTTTTACGCCGTCGAACTGTCGCAAGATGGTATGGTTTTTTGCGCCTGGTGGCCCTGGGGCAACGGCCGCACCATCTCCATCCGCGTCGGCGCCAGCCCGGAGGGCTCGGCCCTGCTGGCCACGCTGGTGCCCGCCGATGCCCGATGACCCTCCCTCTTTCGGCCTGGCTCCATCTCCTGCCTCGCCGCCGTCATCGCCAACCTCTATATGGATTTCTATGATGCGACGAATGTTGTTAACGGGCACCACGGTAACATGATTGGTTCCTATGGCGGAGGAGCCTGCCAGTAATTGCGTCCTCCAGTATCCATATCTTAGGCCGCCCGGCTGACCAGCTAAGCCGCTGTAAAAAAATAACATGGCCAACGAGTTGACTGGAGCGGCATAAGGAGCCGTAACGAAATCAATATAAATGGCCAAGTTATTTCGTAACGGCTCCTAAGTTGATCCGTTAGTTTTGCCTTTCAGGCCGCCGTTCAGTCGGCGGCCGCCTTTTTCTTATATTTCTTGGGCGCAACGGTGGGACGGGGCGTGGCGATATAGCGTCGGCCGACCTTGGGGGCCGGCTGGGGCTTGCTGGCTTGCACCATCTCGATCTTCACCGGTTTGCCATGGATCATCAGCCGGTCAAAGGCCTTGAGGATGGCCGGGGCATAGCGGCTGTCGGCGTCGAGCAGGGTGTTATGCTCCGAGATGACGATCTTGCCGATGGCGATGTTGCGCACCCGCGTGCCCTCGTTGATGATGGCGATCAGCCGGGCCGGCAGAATGCCGTCCTTTTTGCCCAGGTTGATGGCGAAGCGGGTGAAATTTTCATCGCGGAAGTCCCGCTTGCCGCGGCTGCCCTCCTTGGGGCGGCCGGGGGGCGGTGCTGCGTGCCGTTCCACCTCCCGCTCGTTCAGGTCGGGCGCGTTTTTGTAGTATTGCAGGAAGCGGTCGAAATTCAGGGAAATAAATCGTTTGATCAGTTCATCGCGCTTCAGATCGGCCAGTTTTTCAACCAGGGCGGGCAGCATCGGACCGAGCAGGGCGTGATCCACCTCCAGGTTCAGCATGGTATCGATGCGCTGCTGCAGGAGTTTGGCGCAGACCTCCTGTCCTGATGGCACCCGCCGGTATGTAAAGGTCTTGCCGAGATTCCTTTCCAGCTCCCGGATCCGGTATTTTTCCCGCATGTGGATAATGGCGATTGAGGTGCCGGCCTTGCCGGCCCGGCCGGTGCGGCCGCTGCGGTGGGTGTAGCCGGATAGTTCATCGGGCAGGCTGTAGTTGATCACGTGGGTCAGGTCGCTGACATCCAGGCCGCGGGCCGCCACATCCGTGGCCACCAGGATGTCGACCTGTTTGCGGCGGAATTTATTCATGATCCGATCTCGCTGGATCTGGGACAGGTCGCCGTGCAGGGCCTCGGCCCGGTAGCCGTCCTGCATGAGCTTTTCGGCGACCTCCTGGGTATCCAGGCGGGTGCGGCAGAAGATAATCCCGTAGAAGTCGGGGTTGAAGTCGACAAGCCTTTTCAGGGCGGCATAGCGGTCCTTGGCATGCACCATGTAGTAGGCGTGCTGGATGTTGTCGGCGCCGGCGTTGCGGGTGCCAACGGTGAGTTCAACGGGCACGGTCATGTATTTTCGGGTAATGGTCACCACGGCCCGCGGCATGGTGGCGGAAAACAGCAGGGTCTTCTTGGTGGCCGGGGTTTCGGCGAGGATGGCGTTCAATTCCTCCTGAAAGCCCATGTTCAGCATCTCATCCGCTTCATCCAGCACTACCGTGGTGACCCCGGCGATCCGCACACAGCGGCGCTTGAGCAGATCCAGCAGGCGGCCCGGGGTGGCGACGATGATATGCATGCCTTGCCGCAGGGCCTTGATCTGGAGATCAATGCGCGCCCCGCCGTAAACTGGCAGGACTTTCAAGCCGCGGACAAACTTACCGATTGCGGTCAGGTCACGGGCCACCTGCATGCACAGCTCGCGGGTGGGGCAGAGGATGAGGGCCTGGGTCTGGTCGCTGGCGACATCGGTGATCTGGATGAGCGGAATACCAAAGGCGGCGGTTTTGCCGGTGCCGGTCTGGGCCAGGCTGATCAGATCGTCCTGCCTCCGCAAAATGACGGGAATGGCCTCCTCCTGGATTGGGGTGGGAGTGGTGAAGCCAAGGGCGGCAAGGCCTTGCAGGATGTCGGGCCGGATGTGCAGTTCAGCGAAGGTGGTCATGGGGTGTTTGTCCGATTGAAGGTTGAGCTGCTTAATATTTTATCCATCTGTAACTGCTCAGGTTGTTTAGCCCGTCAGGCGGTAGACTGTTAGGCAAAAAACGGAGCGTATGCGGAACACCGTACGACTTATACCGCAAGGGCATAAGTTTCGTATGAGCAGACGAGCTGCTCAACTCAGCTTTATACCGCAAGGGCATAAGTTTCGTATGAGCAGACGAGCTGCTCAACTCAGCTTTATATCTCGTGTTTCGCTGTTGCTAACTGCCTGCAGCCTATAGACCTGAGTAGTTACAATTTCGCAAACAATGCCGTGGTTTGCACGAGCATGATTTTAAACATAAGGAGCAGCCATCATGAGCAAGGCCCAGGACACGAAGAAGGATGCCAAAAAGGAACCTGCCAAGTCAATGAAGGAGAAAAAGGCCGCGAAGAAACTCAAGCAGGAGGAGAAAAAACGCCAGGGGTTCACCAGACAATGATACGGCCTGCACATGGGCCGGGGAAAAATCTTGCTTTTCCATGAGCAGTGGGTAATTTGGCTTTGATATCTTGCCAGTTTTCTTATGGTTTTGAGCCTGGGGAGGGCCGCAAACAGCTTGCCAGGCCCAGGGTATCCATTTTGGAACCGGGCCTTTATAACGAAGGGGTTCCCTCGGGGACCGAGGATCAAGGAGCGGGAAGCGATGTTGCAAGGGACAGTGAAGTGGTTTAACGAGGCAAAGGGGTTTGGTTTTATTGCCCAGGATAATGGACCAGATGTTTTTGTTCATTTTTCCGCCATCAAGGCGGAAGGCTTTAAATCCCTGAAAGAGGGGGAACGGGTGCAGTTTGAAATTGTTGACGGCCCCAAAGGGCCGGCTGCCGACCAGGTGAGTCCGATCTGAGGGCCGTATCTGTGGCGCAACAAAAAGCCCCGCCTGGCGGGGCTTTTTGTTGCCCGGTGTGCCAGGCGGCCGCAAAGCCTTGAGAGGCGCTATGCACCTTTCACCTGCTGCGGCAATGTTTTATCCGTCGGATAGGACAAGATAGGACATATAGGTCGTATGGTGCCCGGCGCCGCGCCGCCAATATGTTTCGCCCGCGTCAGTTGCGGAAGAACGGCGCGTGGTTGGAAGTGAAGAGTGGCGGGTCGCGCCGCAGAATGGCGGCCACCGCCGGGTGGCGCTTGAATTCCTGATCCAGAAAGCGCCGCACCGCCTGCCGATCCCAGCCCAAAGGATGCTTGAAGTCGGTATAAAGGGTGAGGTCGGCCGCGTAAAAATCGCGCACCGCCAGGCTATCGGCCTCGGCGCCACAGACTGGCATATTGAAGACGGCCAGGTTCAGAAAGGTGATGGCGGCCTTCTCGTCCGCCACATATCGCAGGGTGCGGCGCGCCTCGTTGATGGATTCCGAGGGCGTGCCGAAGAGCAGGTAGACATAGGTGGCGATGCCGGCCTTTTGAAGCGCGGCCAGCGTAGCAGATACCATGGCCAGGTCGATGCCCTTGTGCATGGCGTCGAGCACCCCCTGGTCCCCGGATTCGAGCCCCAGCTTGAGCATTACACACCCGGCCCGCCGCAGGGCCAGGCAGAAAGCGGCATCGGTGAGCAGCGGGCTTACCCGGGCAAAACCATACCAGCCGACCCCTGGCGGTCGAGCCACCAGCTCGCGCATCAGGGCCGGGCTGATGGCGTTGTCGAGCAGATGTAACAGAATCGGGCCGGTTCGGGCGACCAGATGTTGGATGTCGTCCAGGGCTTGGGCGGCCGGCACCTGGAGGTAGGGGTTGGCCTCCGCCTTTTCCGGGCAGAAGGAGCACTGGTTCCAGTAGCAGCCGGAAGAGGCCGCATAGGGCAGGATAAAACCAGGGGCCAGATAGGCGGTATGTCTGAGGTCGGCGTAATCCGGCGGCTGGTGGCCGCCTCTTGGTTGGCCGCCTAGCAGGGTCAGTAGTGGCCCCTCGCCGGGCCCGGCCACGAGGTGATCGATCAGCCCGATAAAGGGGTTGTGCCAGCCCGGATTGCGGCACCATGAGGTGACCAGGCCGCCACCCAGTACCACGGGCAGGCCGGGATAGCGCTGTTTGAGGAAGCCGACCATGGCAAAGGTGCAGAGGGCCTGGCTCAGGTAGTTCAGGGAAAAACCCACCAGGGCCGGCCGGCTTGCCGCCAGCAATTGTGGCAGCCGTGCGGCGAAGTATGGGAAAAAGACATTGGCCTCCGGCCGGGCGGCGGCCTGGATGAGATCAGTGCTTCGGAGCGGCGACAGGGCCGAGTCCTGGTAATTGGCGAGGCTCAGTTCGATCTGGCGAGCGCGGCCGACTATCGCCAGCACCCGGTTGACATCGAGCACCGCCCGTTGGTAACGGGCTGGCGTAGTATAGAGTTGCGGCGTGCCAAGCGCCCTAAGATTGGCGGTGATGTCCCGGCAGGCGCGGCGGCTCCAGGCGCCCGTCGGCGCGGTCGGCCCGTTCAGCAGGAAGAGCTGTCCTTCGAGGTTGAGGTCGGCCACGGTGCAGGGCAGGCCGTGGCCACGCAGGAATCCGGTCAGGCGGGCGATGCCGCCCGGCGGTTCACAAGGCTTGGCAACCGGGGGATGGAGAAGCAGCATAGGTGTCGGCAACCGCCCGCCCCGGCTTTTCAGGTTTTGGTGTTGGGGTAATCGAACATGGCCGACTTGATATAGATCTCATCAAGCGCGTCCAAGGCATGAAACTGGCCGTCCCGCATGAGCTTGTCCATGGAGATGATCACGTTGTGCCGCCGCTTCCTGAAGACGCGGCCCTGGATGATCAACCGCTGGCCCTGCAATTCCGGCACCACCTTGAGGACGATCTCCTGACCGATGGCTATGCTCTTCAGCATATGCTGTTGCGCCTCATCCACCTGAATGCGAATGAATTTTCGGAAAAATCCTGGATCAAACAGGGTTGCGGGGTTTCGCCCTTGGTCAGAAAAATTTCTGTTGGGATCTCGGTATCGAAGCGGGCCATGGCCCGGATATCGATGCACTCGAAGGTGTCCAGCAGGGGTTCCAGCACCACCAAGGGTTTGTTTGGGTACAGCCCTTCCTTAAGAATTACGGAAGAGCGCTTGACCAGGGTGTCCAGTTGGATCATCCCACGGGTCTGGTTGTTGCGCATCAGCATGGTGATGGAGTTGCCCCGCACAAAATCGTTGACCTCCCGCTCTTGGAGGGCCTGGGGCGGCGCCCCGGCGGCCTGGTGATGGGAGCGCGCCATATCAACGACCCGGCGGATGATCCTCGGCACGAGAATATAAAAACTGCCGACCACGTCGAAAAAAACCGGCGTCCCCTGGATGGTGGTGACAAAGCCCCGCCGGCCCTCCCTGGTCATGGGTTGCATGTCCTTCTGGGAGTAAATCAACTGGTCATTGATTGAATAGGCAACGACAATGGTCTCGTTCTTGATGTTTTTCTGATATTCCGGGAAATACTGGAGGCGGGTGCCCACCGGAAAGTGTTTGATGACCAGGGCAACGCTGGTTGAACTTAAGGCCGTGCGGCCAGTTGCCTTAAGAGATTCCGGCTGGTCGGCGCCGTCTTTCGAGTGTAACAAACCGAAGAGTTTCATGAGGGATACAAGTCACTGTGGGTTGGTTGCCTGAAAGCTCTTATTGTTATGCCTGATAAAATAACATACCAGCCGCTTATTTATTACAAAAAAACACTCCATGCTGATCTGGAAATGATAATGTATGAAGTTGTGGTAATCGTAAAAAATCTGCTTACAATGCGTTAACCGTCCGTAACATCTTGAAATTCTTGTATGGTGCCTAGTACCATGGAACACATATTCTTTCGCATCCAACCCCTCCAAACCTCCCCTTATCAAGGGAGGCTTAAAGGCTCCCCCCTGATAAGGGGGGAAGGAGGGGGGTTGGACTTAAATGTTACAGGGTACTAGTGTCATGTCAATCTTGAAATGTCATTTCGACCGCAGGGAGAAATCTTTCTAGCTCATTGACAAGGAAAGATTTCTCGTTTCACTCGAAATGACATAGTGTCGTTGACACGACACTAGTGAACGGCACGGGCCAGGCCGCCGGACTTGACGTGAAACAGGAGGATATCGCCATGGAACTGCTCTTGAGCGACACCGAGGTACGGGTGCTGGGTTGCCTGCTGGAAAAGGAGATGGCCACCCCGGACTATTACCCCCTTTCCCTGCATGCCCTGGTGAACGCCTGTAACCAGAAGAGCAACCGGACGCCGGTGGTTTCATTTAGCGAGGCCACCGTGCTGGCCGCCTTGGCCGGCCTCAAGGAGCAGGGGCTGTCCTGGCAGAGTGATGCCAGCCGGGTGCCGAAGTATTCGGAAAATTTCATCAAGGTCTGCAACCTGGTCAACCGGGAGGCGGCCCTGCTCTGCGCCCTTATGCTGCGCGGCCCCCAGACGGTGGGCGAGTTGCGGGGCCGCACCGAGCGGCTGCATGACTTTGAGAGTCTGGAGGCGGTGGCCGAAACCCTGGAAGCGCTGGCCGGGATGGCTTTGGTTACCCGGCTGCCCCGCCAGCCGGGCTGTAAGGAGGCGCGTTACATGCACACCCTGGCCGGGGGGCCGGAAACCGTGGCAGCGGCCATGCCAGGCCCGGCAACATGCTTGCCCGCCATGGCGTCACCGACCAGTCGCATGGCCGCGCTGGAAGAGGAAGTCGCCGCCCTGCGGCAGGAATTGGCGGCGCTGCAAAAGGAATTCCAGGCTTTCAAGGGACAATTTTAAGATTGCTGACCGCTGATAGTCGTAGGGTGCGCCGTGCGCACCAGCAAGCTCATGGTGCGCACGGCACAC
>Ga0210044_10009225_pt1 | contig 12061 bp, 9 predicted proteins | sample CryGey13umfilter_2_FD_183959 | JGI IMG/M metagenome (GOLD analysis project Ga0210044, IMG submission 183959) | Groundwater microbial communities from aquifer in Utah, USA - Crystal Geyser 4/9/14 3 um filter (SPAdes) (version 2) | ecosystem: Environmental > Aquatic > Deep subsurface > Groundwater... | reverse complement strand
ATTTTTAAAAAGTGTAGAAGTCAGGAAAACCCGTAAAAACTGTGCAACAGAAAGATGACCTTACGTGCCTCCTGCCCCTGCCAACTGCCTCCTGCCCTGGTTGCTTAATTTACTAATTTCATTTCATTAATTAAATTATGTGCTCCGGCATATTTGTCTATAATAAATAGCACATAACGAATATCAACATTAATACATTTTTGCAAAGTGTTTTCAAAAGCAATATTTCCACTCATGGCTTCCCAATTACCATCGAATGCAATACCAATTAATTCGCCATTACCATTTATTACAGCACTTCCAGAGTTTCCGCCAGTGATGTCGTTATTTGTTGTAAAGCAAATTCGTAAATCGTTATTAGGTGAAGCATATTGACCAAAATCTTTTTTGTTGTACAATTCTTTTAATTTAGCAGGAACAACAAATTCATCGTTGGTTGAGTCTTCTTTTTCCATAATGCCCGATAATGTTGTGTAAAAATGATATTGAACTGCATCGGCTGGTTTATAATCGCCAACTGTTCCATAAGTTAATCGAATTGTTGAGTTTGCATCGGGATAAAAAAGCTTTCCAGCCTGCATTTCCATAATTCCTTTTTCGAATAAACGTGTAGCATTTTCAAATTCATCGGAAGCCGAATTGCCTAAACTAAAATATTGCTGAAGTGCTTGTTGCGAAACCACAAATGCCATATCGTTATCTAATGCTTTTTTCGAAGGGTTGTCTAAAAACGCACTAAAGCGTGTTTCATCGGCAAAAATTGATTTTTTAAAAACATCTTCAGCATATCGAGCAAAATCACCTTTATACTTCTTTTGAACTGTAGAAAATATTTCGAGCTGATATACTTGCGGAACATCTTCGTAATAAATTTTTAAAAGTGCAGCAAATATTTTTTTGTCGGTACTTGCGTTGTAATCTTTAAAATAATTTTTACCTGCTTCACGTAAGTTATCTGTAAATGTTTTAATAGTTGCTGCATCAGGTTTTTCGGCAGATAATGCTCTGTATAATTGCATTGATTGTAGTGGAAAAGCAATTATTTCGCCACCTTGAAATAAACCTTCTATAACATATTGATATCCCAATGATTTTTCTTTGTTTTCGGTGTAATTTTTTTCAATAGATGATAAAACGGTTCCATATAACTTTTGTCTATCTGGTGAAGCATTTAACCAATCGGTAAATTGTTTTTCGAGTTCTTGTTTTTGTTCAATAATGTTTAATTTACGTAATCCTTTGCTTTCGCCAATAAAATATTTCCAATAGTTTGCAGTTTGAGCATATTTTGAAGCATACTGAATACGAACTTTGTTTGATGCATCCATATCTTTTTTCATTAAATCAAGTTTTTTGGTGCGTATTTTAATTGCAGCGGGATTAAGAATGTCTATTTTTTCTTTTACTCCAAAAGAGGTCATGTAGCGTTCGGTTTGACCGGGAAATCCCATTACCATTGCAAAATCACCTTTGTCAACACCTTTTATTGAAACAGGCAAAAATTCTTTTGGTTGATAGGGAATATTATCTTTCGAATATTTTGCTGGTTTGCCATCGGGTGCGCAATATACCCTGAACATAGAAAAATCGCCGGTATGACGAGGCCACATCCAATTGTCGGTATCGCCACCAAATTTACCAATAGATGAAGGAGGAGCACCAACTAAACGAACATCTTTAAATGTTTCGAAAACAAATAAAAAATACTGATTGCCGGCAAACATATCTTTTACCTCAACATTGTAAGAATTGTCTTTTTTAGATTCTTTTACAATTTCTTTAATTGCCTTATTAATAAGTGTCTGTCGTTTATCGTAAGATAGCTCTTCGGTAACATCCTTTAAAACTCTATCAGAAACATCGTCAATTCTTACTAAAAAAGAGGCACACATATCGTCGTTTGATAACTCTTGGTCTTTTGAAAAAGCCCAGAAACCATCAGATAAATAATCATGCTCAACAGAACTGTGATTTTGAATAGACTCGTATCCGCAATGATGATTGGTTAGCAAGAGTCCTTGTCCCGAAACAATTTCGGCAGAGCAGAAAAATCCCATCGGAAATCTTTCGTTACTTAACCCGCAAATAGCATCTTTTAAACTTGCCTTATTAATATTGTAAACATCGTTGGCTGTTAGTTTAAAGCCCTGTTTTTTCATGTCTTCATAGTTTTTGTGAATAAGCGAAAGTATCCACATTCCCTCGTCGGCTTTAACTGTACTTGTAAAAGCAACAAAAATTGCTACAAATAAAACAATTATTCTTTTTGACATAATGTTATTATTATTAATATGTAATTAAAAAAATTTTACAAAATAAATCATTATTAAAGGTTTTTCAAAGTAAACAATTAAAAATCTTACAAAATATTTATAAAATTTAGCAAGCGTTGGCGATTGCTTCTTAAATTGAATTAATTTTGTGCCATGCAAAACATCCGTTCAATTTCGTTTGGAGAACTTTTAGATTTTCTTAAAATTAATGGTGAAAAACCTTATAGGGCAGGTCAAATTTATGATTGGCTGTGGAAATATTGTGTTTCATCTTTTGAACAAATGAATAATTTATCTCAGAATTTGCGTGAACTTTTGGCTAATAATTTTTTTATTGATAGTGCTAAAATAATAGCTCAACAAATTTCGAACGATAAAACTATAAAAGTAGTATTTGAATTAATAGATAAAAAAATAGTTGAAGGAGTAATAATTCCTTCCGAAAAAAGGGTAACTGCTTGTATATCATCGCAAGTTGGTTGTGCTCTTGGTTGTAAGTTTTGTGCAACAGGAACATTAGGATTTAGCAGAGACTTATCAGTTGGAGAAATATACGAGCAAGCATTTAAGCTGTCGCAATTGTCTAATGAACAATATAATATACCTTTAACTAATATTGTTTTTATGGGCATGGGCGAACCATTGTTGAATTACAAAAACGTTATTGGAGCAATAAGTTTTCTTACTTCGCAAAAAGGAATGGGTTTATCATCAAAACGAATAACTATTTCTACATCAGGAATTCCAGCTCAAATAAAACAATTAGCAGATGATAATATAAAAGTAAACCTTGCATTATCGCTTCACACTGTTAATGCTGAAACAAGAAAAACTTTATTACCGATAGCAAATAAATATTCACTTACACAAATTAACGAATCGTTAAAGTATTATACTTCAAAATTAAAGATGCAGGTAACATTCGAATATCTTTTACTTTCGGGAATAAATGATACGGTTGATGACGCAAAAGCGTTAGTTGCTTTTTGCAGTAATGTTGCAAGCAAAGTAAATATAATTGAATATAATGAAGTAGAAAATTTACCTTTTCAAAAATCATCCGAAAATAAAACGGCATTATTTTTGAAAACCGTTTATGAAAAAAAAATTAATGTAAAATTACGACGAAGTAGAGGAATAGATATTGATGCTGCATGTGGTCAATTAGCGAACAAACAAAAAAAGATAATTTTTTAAAAAATTAGAATTTTTTAGATATTTTTTATACTTTCGTGAAAATTTTAAATGTAAAATTCTTAATACAATAAATTATGAATGCAATGAAATCATTTATCTTGTTAGCAGTAACTTTATTATCTTCAAATTTATTTTCTCAAACTGTTGAAATGGATTGGGGACAACCTTCCGAGTTACAAAAAAACTATTGGTACCAAAAGATAATAGGTTCCGATAAAGACGGCTTTTTTGCAATTAGAAGCGAAGGTATATTGTCTATTAATGAAGAAAATTTATACCTCGAATATTTTTCTTCAACAACAAATAGTAAAGAAGCAACAAATCAGGTTATTATGCCAACAGTTGGTGGAACTCCAACACATTACGAAGAATTATATTTCATAAACAGCAAAATAATACTTTTTTCGTCGGCTAACTTTGGAAGTCGAAAAGTATTATATGTATCTTATTTGAATATTGAAGGCACTTTAAAAAACAAACCAAAAGAAATTGGCAGCATTCCTGTAAGTAATTCAAATTTAGATGGTTTTAAATTTCAATTAACAAGTACAAATAAAATCATTATTAGCTTTCACAATACTTTTGCACAATACAATAACGAACCGTTTACATTTAAAATTTTAAATACCGATTTAACCGAAGAGTATAACGCTACGCTTGAACTTCCTTTAAAAGACCGTTCTTTTGAAATGCTTCAATTCGACTTTACTAAAACAAATGACATTTGTATGCTTATAAAAGCCGAAAAACCTGTTGATAAAAAGAAAGCCGCAGCTGCCGCCACTTATGATTATATAATGCTCGTATATACAACAAAGAAAAAAGAATTTCACCCATTTCCTATTACAGCAGGTAAGTACGTTCCAAGTCACGTAATATTTGGTTTAGACAATGATGACAATGTAGTGGTTGCTGGTTTTTTTGCGAATAAAACAGCAAAAATTGCAAATGAGTTTTCTGGTTCATTTTTTAGAAAAATTAATCCACGTATTTTAAAAGCAGATGTAATGGATGCTAAAAAATCTATTAAACTTTTTAGTAAAGAACTTGTAGCTGAATTTAGTCAAATAAGAAATGGCAAAACTCCCGTCCAGTATTATAATTATTTTTTACGAGATTTGTTGTTTTTTGACAATGGAGGATTTGCTTTTGTTGCCGAACAAGAGTACAGAACAACTACTTCATTTATTGCACCAAGTACCAAACAAGAAACTAAAATTGAGAATCTGTACTTTAATGACCTTTTAATAACCGGAGTTACCAAAGATGGCGTAATAGACTGGCAAAAAAGAATTCCTAAAAACCAATTTAGTACCGATGACAATGGATACTATCACTCAACTGCAATTTTTGTAACTGCAAATAAATTAAGGATAATATACAACGACCATACATCTAATTTAAATAATAAAAATGCTGAAAAAACAAAAGAACTTAAAAACAATCCCGCTTTAACACCAAAAGGACAAGCGGTTATGGCAACATTATATAGCGATGGCAGTTATGAAAAATATACTTTATTTAAAAAAGATGACGATAGTTTCGTAATTGTTCCAAAACTTATTATAAAGTTAAAAAGTCGCTATTTAACGTATGCACAAGATGGCAAAAGTATAAAGTTTGGTTCGTTTGTATTTGAATAGCTGTCAAGTTTCATTTATGATAAATGTGTTAAGCACGCTGACTATTTTAATTATATGTAGCACAAAGTAAAATTATCGTAATCATTCATTTTGCAGAAAACAAAGAATACAAATAATGTATTAATATTTTTATCAAAACTTTTTAAAAAAAGAGGTGAAAAATTTTACCTCTTTTTTTTGCAAGAAATTATTAATCAACTAATAAGCAAAATATGGATTATAAAGTTTAAATAAAATATGTTTATTAGGCAACCCTAATAAGTATTTTTTCGTCTTTATTGATATTATGTAAAATTTTATAATGATTAGATATACATAAAAATTTTCAACAACATATTAAATATTAATAATTTAAAGATTTATTTATGAAACACGTGAAATTTATTTTAAATAAAATATGTTTATTAGGCAACCTCAAAAGTATTTTTTCGTCTTTATTAATATTATGTAAAATTTTATAATGATTAGATATACATAAAAATTTTCAACAACATATTAAATATTAATAATTTAAAGATTTATTTATGAAACACGTGAAATTTATTTTAAATAAAATATCATGGGTATTCGGTTTGTACATATTAAAAAATATATGTAATACAATAGAAGAAGGGCAAAAAGTCGTGGCTATTTATTTTATGTCTTGCTCAAACAATCAGTTTTGCATAAACCAGTATCTGAGTGTGAAATACTTAAAACTGAATTAAAACAATAATTAATTGTATGTATATACCGAATACCCATGAAATATTAATTCGTGTAATTCGTAGTAAAAGAAATTCTGCGAAACATCAATTAATAAAACGAAACATTCTGTTCCATCTTATTTTACTTAAAAAGCTTTTATCTTTATCAAGCGATAACCACACAAATACAGCTTTTCCAACAATATGGTCTTCGGGTACAAAACCCCAGAAACGTCCATCTTGAGAATTATGACGGCTATCTCCCATCATAAAATAATAATCCATTTTAAAAGTATAAGAATTTGCCTCTTTGTCATTTATAAATATTTTATTATCTTTTACCTGCAAATCATTTTCTTCATAAACGTCAATCAATCTTTGATATATAGGCAAGTTTTTAAGAGTTAAATTAACTGTTTGTCCTTTTTTAGGGGTGGTAAGCGGACCAAAATTATCACGGCTATAACAAATTGTACTGTCTTGAGGAAAAACATCTTCATGTTCTTTAATTTCAGCAATTTTAACAGAAATTACATTTGGAAATGCACGTATTGTTTTTGCATTGTCTTCGGTTAAAGGAATAATGTAATGAACGGTTGTTTTATGAGTAACAGTATCAACGTAATTAGCTTGAGTCATTTGAGCAAAACTTAAATCATCATCTGAAATTCCTAATCGTTCTAAATTTTTAGGGTTTAATGTTAAACCATCTGTAATTACTTCGTAATTATATTGCATTTGTTCGAAATGCTCTTGTTTTGCACCATTAATATATGCAATGGCATGCTTAACCTCAATAACATCACCTGGAACAGCAACACATCTTTTAATATAATTTTCTTGTTTATCTGCAGGTCTGTAAATAATATCTCCAAAATTTAATTTATCGTCCCAAACTCTATAGCGTCCATAGCGACGGCATAAATCGTAATAACTTTCGTTTTGACGTTTTAATGCGACTGTATCACCCTCCGGAAAATTAAATACAACTATATCGTTGCGTTTTACATTTCCAAATCCAATTAATCTTTTATAAGGCCATTTAATCCATTCAACAAAAGAACGACGTGTTTCGCTAAAAGGCATAGTGTGATGAACAAAAGGAAAAGATAAAGGAGTATTTGGCAATTTTGGACCATAACTAACTTTACTAACGAATAAATAATCGCCTACGAGCATAGTTTTTTCCATCGAAGATGTTGGAATGGTATATGCTTCTATAAAAAACATTCTTATTAAAGTTGCAGCAACTACTGCAAAAATAATTGCATCGAGCCATTCTATTATTTTACCAGGTTTTTGGCCTCGTTTTTTCCAAAACGACCAGTTTACTTTTTTTGAAATATAAATATCATATAATACAGGTAATCCAATAAATAGCCAATAATTGCCAATCCAAATTACCCATGGAATAAAAATTAATAGTGCTATTGAAAATTTAGTCCATTTATTTTTTTGAAACTGAAAATATTTACTCATAATATATAATTTTAAACTATTGTGTTATATAAGTCGGACATGGTAAAAATACCTTTTTTATTATAAAATGTTTCGGCAGCCAAAACTGCTCCTTTTGCAAATATTTTTCGATTTTTTGCAGTATGTTTAATTTCGATAATATCGGCGTCTGATTCAAAAATAAGAGCATGAATGCCTGTAGTGTCATCAATACGTTTAGAAGATATTGGGAGATAATTGTGAGCACAATTATCAGGTTTTTTCCATCCTTTATATTTTTGCAGAAATGGCAATATATTATTGGCAAGTGAAATTGCTGTACCACTGGGGCTATCGAGCTTTTGTGTATGGTGTGTTTCTTCAATTTTAACATTATAACCTGATAATTCATTTAATATTTTTGATGCGTATTTTGCAATCTCAATATAAAAATAAACTCCAATGCTAAAATTAGATGAATAAAATAATGTTCCATTATGTTTTGAACAAAAGTTTTTAACATTATCAAGTTCAGAATACCAACCTGTTGTTCCACAAATAATTGGAACTTTATTTTCGAAACAAGAAATAATATTTTTTACTGCAGAAGAGGGACTTGTAAACTCAATTGCAACATCGGTATTTGAAGAATTTATTTTTTTAATTTCGTTAATATTATCAAAATCAATTACATGAGAAATAACATGACCATTATGAGTAGCATGCAACTCAATTTCTTTACCCATTTTACCGTAACCAATTATTGCAATTCTCATTAAAAATAAATATTTTGCTAAAAATAAAAAAAAGGAAAGCAATAAATGCCTCCCAAAAATATAAAATATGTTAATTGTTATTTAGTGTCTGTCCATAAAGTCAGTGTCTGAACTATAATGTTCGAGTTTGAGGCATGCGAAGTTTTGAAAACCAAGGAGTTTACTGTAGTAAATGACTGTTTTCAAAACGAGCATAACGAAAAAATCGAACATTATAGACAGACACTATTTACTTTTAACAGTTTTTATTACAGCAGCGAAAGCTTCGGGATTATTCATAGCTAAATCGGCAAGAGCTTTTCGGTTTATTTCTACGCCCTTTTTATGAATTGCTCCCATAAATTCGGAATACGACATTCCTTGTTCACGAACTGCGGCATTAATTCTTTGAATCCATAATGCACGAAACTCAATTTTTTTCTTACGACGGTCGCGATATGCGTATCCCTGACCTTTTTCCCAAGAGTTTTTGGCAACTGTCCAAACATTTTTTCTTGACCCAAAACTTCCTTTAGTAAGTTTTAGGATTTTTTTTCTGCGAGCTCTCGAAGCTACAGAATTCACTGAACGTGGCATAATTTCCTCCTTTTTTTTGAATGGTTAGCGTTCTGTTTCAGAAACTTTTTTGCTAATTCATTCTGTTAAACAATTTAATTTAGATAGCGTCTGTCTATAAAGTCCGCTGACTGCGTTATGCCCCCCAGTACGCTTCGCTACGGGGTAAACTCGTTTTGAAAACAGTCATTTACTAAACTTCGCATGCCTCAATGGTTCGTGGGGACACGAACCATTTGGAGTGCAGTGAGATTTTCAAAACTTCGCAAGCCTTGTCATCGAACTTTATATTCCATCCACTCGATTTTATGGACAAGCACTAGATATTTAATAAATGCTCTACATGTTGCTGATTTGCACTGTTTAAAATTGCAAAATGACCAAGATTTCTTTTACGTTTCTTTGATTTCTTGGTAAGAATGTGGCTTTTATAAGCATGTTTCCGTTTAATTTTTCCGGAACCGGTTAACGCAAATCTTTTTTTTGCACCGGAATTTGTCTTCATCTTTGGCATCTTTCTTTCTTTTTTATTTTTATCAAACTTTCTTTTTTGTAAATTTTGGAGCTAACATAATTATCATTCGTTTCCCTTCGAGTTTTGGTTCTTGTTCTACTTTTGCATATTCTTCGAGGTCTTTAACAAACCTTTTTAATATTTCTTCACCTTGTTCTTTATAAAGAATAGACCTTCCTCTGAAAAAAACATAAGCTTTAATTTTTGCACCATCTTTTATGAAATTAATTGCATGATTTAGCTTAAAATTATAATCATGTTCGTCGGTATTTGGTCCAAACCGAATTTCTTTAATTATTACTTTAAGCGTTTTAGCTTTAATTTCTTTGTTTTTCTTTTTTTGCTGATACAAAAACTTTTGCAAATCAACTATTTTACATACAGGCGGTTCAGCAGTTGGTGAAATTTCAACTAAATCTAAATTCATATCATCTGCTAATCTAAGTGCATCTTGTATCGAAAAAATGCCTTGATTTTCAATATTTTCACCTACAAGGCGAACTACTTTAGCACGAATTCTTTCGTTGGTTGCAAAATAAAGTTCATCGGATTTTCTTTTACGACCTCTAAAATTACGATTAAATGGCTCAGCTATAACTCTTTTCCTCCTTTTGTTTAATTAGAGTCTGTCTATAAAGTCCGCTAACTGCGTTATGCTCGTTTTGAAAACAGTCATTTACATTAGTAAACTCCTTGATTTTCAAAACTTCGCAAGCCTTGTTATCGAACTTTATATTCCAGACTCTTGATATTATATACAGACACTAATTAATTTCTTTTAAAGTCTCTTTGATTTCCGATTGTAAAAGTTCAGCAAATTCGGCTACTTTCATACTACCTTTATCACCATCGCCTTGTTTACGAACAGCAATAGTTTCGGATTGTTCTTCTTTTTCGCCTACAATAAGCAGATAAGGAATTCGTTTTAACTCATTATCTCTTATCTTTTTACCTATCTTTTCGTTTCGGTCGTCAATTAGGGTGCGAATATCGTAATTATTTAGCAAACTTTCAACTTTTTTTGCATATTCGTTAAATTTTTCGCTAATTGGCAGTATTACAACTTGTTCGGGAGTCAACCATAAGGGAAATTTACCGGCAGTGTGTTCAATTAGTACTGCAACAAACCGTTCCATCGAACCAAAAGGTGCGCGATGAATCATTACAGGACGATGTTTTACATTATCGTTTCCCATATATTCCAATTCGAAACGTTCGGGTAAATTATAATCAACTTGTATTGTTCCTAATTGCCATTTTCGTCCCAAAGCATCTTTTACAATAAAGTCGAGTTTAGGACCATAAAAAGCTGCTTCGCCAATTTCGACTACAGTTTTTAAATTTTTCTCGGCTGCTGCTTCAATAATTGCTTCTTCGGCTTTTTTCCAATTCTCGTCGCTTCCAATATATTTCTCTTTGTTGTTTGGGTCGCGTAACGAAATCTGACTTATAAAATCTTTAAAATCGAGAGTTTTAAAAATGTATAAAACAATATCAATTACTTTTAAAAATTCTTCTTTTAACTGGTCGGGACGGCAAAATATATGAGCATCGTCTTGTGTGAAACTTCTGACGCGTGTAAGTCCATGCAATTCACCACTTTGTTCGTAACGGTAAACTGTTCCAAATTCAGCTAATCTTAAAGGTAAATCGCGGTACGAACGTGGTTTAAATTTATATATTTCGCAGTGATGAGGGCAATTCATTGGCTTTAGCAAAAATTCCTCGTTTTCGTCGGGTGTATGAATTGGCTGAAATGAATCCTGACCATATTTTGCATAATGTCCGGAAGTAACATAAAGTTCTTTTTGTCCGATATGTGGTGTAATTACAGGCAAATAGCCATATTTTTTTTGTACTTTTTTAAGAAATTGTTCAAGACGTTCGCGTAAGGCAGCACCTTTAGGTAACCAAATTGGTAACCCTGCTCCTACTTTTGCTGAAAACATAAAAAGTTCGAGGTCTTTTCCAATTCTGCGGTGGTCGCGTTTTTTGGCTTCTTCGAGGAACACAAGATACTCTTCGAGTAGCTTTTGTTTTGGGAATGTTATTCCGTATATTCTTGTAAGTTGTTTGTTTTTTTCGTTTCCACGCCAGTATGCACCAGCAAGACTTAAAATTTTTACTGATTTAATATATCCGGTATTTGGCAAATGCGGACCACGGCATAAATCAGTAAATTTTCCTTGTTTGTATAATGTTATTGTACCGTCTTCTAATTCGCTGATAAGTTCGAGTTTTAAATTATCGTTCTTTTTAGTAAACAGCGAAATAGCTTCGGCTTTTGAAATATCTTCACGAATTATTGGATTTTTTTGTTGCGAAAGTTCAATAATTTTTTGTTCTAACTTTTGAAAATCACCATCGGTAAGTGTAATACCTTCGGGTAAATCAACATCATAATAAAAACCATTATCAATTACAGGTCCAATCCCAAATTTAGTTCCCGGATAAAAATATTCGATTGCTTCGGCTAATATATGCGCCGAGCTGTGCCAAAAGGCATGCTTTCCTTCTGGAGCGTCCCATTTATGAAACTTAACTGTTGAGTCGGAATTAATAGAACGCGAAATATCCCAAAGCTCATTATTAACGGTTACAGAAAGGATTTCCTGTGCCAAACCGTTACTTATGCTTTTTGCAATATCAAAACCGCAAACACCGCTTTCGTATTCTCTTACTTTATTATCGGGAAAAGTAATTTTTATCATTTTTTTAATTTTCGAGGTGCAAAGATATTAAATAGTTATAAATGCACAATAAAAATTATACAAAAAAAACAGATATAAATGTCTTTTCAAATTCGATAAGGGGGTCTAAACTTCGAGTTTACCAGCCTTATCTTAAATTAAAACAAAGGTGTTTTCGGTGAAAAGAGCGAAAATACTGCTCATTAACGAACCGCTGTATATGTTCGTAAACAAAAACGATTGATAATCGTTTTGTGAAGCGAAGGAGCGTAGCTCGGTACGTACAGCTT
>Ga0210044_10009221_pt1 | contig 12064 bp, 12 predicted proteins | sample CryGey13umfilter_2_FD_183959 | JGI IMG/M metagenome (GOLD analysis project Ga0210044, IMG submission 183959) | Groundwater microbial communities from aquifer in Utah, USA - Crystal Geyser 4/9/14 3 um filter (SPAdes) (version 2) | ecosystem: Environmental > Aquatic > Deep subsurface >... | reverse complement strand
GACACATTCACTCATCTGTTACCTCCATTGGAACGCAAAAAACCCTCTCGATTGAGAGGGGGCTACGCTCGTATAGTATACAAAATCAACCCACTCTCAACTGAGAAGGAGCTGCCACGATTTCGTGAGTGATTTTCGATATATCATAATAACGATATACTACAGCTGATATTCGCATAAGTCAAGTCTATTGCAAGATTGAAGCAAGAAGCGTCTGCCATGCATTTCTATTTCTATACAGATTATGCTGATAGGTCTGTACATAGTCGTTCTGCAGCGCGAATACCAGTATCGAGTGCAACTTCCATTGAAGGAGATCCAAGATAGTCCCCAGCGAAGTAATAACCATTCTTTCCTTGAGCATCGCGTACTTGTTGGACAAATTGTTCCTGCGCAACAGGCATAGTTTGCTTCCAGTGCACCATCTGTGAGATGTCGCTACATGTATAGTCTGGGAAAAGTTGCGTAACTTCATCATGGATTAACTTGTAGATTTTCTTTGGATGAAGCGATTGTACGGAGTCATCCCGAATAATAATGTTCACGGTGATTGTTCCGCATAACTCTGGCGTGTACAACGCGCGGAGATTCACAGCCGATAATATTTGCGTTTTTGATTTGTTATTTGGTAAGTAGAATAGGCCACCCCAATCATCTGTTCCTTTGATTAGCGGTGTGTGTTCGAATTCTAGTGCCGCTGTAGCAAAGTGCGTATAGGTACATTCTACTTTCACGTCTGGCAGAATTTGCGAATACAACTCTGCGTCTACGCGTTGTGTAAAGATAAATGCATCTGCTTCTAACTTGCCATTACTTGTGCTAATAGTTTTATCAGTAATTCCTGTAACGCGTGTGTCGAGTATAATGTCGCCACCTTTTTTGCGAATAGCACTCTCTAAAGCATTTGTCATGGTCATGTTTCCATCGCGGAAGAAAAATGCTTTGCTGATGTCACCATGCAGTTTTGTGTTATGGATGACCGGTGCAATAAATGCTGCTTTGTATTCGTTTACTGGACCGTAGCAGTATCCCTGAGAAATAAGATCAACAAATGTTTCAGTAATGCCGGCATGACCTTTGGTTCCAAGTACGCTGCGAAGATATTCAGAGACGGTCATGTTATTAAAGCGATCTAGAGCAGGTTCTGCCATGTCAGAACTAAGGTATAGTTGCTTCAATGATTTTAAAAGGATTTGTGCAGTTTCTTTAGAGGGGATTTGAACTTCGTCTTTGGTCAAAAAAGTTCCGCTACCTTCCAGGTCATATAAAATATCGTTTGATGTAATAGGTTCCAGTTGTTTTGCAATGTCCATTTCGTTCATCAGGCGATGATATGTTTTGTACCATGGGAAGATGATGAATCCACTAAATCAACCATGTGTCCGTGTACTGGGAGGCTTTGAACGCGACCGCCAGCAACATTGCTTGCTTCCACAACAGTTACGTCAATCGTTCCAGAGCGTGTTAGCTCATACGCCGCGGCAAGTCCTGACAAACTAGCTCCAATAACAATAACTTTCTTTTTCATTCTTCAAGGTTTAATGTTGTATCGTCTGTAGTATACAGTACTTTGCGATTTATGTGTCATAAATTCGCAGGTGTCAACATTGTATGATAAACTCCTCTTTGAAGAACTATTATCAATTATTTCGTTGAATATGAAATTATATCTATTGTCTCCAGAAATTTATGTGCAAGCGACAGCTTCACTAAGCGGACCACCCGCAGAACTATTTACTGCATATGTTGGTATGCGGGATACTATTGGATTTGTTATAACACCATGGTTGCGGGACCAAGTTGCAAAACAATTGGAAGCAGGCGGTTTTGATAAGGAAAAGGCGGTAGAACAAGCTGAATTTATTGCATCACTTGGACACGCTGCTGACGATCCTAAAGATCTTGGTGATGAGCCGTTAATTGCAATCGCAAAAAGTCTCAAATTGAAAGAGGTGTATCACGCGAGTGGCAAGGAAGGTACAGTGGATGGAGTTACGTATAAACCAGTAGGTGAATTACATGCGAAGCTGACGTCATAATTATGGCATTGAAAGCAGCAGAAAAAATATTTTTGGAAGCAGCAGAGGAGCAGGACAAGGAAGGTATGGAGAAGGCAATTGCAGATGGGGTAGATGTGACTGTAGATGATGAAGGAGGAATGAACGCTCTTGGCATTGCTGCGAAGTACGGTAATTTGGGTATGGCAGATTTTCTTGCTGAGACTGGTGTTCCTGTGACAAATGATGTGCTTATCATTGCGCAAATGACAGAGCGAGATACAACACCTCAGATGATGGTTTTACTTCAATCATGGCAGATGAAACAAATGAAACCAGACATAAAGGGTATGAAGAAACCTGAGGCTCATTTAATTTGTGCAGCAGACGAAGGGAAAATAGCTGGTGTTGATGCAGCGCTCAAAAAAGGTGCTAACATCAATGCATTGGATGGTCTTGATACAACTCCATTGCGTTGGGCAATACGAAAAGGACATTCAAAGGTAGCAACTCATTTAGTTAAAAAAGGAGCTGATGTGAATCATGTGAGTAGTGAAGGGTGGACTGCTTTAATGGAGGCTGGAGCTTCTGGCGAGGAAGTGCTGGTCCGCATGTTGCTGAAAAACAAAGCAGATGCTGGATTTACAAATGAGAGTGGACAAAATGCAGCTATGGTTACACGATATGGTGGATTTGATGCGTTAGCTGATGTGATTGCTGCTGTTGTGTAATTTGATAATTGTGCTTCATATATAAACAAATTGTTGGTTACGCAATTTTTTGTTATACTTATGACAGCATAGTTTAATACAAATAAAGGAGATAGTATATGAAAATCATTCGTAGCATATCTGTGTTAGGAATATTTGTTGTAATGGGAATATTCCCAAGCGTTGCATTGTCAGCCAGCTACCCGTCGTATACCTATAAGAATGCTGATGCGAATTATCATCTATCCGATTCTGAGTTATCAACCTCCGGAAATGTGATTACTGCAATTGGAGGCACAGGTGTAAATGCGATTAGTGAAGTGGTAGTGTTTTCACCAAATGAGAGTACGCCTCAGTGGATTTATGAAGCGCCAGAAGATGCAGTATTTTTTGATCAAGATGTTTCGGCTGATGGATCTACGATTGTTGTTTGTGGTAGCAAGGTGTGGGTTCTTGATGCGGCTACTGAACAATTATTATGGTCTTTTGATGGAGGTAGTGAAGTATTTGATACATGCACTCTTTCATCTAATGGCTCGAAAGTATTTGCAGGAAACAGAGTATCAAATGTTTATAAATGGAATAGAAATAGTAGTGAGTATAAAAAGAAATGGACTCTTTCGGAAGGTGGGTTTGTTGATCAGGTCGTAGTTACTCCAGACGGCAGAAAATTGTTTGCTTCCACTGGGTACAGTTATGGATTTATCAAGAATACAAATAATGACGATTGGACGTGGGAAAAAGAAACAAAGCATCAGATATATAGTGTCGCACTTAACAAGAATGGGAACTTTGCTTCGATGGTTGCATTTAATAGAAACACGAGTGCTAATAATGATTGGTATGTTGTTGGCCTTAAAACCACGTCGCGAAAATGGCGCTGGAAAAAGCTAATAGAAAGTACACACTCACCAATAATACAGCTTTCAAATAATGCGAAGCGGCTTATTGTTACAAGCAATGAAGTATTTTATGGATATAATGGGAGGAGTGGGGAAAAACAATGGCAGTATGAGCGTAACGGAAGCCATACGTCATTAGGTGCTTCTGCTAATGGAAAATTCTTTACAGCAACTGAGGGACTTGATTATGCTTTTATGTTTGATTGGCAACATCCGGGCAAGAACCAGAGTCCGTATCAAATTGATGGTGATTTATTGTTCCCAAGTTCTGCGGCAATGAGCGGTGATGGATCGACAGCGGTGTACGAACATGACGATTTTACTGTTCAACGTTTACAGCCAGGTGTGTTGGCTGACTTGCAAGATACGATTCCTATTTATGAGGCAGGTGACGATGTGCATATGCAATATTTCATGTCAAATCCTGGTAAAACAAATGTTGATCTGCAATTACGTACCTCCGTGAGTTTGCCTCAATTTACATTTATGACAGACCTTGGCAAGTCCGTTGATGATGATGAAACAAGCGCGAATCGAGGCAAATTATATTCGTATGTGCAAGAAACATTGCCAGGGTATCGCGAAACGGACGATCGTGGTGTACAAATTACAAAACATGATTCCACGATGTTGGATTTTAGCTGGGAAATGCCGGATGCCGCATTACCATCTTGGTTGAGTGGATTAGTTGATGCACTTGAAATATTTGATGATATTTTTGGAGGATTGATAGATGAGATATCTGAGCCGTTAGGAGAATTAGTAAGTAATAGCACTGAATGGGTTAGTGGATTGCAGGAAATGTCTGGGCAAATAACGTACCCGATGATTGGCTTGGGCCTTGTAGAATTATATGATCCCGAAACGAATGTGGTGTATAGTAGTGATACATTTATATTCTTATACGTATTGTAATTAGCATATACTCCGTATGACAAGATTAAGACAACTCATTAATAATCAGCCGTGGCTTGTACTTGGAGTTGCTATGATGCTTGTGGTCCTTTTATTAATGGGTGCCTGGTTTTCCTATATGTATTTTCGTAGTGTATTACTTGAAGAGGTTGAGCCAGAAGATCCAGTTGTTCAAGTAGAGGAGGTAGTAACTGATACTCCCCCGGTTGTAGCAGCGCCTGAAATATTGCACGCAGACATGCAGTTGTATGGATATCTATTTACCAGTTACAGCTATAACTGTCGTTCAGGAAATTTTACCGATGGATTCACACGAAATCTTGTATTGAATCTCAATTTTTCTACAGGTACTGTCACTGGTGGTTGCCATTTGACCTACAAGCCAGTGAAATCAGATCCGGAATTGGACGTTCGCATTGATTATGATATTGAAGGTACCATCACGCCAGAAGGAGAAATTACAGCGAAAATTATTGATGGAACTATAGCCAGTCTTACTAGCGGTCATGCCAAGGAAATGAGTTGGGGCTTAACAGGTGATTTTACAGGCACGACAGATTTTGAAACACAAAAAGCTCAAGGACAGTACACAATGATCATTCAGAAATATATGGGCGGAACAGGTGCGAATCCGGAAACAGAAACATTGCAGTGGGTAGCTGGGCTTACGCCATAGTAATATTAATTTCCTACATAGAAATCTATATGGACGTATTTACAATGTTCGAAAAGAATGCGTGTTCGATCAACGGAGGAGACTCTGAGCAGTGGACATGGCAAGAGTACTACAATAAGCGGCGTGAGCTTGAGAAAGAAGGGGTGCGAGTTATTCTTGTCGACATGATTAACGATCCGGTTACAGATTCTGTGCCGTTATCAAACAGTCTATTTAAAGGAGAGTATCCGGAGGGGACGTATTTTGTTTTGTATTGCCATTCCGGTGGTTCATCGGGCCATCTTCAAAAACAACTTGTTGATCAGTTACCACAGTATCATATTGTAAATATGGCTGGAGGCATCGGACTATATGAAGAAGACCTCCCTAGACAAAAAATAAATATAGTGTAGTATAGTACATCGATATTGCATGAACACTTTGAATAGATAATTACGACGATACATATGGCCAAACGAGAAGGATCACTTACATCACATATCAAAAGCAAACGCTCACCAAAGACAAAAAAGCGTTTAGCAGTCAAGAAAGCAATGCTTGCAGCATTAGCAGCAAAGCGAAAGTCCTAACATAAGAAACACTCTTTACAAGGGTGTTTTTTGATACCTGCCTTGACTATTCCCCGATAAAAGAGTACAGTGTTCCAGCTGCCTGGCTTTCCAGGTTTTTATATTGATGTATAGAAGATGAGCAACGAACACGGAGAGGTAATAATCAGATTTGACGACGTATCCTTTGGGTACAGTCCAAAAAAACCCATTTTGCATGAGGCGAGTTTTTCTGTTCGCAAAAATGCCAAAGTGACCATTATGGGTCAGAATGGTGCTGGAAAGTCGACAATCTTTCAAATGATCACGGGTGATCTACACCCAAACAACGGTGAGATAAATATTACGAATGGTGCATCTATTGGAATCGCTTCGCAGGTAATGCCGCAAGAGCATATGACGCGAACGGTCAAAGAGTTTTTTGAAACGGCGTATGATAATAAGAAACATGATATTGATCGCGATATCAAACGTGTGTTAGAAGTCGTGAATTTGTCGGTGCCAACACATTGGACTGTTGGAGATTTGTCTGGGGGGCAGCAAGCTCGACTGTTATTAGCGCATGCAATTATTGATGAGCCAGATATTTTGTTACTTGATGAGCCAACAAATAATTTAGACACACAAGGGATAGATCATTTGATTTCATTTTTGTTAGCATACGAGAAGACGGTTATTGTTATCTCTCATGATGCTGCGTTTTTAAATTTGTTTACTGATGGCGTGCTTCACTTAGATGTCTTCACAAAAAAAGTGGATTGGTATGTTGGGGATTATTATGATGTTGTTGATGAAATAGCCGCACAGATTGAACGTGAGCAACGTCAGAATGCACGACTGAAAAAAAATATTATCGATCGTAAAGAAAAGGTAAATGAGTTTTCACATAAGGGTGGAAAAATGCGTCGACTTGCAAGCAAATTGAAAGACGAGCTTGAGGCGGATGAAGAAAATATGATCGATGTGCGTCAAGAGGATAAAACGATTCGGCCGTTTGTTATTCCCATGCAAGAGTTTAGTGGATCACTCGCACATCTGAATGAGATTACTATTATGGTTGGTTCAGAACCGGTTACCAAGAAACTGGATATTGAAATCAGAAAAGGGGAGATACTTCGTATTACTGGACCAAATGGAATTGGAAAGACAACAATGCTTGAGGCTCTTGCTTCAGATTCGCACACTGGAATGACAATAAAGGAGGGAGCGCGTGTTGGGTATTATCGTCAAGATTTTTCTGGTTTGAATTTTGAACAAACACCATTCGAAGCTCTCGAAGAAGTCGCAAATGAAGCAGGGCCGCAGGATATTTATGAAAAAGCAGCACAGTTTCTATTAAAAGGTGAAGTGTTGCAGAATTCGATTGGTTCCATGTCCGAAGGGCAGAAAGGATTGTTGTCGTATGCACGTTTTGTGTTGCAAGAACCGGTTCTACTTATTTTGGATGAGCCGACCAATCATATTAACTTTCGACATTTGCCTGTGATTGCGCAGTCACTGAATAATTTTAAAGGAGCGATTATTGTGGTCAGTCATGATGATGAGTTTGTGAGTCAACTGGATGTAGATAGTACGATTAACTTGGAGAAGTTGCTGAGTTAGTTTTCTTTATTTGTCAGTTCGGTTTATACTGTACAGCATGAAAATTTCAAATACATTTTTCCGATCACTGTTATCTGTTGATCTCATTATTCTCATTGTAGCCTCTATCCCAGTCGGATTGTGGGTATTGGCTCCGCATACGGCTATTAACGCCATGGGAGCAGGGGATGCACTGACCGCTGTTGGTCAGGTATTTGGTTTGTTTGGCATTTCTTTATTTGCAATCAATTTAGTATTGAGTGCTCGTCTACATTGGGTTGAATACCTGTTTCGTGGATTGAATAGAATGTATATCCAGCATAGCCGATATGGTCAGATTGCATTCATCGCCTTACTATTCCATCCACTGTTATTAGCGGTTCAGTATAGTGGAGGAACTTTTTATGGAGTTATCCAATTTTTGTTGCCCAATAGTAGTGTAGCGATGGATTTCGGAATTATTGGTCTAGGTAGCATGCTATTTCTCATTGTGCTCACATTGTACTTGCGACCAAAATACAATATTTGGAAATGGACACACAAGTTCTTTGGATTTGCCTTTTTTCTTGGGGCTCTTCATGTATTTCTGATCCCGAGTACAACACAGCTGTTCATGCCATTACGCGTGTATGTTTTGGGGTTATGTGCTGTTGGACTTATTGCATTTATATACCGCACACTCCTTGGTCGTTTTTTTGTGAAGACATACCCATATACGGTTTCGAATGTTGAACAATTAAATGATTTTGTTACACGTATTCAGATGAAGCCTGTAGCACAACGTGTAGTGTATGCCGCAGGACAGTTTGTATTTGTGAGTTTTTCTGATGCACGTGTTGGGAAAGAATCACATCCATTTAGTTTGGTTTCTTCGCCAGATCAAGATACCTTAGAGTTAGCGGTCAAGAATCTTGGTGATTATACAGAACGTATCCCACAACTTGCAGTTGGGTCAGTAGTGTCTATTGAAGGACCATACGGAACATTTTTTTCAGGTCGAGCAGAGAGCGCGACGCATGTATGGATTGCGGGAGGTATAGGCATTACGCCATTCATTGGAAAAGCACGATCGCTTACACCTGGAGAAGGTCCGGCTGTTGTTTTATTGTATTGTGTGAAAAATGATGAAGAAGCGGTGTACCTAGATGAGTTACGTGCTATTCAAGAGTCTTCGGGAGGTACATTTCGTGTGCAATTATTTTGTTCTGACGCTGAAGGGTTTATAACTGGTGCGTACATTGCCAAAGCTTCTGGTGGAATAAACGATATCGACTTCTATCTTTGTGCTCCTCCAGTAATGATAAATGCACTGAAGCAACAATTAGTGAAAGAAGGTGCGTCGCCACGCGTAATACATTCTGAAGAGTTCAATTTTTAATATGAAAAAATTTACATTAACATTCATTATTCTCTTTTTCACCATTGTTCTCGTGGTTGGTATTTTAGCATTATTGTTTCCTCCTACGGGATCGAATAGCAAATCAGCCGGTGGAACAGTAACAAATACTGGTGCTACTGCTACGGCAAAAACATTTACATTGGACACGATTTCTCAGCATTCGACTGTGGGTGATTGTTATCTAGTTGTGAAAGGTTCGGTGTATGATGTTTCTTCATATGTGAGCATGCATCCTGGTGGTAAGAATAGTATTACAACACGATGCGGAAAAGAGGTGACAAGTATTTTTTTGAGCATTCATTCTAATTTTGCTTGGGATTTACTTGGTAAATATTACATTGGAGAGGTATCGAGTTCAGCGGATCAAGGTGCAGGCGACGCCGTAGTGCAAGCAACGCAAGACGCATTCAAGACCATTGAAACAGCATTGTTACAACAATACTCAGGCGCTGAAATAATTCAAATTAAACCGACCAAGAAGGAGTACATTGCAAAGCTTGTGTATGTAGGAGTGCTGTATGAGGTACACACTGACCAGATGGGCACGGTGTTGTCAGAGGAAATTGAAAATGATGAACACGATTGGTCAGTATGGGATACAGATGATGATGACCTTTAATGTGATTGAGTTATGAGGAAGAATATTGCAATCATAGGCGGTGGAGCAGCAGGAATGATGACTGCAGCTCGAATAACCGAAGTTGCTCCTGAAGCGAAGGTGGTTCTTTTTGAAAAAAACCCTGGCTTGGGGAGTAAGGTTATAATTTCTGGTGGAGGACGGTGTAATGTAACGACAGGAATTGAACATGTTCGCGAAGTGCTTAAACGATACTATCGTGGAGGAAAATTTTTAACGAGTGCGATGTGGAATTTCCCTCCAGCGGATGTGTATGCATGGTTTGAGGATCATGGAGTACCATTGAAAATAGAAGAAGATATGCGTGTGTTCCCAGCTTCCAATAAAGGAGAGGATGTTGTCGGCGTATTTGAAAGATTATTCAAAGAGAGTGGAGTGGATGTGCGTCTAAAAACATCCGTTGAATCGGTATCGAGAGCGGATGATGGTTTTGTGATTGAAGTAGAAGGGAAGAAAGAAAAGTTTGATGCAGTGATTTTGACCACTGGAGGGCAGGCGTATCGACACACAGGGTCAACAGGTGATGGATATACATTTTCTGAAGCACTTGGCCATACTATTACTCCTCTTGCTGCAAGTCTTAATGCATTTGTGTTGGCTGAAGAGTGGATGCATGAAACTCCGGGAGTTTCTTTTACTGATATTGAAATGACTGTTGCGGGAAATACAACGCAACATGCACGTGGACCGATTGTGTGCACACATACAGGCATCAGCGGTCCTGCTGTGTTTGCGTTGTCTGCACAAGTTGCGTTTGAAGAGTATTCAAAAGAGAATCCGCTTGCAATGTATATTGATTGGTTGCCTGATGAATCGGAACAGGGGTTTCGTCAAAAATTGGACAATGCTTGCAGAGCCACTCCAAAAAATATGTTGACTCGGTTCCTTCAAGAGTGGTTGCCGAAGTCTATGGCTGTTCAGCTATTGAAAGCGGCAAACGTTGATCAGGATAGTATTCTTGCTGAGGTGAGCAAACAGATGCGTATAGACGTAGTGCAGTATATAAAGAAATCAGAGGTACGTATTATTGGTCGTTCTGCAGGAAGTGAATTTGTTACAGCAGGCGGAGTGGATACAAATGAAATAGATCCACGCACCATGCAGTCTCGCATTACTCCAGGTTTGTTTTTTGCTGGTGAATTAATGAATGTTGACGGGGTAACAGGTGGGTTTAACTTGCAAGCGTCGTGGGCTGCAGGTCGTTTGGCCGGGGAAAGTTCAGTAGAGTAATTTGTAGAATATTAATATGAATGTTCTCGAAGTAGCCCTGGTATACCATTGTGTGTGAATGTTGCAAGTATATCATCAGCATTTGATTGACGATGTTCAAGTCGTTTGAAAAAAGGTTTCAAATACGCTTCTTCACCTAGACCGCGTCGTTTTAATCCACGTTGTGCTATATACAACATTTCTTTTATCAAACCAAGGTATCCATCTTTGTTTTTTGAGAATTCTAAACTGTATGCGATTGCATCGACTCGAAAACTTTTCCATTCATTCCAAGTGAGCTGTTCAACAAGTGTAGCTGCTTCTCGCCAGTTTTCAACGAGACCAAGAGTGAGAGACGGCATTGCCATTTCTTCTCCTTTTGCTGCTACTCCGCAAGGGCGATTTTCTACATAGACAAATTGTATATGTTTTTTACAAAAATCATCCATTGTTTGATTGTCATATGCGTCCAGCGCCCCTTCTACGGTTGCGGTTTTTTTAAAGAAGTAATGTACTTTGTTGGTAAACCAACCGTAGTTTGCAATTGTTGTTAACATACTATCCTCAGGAGCAACGAGCATGTGTTCTTGCTTGGCATTTTTTCCTGTTTGCGGACGACGATTACGAAGAAAATCTATAAATGTTGGCTTACGTAACATTTCAAAAACACCCTTTTTGTTTTCAGCAAAAAACATTCTTGATTCCCACAGATATTCAAAATATTCGTTGAGATTTGCAAATGGAACATGAGGAATATCATTTGTGAGATATTCTGCCATGCGAGGATCTTTTTGTCTTTCCCATATGAGATCCCACACCTGTGCACGGTGCTCTTTTACTGGTAATTTTTTTCCTTGGAAAATTGGAGAACTTGCGGTGAGCGCAATCATTGGTCCGGACAACGCTGCAAGCATATTGGTAACTGGTATCCATTCATCAACGGAAATATCCACCGCAGCTTGATGAGCGGCGATCGGAACCATGAGATTGTGATACGTCACACGCCGATCCCATACAAGGTAGTAATCACTTTGAGTTTCGCGCGACCAATCATATCCAGTTATTGGCTGACATCCCATTGTAAGAATGCTGAGCCCAAGCTCTTTGGCAACATCGCGAAGCGGTTGGAATGTTTTCAAAAAATGAGCATTCATGTCTGCAATATGTGCAAAAGGCCTCATGGAAAACTCAATAGTACAGACACCTACGTCTGTATCAATCACTTCACTGTATCCGCCGCTCGTCCGGGTGACGCCGCTGACAGTTTTTCTGATATTCTCCCGAATAGGTTTCCATTCAGGATATTGCCGCGAAAAGGTGGTCCAGAGCTGTTGGATTATTTTCCGGTCAGCCCCTTTTCCGTCAGAATATACAATAGGGAATTCAAATTCTACACCTATTTTTCTGATCATAGTTCACGGTCGGGTATAGACCCATCCGTTCACGTATATTTTTAGCCTGTTTATGGCTTTTTGTCAAGTATTAGGCTG
>Ga0210044_10009220_pt1 | contig 12065 bp, 8 predicted proteins | sample CryGey13umfilter_2_FD_183959 | JGI IMG/M metagenome (GOLD analysis project Ga0210044, IMG submission 183959) | Groundwater microbial communities from aquifer in Utah, USA - Crystal Geyser 4/9/14 3 um filter (SPAdes) (version 2) | ecosystem: Environmental > Aquatic > Deep subsurface > Groundwater... | reverse complement strand
GGCAAGGGCGGCCATGTCTTCGACGTGTTCGAGTACAGCGTTGGAGACGACAGCGTCAAAGGTGTTGTCGGAGATGGCGGAGGATTCGGTCGCGAGATCGGCGCGGTATTCAGCGGTGGTGTTCTGATGGAGATTGCGCGTGTCTGATTGATGGTGCAGAAAGTTCCAATCGGCATTGGGAAACTGTTGTGAGGCCTTTCTCAAGAATTGCTCGTAAAAGCGTGGGTGGTAGGATTCGTTCCACTCGACGAGGTAATTGTCGGCAACGGCGACGGAAGCGGCGCCGGCGGCTTTGCATACGAGGATGGGGCCGAAGTTGAGGCCGGGCCCGAGTTCGAGGATGGAGAGGTCGGACAAATCGGGGAGACGATCGGACGTATAGGGGCGATTGAACATTTTCGCGATGCGCCATGCATATTCAAAACCACAGGCGCACGCCCACTCGGCCTCGGTTTTGATCTGGTCATCGGAATCGGCGCGGGGCCGGAAGTAGTCGTGTATGGGCTCGTCTTGTGAAGTTGCGGGGGGGGTTGTCGTCATGGCACGAGTCCTCGGTGAAGCGATGACGATTCTTCGAGGGATGCGAGGCGGTGAATGTGAGGCAAATCGTCGGAGGGGAATTAGAATCGAATTCAATTCATTTCATCTCATCAAGATGACTTCCGTTGCGCGGGCTGCGGACTTTTCACGCAGATATCCGCAGCGAAGGTTGGTTTTTTCGATCGTTTCTGGGCGTCGCCCGCAGTGCGATCGTTTGTGGTTGGGGAAGATCGCCGAGCGGATGATGATTCTCCATTTTCGGCGCAGCAGGGCTTGGGGGTCACGATGCGGGTTACGTCGGGGTTCGGAGATGAGGCGACTTGATAGACTTTACAGGTCAGGTCAACCATGCGGTCAACGTCGAAGTATTGATCCACGAAGATGCGACCATTTGCGCCAAAGTCACGAGCGAGGTTTTTATCGGTGAGAATACGTCGAAGTGAAAGCGCCAGAGCGACGGCATCATCGACTTCGCAGAGGAATCCGGTGGTTCCGTCAACGACGGCATCGACGGTCCCGCCACCTCGCGTGGCCACGACGGGAATGCCGACGTGTTGGGCTTCGAGCGCTACGTTGGGGCAACCTTCGAGGGTACTGGTGAGGAGGAGCGCATTGCTTGCTTTGAGAAGCTCGTTGACATTTTCGATTCGACCCAGGAGGGTGATATTTTTTTCGAGTCGTCTCTTGCGAATGGTTTTTCGTAATTGATCTTCGAGCGGTCCGACACCCGCCACAAGAACGCGCAGATCGGGCAAATCGGCGAGAAGCAGACGAATGACTTTGAGCATGAGGAAGGGTTGTTTTTCCTCGGAGAGGCGATTTATCACGGCGACGACGGGACTATTCACGGGTACGCCCAATTTTTTGCGTGCGCTTTCCTGCTGGCTATCGGTTACGGTTTGAAAATGACCGGAGAACACGCCATTCAGGACGATGTGGAAACGTTCGACGGGTATGGAGAGGTATTTTGCGTAACTCTCAGCACCGCAATGCGAATTGGCGATCCAGTGAACGCGTTTACTTTGCGCGATGAGGGGATACCACTCATCCATGTAGGGCGCGTGGAGGCGCGGGAAATTGGTCGGATTAGAATTGCGGGTGCTGAGAATGATGGAGGGAACGCCTGCGATCATTCCCGCGAGTGCGCCCATGATGTTCGGATGGTCGAGCCAACAGTGGAGTACGTCGGTTGGGTTCTCGACCAGTTCAATTGCCAATTGTGTAATGTTGGGTCGAATCGAGGCGGGCGCGGCGGCAAGGAGGTCCCATCGTATTTCTGCCATTGTTTCGAGTGACATGGGGCGGTCGGACACCGTCTTCAGTTCGATTCCGCCATCTCTCAGGAGGGGGCAATAGTGACCTTGCCCGTCGTTGCCACTGGAGGGGTAGATGGTGAGTACGCGGCAGACGTAGTTGCGTTGCTTCAAGCCGATCGCGGTGTTACAGAGTTGGCGTTCGGCACCTCCGGAATTGAGGGATCCAATGTACTGCACGACTTTACGGGGGTGTTTGATTCGTGAAGGGTTTTCGTCACGCTCCCGGTTGTCCGCTTCAATGAAGGTTCGCCAAAGTTGGCTACCGCGCCGGGGGGCGGGAAGGTGAACCGGGGCGGCGGAAGAAATGCTCGGATTGTTTCCGGTTTCATTGACGGAATCGGGAAGCGAACCGGGGGTGGTTCGGCGCCAGAATCGGAGTTTGGTTCCCATGGTTTCGGCGGCGCGAGCGGGATTCCACGAAAACCGAGGCGCAATCTTTTTCAAGAGGGGTTTGATTTTTCCCTTAAGAATCTTTTCGGCGAGTAGGGTTTCGACGGGCACGATGACCCAACCGTCATCCTCGAGGAGCCAGCAATCCCTAACACGATTTCGGAGGAGCGACAAAACGAATCGGGTTTGAAGGGCGTCGGTGCTGCACGGAAGCAGGACCGCGGCAGCGCCGGCGGGCGGTGTTGCGTTCGGATGTTCACGGATGGCGGGGAGCGCTCCATGCGCCTGCAGTTGGAGTTCCCAACACGGGGCCAGCCAATGCGGACTGCCGGTTCCGAACTGCGCTATTGAGGCCTGCAGAAAACCATGGAGGACTGACACCCATTGGCCGGGCGTTAGGGGATCTTGATGAAAGAGGATTCCGGCTGATCGGCACCAGTTCTGAACGGGGTTCAGCAGGTCGTCCAAGTGCGGATAGAGGTTCTCTTCCGGAGCGCTTTGTGGGCATTTATTGACGGAGATTTGAGGATGTTGGTCCGTAGCGGACATGTTTTGCGTCATCCCGATTCACCATTTGCGGCGGAGGCACCAGATTGCGGGCCGCCTATTCGGTCAATTTGATCTTCAAGGTCGTAAACGCGTGATTCGACCCCCAGGCACCGTCGCTCCACGTGAATGATGGCTCCGCCGACCTGCTCGTCGAACCGTTTTCGCCACTCGTTATCACGGGCTGCGGATTCTGTTCGTTCGCGGTCCAATTCGGCGACCGCATGATCCAACTCACGACGAAGGGAATTGCGATGTTCGATCAATTCCTGAATTGTTGACTCAAGATTCTCGATACGGGAATCCGCCGAATTGCGCGCGGCCGATGTGCTTGTCAAGTTGGAACGGAGGAATTCCCGTTCGTTTTCGACTTCGGTGAGGCGGTGCTGAAGGCATTTGACTTCTTCGGTTTTTTGGGCGAGGGTGTCCGCGAGATGTTGGTTTTGCACCAACAAATCGGCGTGCGATTCACGAATTGCGGATTCGCTTTCGCGAAGGTTCTTCAATTCTTCATCCCGTTTGCGAATCTCTTTCGTCAAATTTTCGCCGAGTTGGTCGAGGGAATTTCGAAATGACTCGGCTTGTCGATCTCGCTCATCGACTCGTTCCTGCAGCGCTCTTTTTTCGGTTTCGAGGCGCTCATTCTCTTTTCGAAGATTGCTTTCAAGGACCTGCCACGCAGCGAATCGCGATTGCGAATCCGCAAGCGTCTTTTCGTTCTGGGCGATCTTTTTTTTGTATCGGCTAAGGGTCTTTGCGTCTTGGGCGAGCGTTTCACGCAGTGCTTTCAATTGTCGCGATTCGTCTTCGATTGTTTCGAGTTGTGTCCGCAAATTTTGGACTTCGTTCTCGGAATTGCGCCATTTTTCTTCGACGGCGTTTAATTTCTTCCACCACGCGAAGCGATTCTCACAAAGATCATCCATGAGTTTTCGATGGCCCAACTGCGTCTCGGCGATCGCTTGCTGGGCGGAGCCGTTGATTCGCAATGTTGATTGCAGGCGACGGGGCACGGAGACGTTTGCGAATTGCGGGGAAGGAGACTTTCCGTCGGTTTTGTCCGTGTCGGATTTCTTCTTCTTGCGATTGGATTTGGGTTTACGGCACAGCGCCATGACGACTTGGGCGGAGCCGAGGCTTGATCGTATTTCGTTGGGGCCGACGAACGATCCGCCACATGGATCCTTGGATTCCTCCTCGATGACGACGGAGCCGATGAGGTCGGATTGGCGCAACCATTTGACGACTCGGAATCCCTTGAGATGTTTCTTAAGTTCTTCACGGTTCGGTACATGCAGGTGGAAGGGATTTTCGTATTGATGGATGCGGGTCCATGCGGATTCGAATTCTGCGTCGGGGACGGATATGAGGAGAAGCCCTCCGGGTCGAAGGACTCGTTTGAACTCCGCGACGGCAGCGGCTTGTCGGCGAATGTGTTCGAGGACTTCGAGGCAGATGACGACATCGAACTGTGCGTTGTCGAAGGGGAGCGGAGTTACATTGAGGTCCCAATGCGTGAGTTTGAGTCGGTCATCTTCAATTTCCTTGCGGCATGCGGACTGTGCGATCTTGATGGCCTCGTCGCGCACTTCGAGACTTGTTACATGTTCAGCGCCTGCTTGGAGATATTTTCTGGCGCCGATTGCGGTTCCACCGCCAGCATCAAGAACGCAACTGCCTTTACAGAGTTGGGCGGCGACTTCGATCCTCGCGTAGCAGTGCGCCATGATGTAGTGGTTTTCACGTCCTTCGACGGGGACTTCGGTCATCGGCTCAGCGAGTCGGAAAAGTCCGAGTGCGATCCCGCTATGGCTTTTGCCTTCATCAGCGATTTGAGAAACGGCTCCGTGTCGTACGCCGAATCCGGCATCCACCGCCATGCGTCTGATGTTTTCGAATTCGGGTCCGCCGCATCGTTCGCCGGGGCGACCGAGCAATTCGATGCATCCGCCTGTCACGCAAAGTTCATGCAAACGAGTCAGGGTTGGTTTCGGGTCGGCGAGGAATTCGGCGGCTCCGTCAATGAGAATGGTGTCGAATTCGGGTAGGTTAAGATCGCGGGCGGTTTTGAGTGATCCGGGAAAGATTTTGAATCCTGCAGCCTGATGAAAATTCGCGGCACTGATTTGACGGAGGTTGTTCAGCAGCAAGGACTCGTGCAGATCTTCGGATTCGAGTATTTCCACAAGCGCGTTTCGAATCCTGCCGAATTCATCATCGTCCCAATCGGGGAATTCATCGGCGAGCATGTGTATCTGGGCGCCGTGAACAGCGAGGTAGTGGCCGAGGATGAGGTCGGGCTGACGGGGCGAAAGAAGGAGGATGTTTCGCCAGAGCAGTCGAGCTGCGCCGGCCGGGAGGTAGCGTAAGAGGCGTTCGGCGCGCCTCATTATTCGCTCGGCCTCGTGTTTCGGATTCAGACCTCGGTTCATCCTGACCTACCCTGGGAGCGTCGCGTTTCCATCTTGCCACACTCAAATGCGGTGCTTGCCGTGTTTGCGGGCCGATTTCTGCCGAACCAGTGTAGGAACGATCTTGAGTCATTCCGACATTGAAGCGCCCGGTTTCCGGGTTGGAAACAGATGCGGGGCCCTTGTGTTAATGCACCAGTTGGGATTGAAGCGCAGAAGCATCGATCGCGCTTGAGGAGTCGGCGGCGAGAGTGTTATTCCGGTTGGAGCGATTGCGGAGCCATAGTTCGAGGATGAGCATGGGCCACATTCGATAAATCGAGAAGAAGTTAGGGTCCTGCTGGGTGGCGAGCCAATTTTGGAGGGCATCAGGATTGATGTAGTCGCGCAATCGGGTTGAAGGTGCATCAAGGAGGTCGTGGGCGAATTCGCGCAGCGTTGGACCATTCCAGAAACCGTCGGGGAGACCAAAGCCCTTTTTCTTTCGGTTGACCCACTCGTCGGGGAGATCGCGTTTGAGAATGTGTTTGAGCATTCGTTTGCCTTGATAGTTCCCGGAGTTGTCACGAAACAGGCAATCGTTTGCGCTCAAGGCGGAAGCGAATGATGCAACTTCGACATCAAGGAGGGGGCAGCGGACTTCGAGCGCGAATTGCATACTCATGCGGTCGACTTTGGCGAGGACCGACCCGGGGAGGTAACTCTCGGCATCGACGTTTCGCATTCGGTGGATGAGGGGGCGGTCATCGCGCTGGAGCATGTATCGCCAGCGATTGATTAGGTGTTTTGTGCGTTCGGGTACTTCGCCGAGAAAATCTGCGATTTGGGATTCCTGGAAGATCGTCCAGCGCGGACCAAGGTAGGCGTCTGAGGGGGACCACCATGCGGGAGGATTGGGTTCATCGTTTTCGTGGAGGGTGTCGAAGTATCGTCCGTACCCGCCGAACATTTCGTCGCCGCCGTCGCCGGAGAGCGCGACGGTAACGTGTTGCTTAGTAAATTCGCTGAGGAGGTGGGTGGGTAGGCAACTGGAATCGCCGTTGGGTTCGTCGAGAGAATCGGCGATCATTGGCGCGAGTTCGATGGCGTCGGGGCGCACGCAGATTTCGTGGTGCTCGCAGCCGAGGTGTTCGGCGATTTCTCGAGCGGCGACGTGTTCGGAATCGGGTGAGTCGGCGAAACCGACGGAATAGGTTTTCGTGTGTACGCCGAGACGGCGCATCATGGCGACGATGAGAGCGGAATCGACGCCGCCGGAGAGGAATGCACCGAGGGGGACGTCGGCCACGAGCCGGCGTTCGACGGCGCGGAGGAGGATGGAGTCGAGTTGGTGCAGACGATCTTCGAATGAGTCCGCGAGTTGGATGTCGGCGACGGCGGAACCGGCATCGAAATCGAAGTACCGGAGCGTTGCCGCTTTGCCGGTGTGGTCGATCGTCATGCAGCAACCGGGCGGAAGTTTCTCGACGCCGCGGTAGATGGTTTTCGGGGCGTGAAAATACTGGACAAGGAAATAATCGCCTAGCGCTTCGGGCGTAATGGTTCGGTCGAGATTTTGGATAACTTCAAGAGCGCGCATTTCGGAGGCGAAGGCGGTCCAGCCGGGTGCTCGCGCGATGTAGAGTGGTTTCTTACCGAAGGGGTCGCGGGCGAGGAAGAGGCGTTTTGTTCGTGAATCCCAGTGTGCGAAGGCGAACATACCACGGAGAGAATTGAGGCGGGTGGCGTGGTGGTCCTTCATCAAGTGGAGGAGGACTTCGGTGTCGCAATCGCTATTAAACGAGATTCCCTGCGACTGGAGGTTCTTTCTGAGTTCGCGGAAGTTGTAAATCTCGCCGTTGTAGGTAATGGCGGTTTCACCGGCTTCGTCCACCATCGGTTGATGCCCTTGCGTCGAAAGATCGACGATAGCGAGGCGGCGTTGGGCAAGGGCGCACGATCCGGTGGGATCGACCCATACGCCAGAGTCGTCGGGACCGCGATGGGCGAGGGATTCGTTCATCGCGGAAACGAGGGCGCGCAGGCGTTCGGGACTGAGGCGATTTTCGTGATCGATGAAACCAACAATTCCGCACATGATAAAGAAAACTCACTTTATATTATTGACCGAACCGCCGTGGCGGAGCGTGCGATTATTTTTCCGTTTGATGCAGTTCACTCGGGCTTGCGGCCACGGACGGCGGTGTCCCAGGGGAGGGTTCGTATGTCGGTAAGACCTGCTTTTTCGAACCAGGGGATCACCTCGTCGGGATTATGTATGCCGTGGAACCGGGGGGAGTAACCGTCAAAGGTATCGAGGATGTCGTTTTCGATACCGAGCCCTTGGTTACTGAAGGGGAAGGCGCGGGAGATGAATTGGATGATCGGGTTGTCGAGATGTTTGATGGCAAGGGGTACGAAAACGCGACACCAACTATAATACATGCGGTCGGGGATACGGTGCGTGAAGGGAATCCAGGCAGCGCGCTTGATGTAATCGCCTTGCGCTGGATAGACCCAGATCGCGATTTCACCGCCTTTTTTCAAGAGCGGTACGAGTCCGTGAAAATATTTTTTCGTATCGGGGGTGTGGTGGAGTACGCCGATTGAAACGATGTAATCGAATGTTTCCGGCGCGAAGGGGAGTTTACCGATGTCGGCTTGCGCGATCATGACATTCGGGTCGTTTTTGAAGTTGCGGTAAGATGCTTCGACGGCGAAACTGAGATCGACGCCGACGACGTTGGCCCCCCACTTTTTGAGGATGTCAGTGAATCGACCGGCACCGACTCCTGCGTCGAGTACGAGTTTGTCGCGGACCTGGTCGGCGTCGAGGCCGGTTTTGGTTTTGAACATTTCTTCTGAAGAACTGGAGCCGGTGACGGAATCGAGTTGGGTTTCGTTGTGAGTATTCCATTCGAAACTGAAGGAATCGACGTAGAAATCGTTTTCGACGAAACGAGGGATTCCGCGGACGATCGGCCAACGCTTCGTCCCATTTTCGTTGACGAGAAAATCGCCTTCGTGTGTAAGTTTTTCGCCGGTTGCGGGGCAGCGAAAGAGGTCGAAGGTCGGGAATGGCGGCGGTTCGCTGACTTCGGGCTTCGTCGACGGGTCCGGCGTGAGGACTTCGACGGGTTTGACGGATTGGGTCCAGATTTGCGACATTACTTCAATTTTCTCTCTCGATTGGAGAAGTATGGATGGTTCAGGAGGTGAAATCGGGGGTTGAGTTTTTGCCGCATGCTCATTCCGAGAAGGTGTATTTTCGACCGTTTTCAAGCGGGTTGGTGTTGTCGGTGGATGAGAAGTACAGCCGATCACCCCAATGTGAGAACCGGCCTTGGCCGCATTCGCGGATTTCGGTGTGAACGCAGTGCGGGAGGGGCAAGGGGCGGCCGTTTTCGTAGACCTTCAGTCGTGAGCGGCCGTCGGCATCGGAGATGAGGCCGGTCGGCAATTTGCAAATATAGCAAAAGCCGTCTTCCTGTTGAATCTCTTGCAATTGGCCTTTGGCTTTTCGTCGCAAGGCGCCTTTGACGAGTTTGCGGAACGATACACCGGGATCAAGCCGCCCCGCAATAAGGAGGAAGAGCATGGCGACGGTGAGGTACCCTCCGACGATGACAAAGTAGAAGTAGTCGGCAAGCCCCGGATCTTTAAGTTGTGCATGGGCCTGTTGTTGTTGAGCCACTTTCGGAATCCTCCGTCCGTTGAGCGGGCCGATCCTCTGATCGGCGTTTCCAATTCACTCTATCCTTCGACAATACTGTTCACGCCGTCGGATTTGTTTTCAAGAGTTGAGATGATTTGTTTCGTATTGGTGTTCCTGTCTTGTCATTTCGTGTAGTTTGCGATGCAGTTTCTGCATTTCTCATAGAGCGCGTACTGGTCTGGTCCACGTCGCATCTGTTTTCGTATAGCCTGATATTCGGCACCGAACCAGCAGTCGGCAAAGGCCTCGACGGTGAGCGCGTTACCCAATTTTCGATCCTGTAACATGCAGCAGACGCAGATTCCGCCATCGAGGTCGATATCAACAAGTTGATGCGGGGCCATGCAGGTGTATTCAGGGTTGGCCCCTTCGAGCGAGGCCTTGCGCGGGATATTGGGGTAAAGTTCCTGTGGCGGATGCGGGATGATTGGAACATCGCCGGGCTTGACCACTTCATAGCAAACACGAATCTCAATCGGATGCTTCGGATCGACTTTGGACGCAAAGCGTTTCAGGTCATTAATCGATTCGGTTGAAGGTTTGACCTCACTTCCGCCGTAGATCGGGTCGTATTGATGGAAGTCGATGCGATCGATACCGGTTTCCATCCCCCAGCGAATGAGATTGCGGGCATCCTTGATTGTCGTCTCGGTGAGTGTCGGGTAGACGTATACGGCGAGGCGATCGGGGTCGCGGCGCTTCATCAGATTACGGATACCTTCGTCGACCTGAGGCCACTTGGCGTTTGTGCGTGCGTACTCAAAGACCTCACCGGTTGCATCAATCGAGACTGAGATTTCGCCGGTCAGTTTAAGGAGATTGGTCAATCGGCTGCCGAAGAATTGCGTTCCGTTCGTTTGAAGTCGCAAGAAAATTCCGAAGTCGGCGATGGTCTCCAGCATTTCGGGTATTCTGGGATGAAGGAGTGGTTCGCCGCGGCTATTGAGTTCGACGGTTGTGAGCAGAGGGAAGAGGGTGGCGGCGACCTGTTCGAAGATGTGAAAGTCCATGTGTCGGCGGTTGACGGGCTGACACATATTTTGTGAGCCACAGATACCGCATTTCAGGTTGCAGATGTCTGTGATTCCCATGTTGGCGTATTGCGGCGGGGGCGTTTCACGACCGCCGCGTTTGAGGAAATACCGACCACGGGAGTGATTCAGCCACGAGCGAGTGGCCAAATGTTTCCAGTCGTTGGCAAAGTCCAGCGAACGATTCACGAAGACGTAGGTTCGGCCGTTGGTTCGTGGGTCGGTATTGTCGGATGAGGAAAAGAAGAGAACAACGCGATTTCTATCGGGTTGGGACCAGACACTGAATTGTCCTCTCCCACGTTTACGAACGTAAGAATGGGAAGTTGCCGGTGGGCCGAGTATCTGGTTATTCTCCAAAATGGTGCCGTCTAATGCCCCTGACGAATTGCGCGCATAATCACCAAATAAGCGGTTCGGTAGATGCACGGTGAAACCGAATCCCCCGTCTTCTGCCATCATTCTCGGTGTTAGGACAAAGAATTCCGTTGGGAGACCGGCTGCGTCGTGATCAACATATCTTGCGATCGGCTCGACGGCTACGGGTTCGAGGACGGTGAGGGGGACCGTCGTGGAGTTGGCGATTCGGCTTTGAGCCATTCGGCGGGGCATCCTTTCCTCGGTCGGCTCGGGAATCTCGTCCCGACGCTGACCTCGTTTGAGGTCTTCGGGCTCCGTTCGTGCACTATCCAAATATTCAACATCCAGTATACAAGAGCGGGCTGAAAGGGACAACCGTATGGACGGTGAAAGGTTACGTTCGGTTGCGGATTCCTGAACGTTGCGTTTGAAGCAAAGGTCGTGCGATCGATTTTCGCATCCATCAGAGAGCGTTTCCGAACATCAACTTCAATTTTCGAAAGGTGCGGTATCCGACGACGAGAATTGCAGTGGAGCCGAGGCCGAAGGCGATCCATGCCGGCCAATGGAGGAACCGACCATGGAATGCGACATCGCGGAAGGGCCACATGAAATATGAGGCGGGGTTGCACCAGAGGATGGGTTTGAACCAATAGGCGACCGAATCGCCGCCTGGCACGGCATATTCGGAGAAGAGGATGGGGGAAACGTAGAAACCGATCATGGTTACGACAGTCAGAACTTCGCGAAGGTCGCGAACAAAGACGCCGACGGCTGCGACGAGGTAGGCGATTCCGCAAAGCAACATGAACTCAAAACTCAGAAGCAAGGGCCAGAATATCCAAAGCCATGAAAGTCGGTGGAATTCGAGCAGGGTGTATGCGATGAGGAAGACGGTGCCGACGATCTGGGGGAGGAGACTGGCAAGGACACTTTTGACGGGAAGGATTTCGATTGGGAAGACGACTTGCTGGGCGAGCGATTTATTACCCGTGATGGTGTCGCAGCATTTGACGAGTACGTCCGTGAACGCCATCCAGACGAGATAGGGCGCGATCATATGAATGGTGAAGTTAAGACCGATGAGGTTCTGTGGTGTACCGGGCGGTGGTACGGTTCCACGAAAGAGGATTGAGAACACGGCGACCAGTACGATCATGGTGATGAGGGGATGGGCTATGGACCACGCAGCGCCGAGAAATGAGCCGGCAAAACGATCGGTGATTTCGCGTTTGGCCATTTCGAGGACGAGCCGTCGATGGCGTTTGAGTAGACGAAAGAACTCGCGCAGGATGTCGATAGAAGCGAGGCGCGGCCGCCACGCTGAAGGATTCAGTCGTGAGACGCTATCGGGATGCGGGTTTGATTCGACGGTCGTCATTCTGATTCGTATCGGGCCTCAAAAAAATGAGCGGTTTGAAATCTGTGTATAAGCGTATGCCGAGGAGCGAAGAAGTACGAGGTGTGGCCGGTGGAATCGAGGTGTGAATCATTCTCAGTTGATCAACTCAAGCAACTCCGTGAAGGCCGCGGCCTCAAAACCGTGATCGTCGAGGGGCGAAATCTCGATGAGAGGAAGATCGGCGACAAGATCGGAATCCGCCGCCAGCAGGCGGGTGAATCGGACGATGTTTCCTTGCCTTTCGCCTTCTATTCGGTCCGCGCGATTACCCATGCGAAGGATGCCGAAGAAACGGCGTCGTGAGACAAGAACCGACGCATGTCCGTGATGACCATTGAATCGGCAACGGAAATCTAACATATGCCGATTGCGTCC
>Ga0210044_10009218_pt1 | contig 12067 bp, 15 predicted proteins | sample CryGey13umfilter_2_FD_183959 | JGI IMG/M metagenome (GOLD analysis project Ga0210044, IMG submission 183959) | Groundwater microbial communities from aquifer in Utah, USA - Crystal Geyser 4/9/14 3 um filter (SPAdes) (version 2) | ecosystem: Environmental > Aquatic > Deep subsurface >... | reverse complement strand
TTGCCGCTACACATTCCGAAACACCAAGTGCCTGCTATCCGCCCAATGGTACTTCAACAGTTACTCCAAGCGATGGAATGCCCCCTTATTCTTATTTATGGAGCGATGGTCAAACAACACAAACCGCTACAGGGCTTGCTTCATCAGGTAATTACATTGTAACGGTAACTGATAGCTGGGGTTGTACAAAGATTCTATGGGTTACAATTCCGGCATTATCAAATCCTTCCGTTTATATTTTATCGCATACCAATGTAACATGTTATGGCTCATGTAATGGTTCTGCAACCTGTAATGCTACCGGTGGTTCGCCACCATATACTTACCAGTGGAGCACGTTGCCAATTCAAACCACAGCTACTGCAAATAATCTTTGTGCAGGCACATATACAGTAAATGTTTACGATAGTCAGGGCTGTTTAAACAACAGCCCGGCAACTGTTACAATTTTACAGCCAAACCCGCTAACAGTTAACTTAACACCATCAACAGCTACCTGTGGTAACAATGATGGAAATATTATTACAAATATTTCAGGGGGAATTACACCTTTTTCGTATCAATGGTCAAATGGTGCTTTTACACAAAATGTAAATAATATTTATTACGGTACTTATTCTGTAACTGTTTCCGATTATTATAGTTGTACAGTTACAGGAACTGCAGATATTGAACTTATCACTTCTTCGGTTCCTGTTTGCCTCGTAACCGTTGACAGCACCTCTACAAAAAATCTTATTATATGGGAAAAGCCGGTTGCCACAAACATTGGCAGTTTTAATATTTACAGGGAAATAAATTCTGTTTATACTTACATTGCAAATATTCCATACTCTTCACAAAGTATTTTTACTGATATAACAAATGGAGTAAATCCAAATACTACTGCATACAAATATGAAATTTCGGTAGTTGATACCTGTAGCAATGAAAGTGCTTTAAGCAGTTACCACCGTACAATACATGTTGCCACAAGCCCTGCCTCTCCCTGCGGTTTTAATCTTATATGGAACGACTATACAGGGTTTACGGTATCACAGTACCTTATATACCGCGACAGTTCAAATACCGGCTTTGTAAAAATGGACTCGGTAAGTTTTGGAAATACCTCATGGACCGATTTTACCTGTTATCCGCCCAATGATACTATTTCCTATCTTGTTGAAGCGGTTAATCCGGCTGGTTGCATTTCATCAAAAGCAGTTTCTCATAATTCTACACGTTCCAATGTACAAAAGAATTTTTCTATTTTAGATAATGTACAATTGCGAACAGACAACGATATGAATTTAAAAATATACCCTAATCCCACAAATGGTAAGTTCACTATACAGATTACAGATTTAAAATCATCAATAAATAATCAGTTATCAGTTACTAATATATTGGGAGAAACGGTGTATTCGTCATTAATCAATAATAAATCATCAATAATCGAACTTGATTTATCAGACCAACCAAGCGGAATGTATATTGTAAATATTAGAACAGGCGAAAAAGTAGAGCATAAGAAACTGCTCAAGGAATAGTATTGGAAAATATAAAAAAACGGTATTGGTAACAAACTATAGTTTTATGTCATTCTGACCCAGAGCGAAGCGAAGGGGAAGAATCTATTTCATTATTAAGAATAGATGTTTCGCTAATCACTCAACATGACAAAAAAATGAAATCTATACATTATTAACAATGCCAAAAAAACAAATATATGCCACTTTTTATTTAAAAATAAAATGTTATATTTGCAACAACATTAACAATTAAGAAAAAATCAGGATTTATGAATACAAATAATGTAAATGCAACAAATCTACAATTAGAACTAATGAGGATTTTCAGTTTTAATTTGGATAAAAAACAGCTTAATGAAATAAAAGATATTCTTGTAAAATATTTTGCTGAAAGAGCTACCGGAGAAATGGATAAATTATGGAATGAAAAAACATGGACTAATGAAACTATGAAACAATGGTCAATTGAACACTTAAGAAAATCCTCTAAATGAGATGAGAATAGTTTTAGATACCAATGCTCTGCTGATTTCTATTCCTCGAAAATCTGATTATCGTCTTATCTTTGATTCCCTTTTATCCGGAAAATTTTCTTTACTTGTTTGCAATGAAATTTTATTTGAATATGAAGAAATTATAGCTGAAAAGGCTAATCAGATTGTTGCTAAAAATATTATTGAGATGCTTTTAATCCTGAAAAATGTTGAGAAAAAAGAAATTTATTATAAATGGAACTTAATAAATACAGACTGCGATGATAATAAGTTTGTTGATTGTGCTATTGCTGGTAGTGCAGATTTTATAGTTAGTAATGATAAGCATTTTAGAGTTCTGAAAAAAGTTGAATTTCCGAAAGTACAGGTAATTTCAATACAGAAGTTTTTACAAATGCTTCAGTCCCTCCGATTTTTATAATTGCACAGATACAGCACAAAAATTATTGTAACTACTCAGCCGGTTCAAAGAGTTCATAAACAAATATTTGCCACAGATTACGCAGACGTCACAGATTAAAATAAAATCTTTTTTAATCAATTTTCGCCAATAAACCACCTTTGGTGGTTTTAAATCTGCGTAAATTTGTGCAATCTGTGGCAAAAATTCCATATTTAGTGGCTGAGTAGTTACAAATTATTTATTGATATTATCAAAGAGCATCGCACTATTCATGTTGCCACAAGCCCTGCCTCTCCCTGCGGTTACAATCTACATTGGAACGATTATGTTGGATTTCCTGTAACGCAGTACCTAATCTACAGGGATAGTTCCAATACCGGGTGGTTAAAGAAAGACTCGGTAAGTTTTGGGAATGTTGACTGGACAGATTTCATTTGTTATACTGCAAATGATACCATTGCCTATCTTGTTGAAGCAGTTAATCCGGCTGGTTGCATTTTATCAAAAGCAGTATCTCATAATTCTACACGTTCCAATGTACAAAAGAATTTTTCTATTATAGATAATGTTACATTACAAACGGGCAACGATTTTAATATAAAAATATATCCCAATCCCACAAATGGTAAGTTTACGCTCGTTATTGCGGGTTCCGCTTTTGGCGCGATAAATTCCGCAAAGCAATCTCAGTTATCAATAACCAATGCACTTGGTGAGGTTATTTTTAATTCAGAAATCACAGGCGAAAGTTCCATTATTGATTTATCCAACCAACCAAGCGGGATGTATATTGTTTGCATAAGAGCAGGTACAAAAGTTGAGCATCGGAAATTGCTCAAAGAATAGAGTAAAGAACTTTCCGAAAGTTAACACAGCAAGAGCCTTAGCAAACTTTCGGAAAGTTAATTCTGAAAAAAATAATATTGAAATTTAAAAGATAATTAATACATTTGTATAAAATATTATTATGGAACTAACATTTAATACACTAATTGATTTGATTAAAAATCTTTCGGTACCCGAAAAAGAAGAAATAAAGTTTATCATAGAACGTAATATTGCTGAAGAAAGCAGAAGTCTCATTAGTAAGAATTACCTTAATAGCCAAAAAGAATTTAAGAAAGGTAAACTTAAGTTTACAGGAAATATTGATGAACTGAAAAAAATGCTTTAGTTTATGGAAATAAGTTTCAGCAATTCATTTAAAAAGGCATTTAAGAAAAAAATAAAATCTAACAGAGTGTGTCCACTGCAATCGCTCGCATCTTGCGAGTGCTCGTTCATTTGGCATCTTGCCCATTATAACAAAATACATTTATTGTAAATTATGAATGAAAATAAAAAATGCCAGAGGCAAATGTAAAACTCACTCGCAGGATGCGAGCGAGTGTGTCCACTGCAATCGCTCGCATCTTGCGAGTGCTCGTTCATTTGGCATCTTGCCACATTATAACAAAATACATTTATTGTAAATTATGAATGAAAATAAAAAATGCCAGAGGCAAATGTAAAACTCACTCGCAGGAGATTTTGATGCGCCACCACGCAATCGCTCGCATCTTGCGAGTGATTGATTCTTTGGCATCCTGTCCCATTACAACAAATTACATTTGGTTATGAATTATGAACAAAAATAGATTAAAAATGCCAGAGCATAATGTAAAACTCACTCGCAGGATGCGAGCGGGTGTATAAAATTTGTAAAATATTTTACCTGTTCAATTGAGAATTAACATAAAATCATTATCTTTACAACAAAATAAAATATTATGGAAGCAATTATCAGAACAAATAACAGAAACACATTCAATTCGCTTATTCAGTTTTTAAAGACCTTGAACTTTGAGGTGGAGACGACAAATGAAAAAAGTTCTTCTGTAAAATTTCAAAAACAATTGAAATGTAGAAAAAAAACAGATAAGGAAATACATGCATTTTATAATTCAATAAGGATTGATATGAGCAATTTTAAATTTGACAGAGATGCAGCCAACGAACGGTAAATTTTTTTCTGACTCCAATGTATTGTTGTATTTATTGGATAAAGATGAATTTAAAAAGGCAAAAGCCGAAGAAATACTTTTTAACAATCCTGTTATCAGCACACAGGTTATAAATGAGAATATAAATGTTGCTTATAAAGAGTTTCATTTGCCGAAGCAGAAAATAATAGAACATATTGAAATGCTGTTAATAAAATGCGATGTGATGGTTCTTTCAATTGATACAATACGATTGGCATACCGGATTTTTACCAGGTATCAATACAGATATTACGACTGCCTTATTCTTGCTTCTGCTTTAGAATCCGATTGCACTATTCTTTATTCAGAAGATATGCAGCATAACCAAATGATTGCTCAAAAACTTCATATCATTAATCCTTTTCTAAAATAATTCATCTGGAGTTTGAGTATTGAATATGATTTACGAGTTGTTTTTTTCGTTGAGGAAAATCAAACAAAAGATGTATTTATTAATTTCGGAAAACACGATGATTGTATTAAATATAATGATACCGCAATCGCTCACATCTTTCCCCGCAATCGCTCGCATCTTTCCCCGCAATCGCTCGCATCTTGCGAGTGATTGATTCTTTGGCATCCTGCCCCATTACAACAAATTACATTTTAACAGAATAAAATAAATTGTGAATTAACATAAAATCATTATTTTTGTAACAAAGTAAAATATTATGGAAGCAATTATCAGAACAAATGACAGAAACCTTTTTAATTCTCTGTTGCTTTTTTTAAAATCGCTGCATATAACAGTAGAAACAAATGAAAAAAAAGTAATCAAGAAAAAATCAGCGACTTCTTCCCGAAAACAATTCAACCCGAGCGAATATGAAGGCATATTAAATCATTTAAATTTAGATATTGATGCCGAATTGCAAAATATGAGAAACGCATGGAATAAAAATTTATAATCCATTTAAATAATTAAAAAATCTTCAATATTCTTAGAAACAAAAATACCAGAGGTAAATAAAATACTCACTCGCAGGATGCGAGCGAGTGTGTCCACTGCAATCGCTCGAATCTTGCGAGTGATTATTCATTTGGCATCTTGCCACATTATAACAAAATACATTTAGTTTTAAATTATGAGCGAATACCGTAAAACAACAACCGACGAATTATTTTTTGTAACACTTTCCGTTGTAGGATGGATTGACCTTTTTACCCGTTCCATATATAAAGATATTATAGTGCAAAACCTGCAATATTGCCAGCAAAAAGAAAATCTTGAGATATATTGTTATGTAATTATGACTAATCATCTGCATTTAATTTGCAGGCGATATTCACTCGCAGGATGCGAGCAAGGGCAGGGCTCACTCGCAGGATGCGAGCGAGAGCAGAAGGATTTAACAGAGTTATTGGGAAGGTTTAAAAGTTTTACATCAAAAGAACTGTTAAAGACGCTCGAAAAAAATCCGCAGGAAAGCAGAAAGGAGTGGATACTAAACCAATTTCATCTATTTGCAAAGCAAAACAAACAATATAGCAACTACCATCTGTGGCAGTACGCTAATCATCCAACACTATTATACAGCAATGAAATTATTTTACAAAAACAAAATTATATTCATGAAAACCCGGTAAGGGCTGGAATAGTAACAGATGCTTCTACTTATCTGTATAGTAGTGCGTGTTTGGAAAGCCCGTTGAAGGTACTTGAATTGTAATTTAGCAGAGATATGAAAAAAGTTAAAATGCCAGAGCATAATGTAAAACTCACTCGCAGGATGCGAGCGAGTGTGTACCCCGCAATCACTCGCATCTTGCGAGTGAGTATTCTTTTTCTTTTCTCGTGCTTTATATTGCATGCCCAAAATAATCCTGCTGACTCCTTGTTAGCCCTCCTGAAAAATGAAAAAACAGACAATGGTAAAGTAAATTATTACAATAAACTTTTTTTAGAATACGAATATACAGATAATGTAAAAGCCAGATATTATATTTACAAGGCACTCCGGCTTTCAAAAGAAATAAATTACGAAAAAGGTCTTGCAACAACTTATAAATACCTTGGTATTTTTGCTGATGACACAAGCAATTTTCAGCAGGCAATAATTCATTTTAAGCAGTCATTAAAAATATCGGAAAATATTGGCGATAAAAAAAATATTTCAGCTATGCTGGGTGCCATTGGTTTTGAATATTATTTTAAGGGCGAATATCCTAAGGCACTTGAATATTATTTTAAGTCGTTGAAAATAGCTGAAGAACTTGGCGATAAAAGCAGAATTGCAAAACAACTTGGTAATATCGGGATTGTTTATGAAGAACAAAGCGATTATACAAGAGCACTTGATTACTATTTTAAAGCACTAAAAATGGCTAAAGCATTGGGCGATAAAAGCGGAATTGCAGCCGATTTAGGTAACTTAGGAAATGTTTACAAAAAACAGGCAAATGATGCAGAATTACAAAAAGCTCCTATAAAAAGCGATTCCTTATATAAAAATGCTCTTGATTATTATTTCAAAGCCCTTAAATTAGCCGAAGGACTTGATGATAAGAACAGTATTGCAACACAATTTGTTAATATCGGGACTGTTTATCATGATTTAAAAGATTATCAAAAGGCACTTGATTATTATTTCAGAGCATTAAAAATGGATGAAGAACTTGGTTATAAATCCGGCATTGCAAATGATCTTGGAAATATTGGCTCATTATATATCTCATTAAAAAAATATTCAGAAGCTGAAAAGTATTTGTTGCAGGCAATTTCAATTTCAGATAGTATTGGAATACTGAAAGAAAAAGTACAATTCGAAAATTCTATTAGTGAACTATACTCGCAAACAGGTAAAGTAAAAGAAGCGTTTGAACACTTTAAAAAAGCTATTGAGGCAAGGGATACACTTATTAATGAGGCAAAGTCGCGTGAAATAATGAACTACGAATTTGAAAAGAAAGAAGCTGCTGTCAAAGCCGAACAAGATAAAAAGGATGCATTAGCTGCTGCCGAAAGCAGAAAGCAGGAAATTATTATCTGGTCTGTGATTGGCGGTTTATTTTTAGTAGCATTGTTTGCAGGTTTTATTTTTCGTTCACTGCGCGTAACAAAGAAACAAAAAATTATCATAGAAAAACAAAAGCATTTAGTTGAGGAGCACCAGAAAGAAATTATTGATAGCATTACTTACGCACATCGCATACAGCGGGCTATACTTACCAGCGACAGTTATATTAAGCATGAAATAAATAGTATAGATGCACAACATTTTATTTTATTTAAACCCAAAGATATTGTTAGTGGCGATTTTTATTGGTTTTTTAAACAGGATAACTGTTTGTATTACATAACTGCCGATTGCACAGGTCATGGTGTGCCGGGCGGTTTTATGAGTATGCTGGGAATTTCATTTTTAAACGAAATTATTATAGAGCGGCACATCACCGACCCCGGCGAAATACTTAACAAGTTAAGAGAAAAAATTGTAAAATCTTTAAAAACCGACGAAGGTTACACTAAAGATGGAATGGATGCCATACTTTGCAAAATTGACAAGAGCAAACAAATCTTGCAATATGCCGCTGCAAATAACTCTTTTTACATTATACGCAACAACGAAATAATAGAACAAAAAGCTCAAAAAATGCCGGTTGGCTACATGGAAGATTCAGCTCAATTTGTAACACAAACATTCCGATTACAAAAAGGCGACAACATTTACACATTTACCGATGGGCTTCCTGACCAGTTTGGCGGACCAAAAGGAAAGAAATTTATGTACAGGCGGTTTGAGGAAAATCTGTCAGCTATATGTAATTTACCATTGAAAGAACAGGAAGAAACGTTAGAAAAAACATTTCAGGACTGGAAAGGCAATTTAGAGCAGGTAGACGATGTAACAGTTATAGGAATAAGAATATAAAAACATTTTAAAATCAACAAATATCAAAAATCATGAAAAAGTCAATTACAATTTTCGCAGCGGTATTATTTAAGGGGACTTCTAAAAATACGCTATACATTTACGTCATTCCTGCCCCGTATCAAAATACGGCGTAAACTCTAGCAGGAATCTATTCAAATAAAAGCATTGCTTCTTAAAGAAGCAATGCTTTTGCTACTATGCGATAGCGAGTAATCTCCTTTAAAATTGGAGTGAAGAGATGGCAGTCTTTCGACAAGCTCAAGATGACAGCCTGCCATGACGAAATTATTAATTTTTAGAACCCACCTTAATTACTGCACTGTGTTTGCTCAATCACCTCAAAAAATGAGCTATCAGGCTGTTATCCCCACGCAATCGCTCGCATCCTGTGAGTGATTGTTCCTTTGGAATATCCTGTTGCAATCTCCCCAAAAACAATGAATAGCTTACCACAAAGGTGAAGCGATAAACATTACCAATTACACCAAATCTTGGCGGATTTGCAAAAGCAGGTTTAAATTCTAATAACCAATCAGGAACTGCTGATAATACAGTTAATCCAAACATATCACAACCACAAACAATAGACTTTTCTCCTTTTCTTGAAGCACTCAATAAACAGCAGGAACAGTTCAACAAACAATCGTTACAAATAATGAATAATATTTCTACCCTTTCTGAAAACTGGATTGCTCATGACACTACTTATCAGAACAGTTTAAAAAGACAAAGTGATTTAATACAGGCACAACAGTCGGGTATTCAGCAGCAAATAAACCAGATTTCTAAAAACGTAACAGACTTAAGCACTGCATTACTCACAAAAAACAATAAAAAAGAAAAATGGAAACCAAAGCCGGTTGGATTGGGTATTGACGTTGCAGGTGTTATCAGGGGCTTAACTGATTATTATGAAACTTATCAGGATAAATCTCCTATGGTTATATTTCTGTCTTTAACACCTGTTCCAAATTTCAGAATTGAAACAGAAGTTGCAGCTTTTTTTTATTCAGGAGGTTATGAAGAATATTATTTCTCATTTGGATTGCTCGGTATGTGGCAAAAAGAAAAAGCAAATTTTTATTCAGGGGTTAAACTTATAAGAATAACTGATGAACAAATTACAACTTTCAATCCTACTATTGTGTGGCGAATATATTTTTGGTGAGCATTTTAGTATAGGAAGCGAAATTGGTTTTCCTTTTGCTATAGCAAATAAGGACGCAGCAATTGGCTTTGGTTTTAATCGTTTAATTCTGAGGTTTTATCCGTGAAAAAGTTTAAATAAAAATGAGTAAAAGCATTTATAATTTTATTTATAAACATCTTTACGATGAGCAATTTTAATGATTGTAACAATGAGCATTCCATCAGATATTGTGTAAATAACTCTATAATTACCAATCCTTATACGGTATTCATTGCGGCTCCCTTTAAGTTTTTCACAACCATGCGGTCTGGGATTATCAGAAAGGTTATTAATAGCATCTCTTATTTTCCAGGCATACATTTCCGGAAGTGAAAGAAGTTCTTTTTCAGCACTTCTCTTGTAAAGAATCGTGTATGTCATTATTTTTTCCGGAATTTCTTTTTAAACTTTTTTTCCACATCTTCCCATGTAACATCAGGTTCATTGGAACGTTCATTTACCGCAATCCGGTCTTCAATATCCTCAAGATATTCCATTAATTTGTTGTATTGCCTGAGGGAAAATAAAACCATAGGTTCGTTAAGATTTTTATCCTTTATTAATGTAATTGCAAGATTCATTGCAGATAATTTTTATTTATTTAATACAAATTTACTAAAATATAATATAATTATGAAAAAAATCTTTTCTCTTAAATGAATTTTAAAGGACATTATTTATTAAAAGAAGCAGGTTACATATTGCAATAGCTAATAAGGATGCAGCAATTGGCTTTGGTTTTAATCGTTTAATTCTTAGGTTTTACCCTTGAAAAAGTTTAAATAAAAATGAGTAAAAGCATTTATAATTTTATTTATAAACATCTTTACGATGAGCAATTTTAAAAATAAAAACTGTAATAATATCATCATGGATTGTGTAAAGCACCCTGTAATTGCCAACGCGAATGCGGTACTCATTTATCGAACCTTTGAGCTTTTTATAACCCGATGGGCGAGGATTGTAAGCCAGAGCATCTATCTTTTTTTCGATAGAAACTATTACATAACCGGGCAACGAAAGAAGTTCTTTTCTTGCTTTATTCTTAAAAATAATAGTGTACATTTTTCGCCGTTCTGTTATTTCCCTGAAAATTTCTTGCGAATTTCTTTTTTAACCTCTGTCCATGCAATGTTTTCATCATTGGTTCTTTCTCTGATAGAGACTCTGTCTTCCATATCTTCCAATTGTTCCAGCAGGGCGTGGTATTCTTTTAAACCAAGCACTACAAACGGTTTTTTCCCTTTTACTTCAATAGTATATAAATTGGTTCTCATAGAGAATTATATTTTTTTACAAAATTACAAATTATTTACTTTAAATACAAAACAATTATAAAAGCAGAAAATAACCTTTAAAAATCATTGACAATATGAATATAAAAATGTTTTTGCTAGTTATTGCTTTAAGTGTAATGCTAGCACCCGCTATAAATGCCCAAAAAAAGAACGCTCCCAAAAAGCCCATTGCATCAGACTGCAATAAGGCTATAAAAATAAACCTTGATAAAAAGGCAGTTTATGGACCAACTGTTGCTCCTAGTGGATTTGGAGAAATACAAGAAATAAAATCAAATAAAAAAAATGATAAATATTTCTTTGAAGAAGAGCACAATTCCGCATGGTATTGCTTCAATATAAAAACCGATGGAACAATTGCTTTAACAATCACTCCGCTCAATCCTAAGGACGACTATGATTTCATTCTTTTTAAATACACTGATTCTTGCTTTTGCAAGAATATAGTGAAAAGTAAAATCATACCGGTTCGGACAAATATTTCCCGCACAGGACTTGGTGGAACTGTAATAACTGGCTTGAGTAATAACGAAGTAAATTTATTCTTCTGTGCTGGAAAAGGCAAACCATTTTCAAAATCACTTGATGTGAAAAAAGGAGAAAAATATTATCTTGTTTTGGATAATGTTTACCAAAATGGTGACGGACATAGCATAGAAATAGGCTACGAGAGAGAAGCAAGTATTTCTGGAATAGTTCTAAATGAAGCCAATAAACCCTTTAAAGCAGAAGTGATTTTGGAAGATCAAAAAGGAAATGAAGTGGAAAAAACTATATCTGATTCAATAACAGGTAAATATTCATTCAACGCTTTTCTTTTTGTAAATACAAACTACAATATTGTTTACTTGCAAGACAGTTCTTTTGTTAAAATAACTGCAATCAAATCTGAAAATTTAGTAAAAAATAATTTTAAACTTGAAGACATTAGAATTGTTTTGCCAAAACTCAGAAAAGGTGCAAAATACACCATGGATGCGATTAATTTCTATCCTGGCTCAACAGAACCTTTGTCTTCTGCATATTCTTCAATGAAATCATTATTAAGATTGATGAAAAAAAATCCTAAAATGATTATTTCTATTGAAGGACACGTGAATAATCCTTGGGGACAACTCAGTGAACTAAATCAACCAATATCTGAGGGTAGAGCAAAAACAATTTTTAATTATCTTATTGAAAAAGGAATAAGAGAAGAAAGAATGTCCTCAAAAGGATATGGTAGTAAATTTATGCTATTTCCTAACCCAAAAAATGAGGAACAACAAATCAA
>Ga0210044_10009217_pt1 | contig 12069 bp, 9 predicted proteins | sample CryGey13umfilter_2_FD_183959 | JGI IMG/M metagenome (GOLD analysis project Ga0210044, IMG submission 183959) | Groundwater microbial communities from aquifer in Utah, USA - Crystal Geyser 4/9/14 3 um filter (SPAdes) (version 2) | ecosystem: Environmental > Aquatic > Deep subsurface > Groundwater... | reverse complement strand
AAGGAAAAACTGATCGTCAGAAAAGCCTACGGATATCGGACCTACGAAGCTGCGGAGATCGCCCTGTACCACACGATGGGGGCGCTTCCCGAGCCGGAGTGTGCCCACAGATTTTGCTGAGGAGGCCGAAATCGCAATTACAACCACCCCACAACCCGCTTGTGGTGGTGGTGGCGCCTCCGCTATACTCCGCGGACACAATCACCAGTTCCGCCCACGGGCAGGAGGATAGCGATGATCTTCGCCAAGTTCGGCAAGGCTCTGCGAGCCCAGATCAACAAGCTCGCCAACTGGTTCTGGACCCAAGATCCCATCGCCCAGATGCAGTACGAGTACGACAAGGCGGTGGAGCAGATGAAGGAGGGGCGACAGGGCCTCGAGCAGTACCGCGGGCTGGTGGAGCGCGTCCACCGTCAGGTAGATCACAACACCAAGCAGGAGCAGCAGCTGACGGCGAAGATCAAGGCCTACCTCAAGGCCAACGACCGCGCCACCGCCGGACAGCTGGCGATCCAGCTGCAGAAGATCAAGCAGGAGCTGGCCGAGAACAAGTCGCAGCTGGCCCTGCACGAGAAGGCCTACGGCAACAACGTGGAGAAGATCCGCCACGCATCCAAGAAGCTGGCCGACGTACGGATGAAGATCAAGAAGTACGAGGCCGACCTCAAGATGTCACAGGCCGAGGCCGAGCTGGCGCGCCTGTCGCAGACGTTTCAGTTCGACGTGACCACCGACTTCGGCGAGCTGGAGCAGGTGATCCAGGAGAAGATCGACCTCAACCGGGCCACGGTCCGGGTCGCCGCCGACCTGTCCGACGACGGGATCGAGACGATCGAGGCCGAGAAGGCGATGGAGACCGCCATGGCCGACGACATGCTGGCCGAGTTCGAGGTCCAGATGGGCCTCAAGACGCCGGAGACCGCCGGCATCGCCCAGAGCAGCAAGAGCCTGGGGCCGGAGGTGGCCCAGGCCGCGGAGCTACCCGACGTACCAGAGAAGTTGACCGACACCAACTGATTCAGTCTTCCGATCCCACATCAACCTCGCATTTCGCTGGAGGAGGGTTCCCATGGCCGGCAAGCCAAAACCTGCATTCTTCATCTTCCTCGGGCTTATCGTCGTGGCCCTGGTGGGCTTTGCGCTGTGGCGCATGGACATCCTGGCGCCCAAGGGCAAGTCTGACAACGTGGGCCAGATCGACCCCAACGAGCTGAACAAGATCAAGAAGGACCAGCCAGGCGGCGCCGAGGCGCCCGACGACAAGGCTCCCACCACGGTCAAGGAGTACAAGTTCGTCGCGGCCTCCAAGCTGCCGCCGGTCAAGGGCGTCAGCAACTACCAGCCGCTGAAAGACAACACGGTGCGCTTCGCGCTCAACGTGTGGGCCGGCTGGGCTCCGATCATCCTGGCCAATGAGGGGCTCAAACCGGGCAAGGTGTGGAAGACCCCGGCGGGCAAGTCGTTCAAGGTCGACCTGGTGCTGATCGACGACCCGGTGGTGATGCGCGACAAGTACGCCGCCGGACAGGTGCACATCGGGTGGGCCACCCTGGACATGGTGCCGCTGTTCCTCGAGGAGCTGCGCAAGGACTCACGCGTCATGCCGCGTGTGTATCAGCAGGTGGACTGGTCCAACGGCGGCGACGGCATCGTGGCCCGGGGTCTGTCCTCGATCAACGAGCTGCGGGGCAAGACCGTGGCTCTGGCCCAGAACTCGCCCTCCGAGTACTTCCTGATCAACGCCCTGATCAACGCCGGCGTCCAGCCCTCGGAGGTCAAGTACCGCTTCACCGCCGACGCGTTCCAGGCCGCCACCGCGTTCAACAGCCGCAAGGAGATCGCGGCCTGTGTCTCCTGGGCCCCGGACATCTACAACCTGGCCAAGGTCAAGGGCAACAAGCTCATCGTCTCCACCGCCACGGCCAACAAGCTGATCGCGGATGTGTGGTTCGCCCGGGCCGACTTCGCCAAGGACAACATGGACATCCTCGAGGGCCTGGTGCGCGGGATCTTCGACGCGATGGAGGAGCTCAAGCTGCAGGACAACAAGCAGAAGGTAGCCAAGCTCATGGCCACGGCCTACAACATGCCGGCCAACGAGGCGATGAGCATGCTGGGCGACGCGCACTCGACGAACTATGCCGAGAACCGCGAGTTCTTCCTGAACCAGAACAACCCGACGAACTTCGAGCGCACCTGGGACTCGGCGTACTACATCTACAGCCGGCTGCGGAAGGTGACGGAGAAGACGCCCTTCGATCAGGTGATGGACTTCTCGATCATCAAGAAGCTGGGCAGCGTCGCGAAGTACGCCGGCCAGAAGAACGACTATGAGGTGACCTTCGCCCCCAAGAGCGTCACCGCGATCAAGGCCGAGTCGGGAGAGATCCTGACCAAGACCGTGGTGATCCACTTCTTCCCCAACTCCTGGGACCTGGGGAAGACGATCACCAAGCAGGTGGGCAACCGCAGTGTGGAGGAGCTGTACGACCCCAACGTCAAGTTCGTGCTGGAGGAGATCGGCAAGCTCGCCGGGCAGTTCGGCGCCTCGCGCATCATCATCGAGGGCCACACCGACTCGTCGATGAAGGGCAAGGTGTCGTTCGACGCGGTGCAGGAGCTGTCGCGAAACCGGGCCAACTCGGTGAAGGAGGCGCTGATCAAGAAGTACAAGAGCCTGCAGCCCAACCAGTTCTCGGCGGTGGGGATGGGGTGGAACACCCCCGCCGACGCGGGCGATCCGGACAACCACGCCAAGAACCGGCGCGTGGAGGTGAAGATCTATCCGCTGGAGACCGAATAGCATGCTCCGGGGCTTGCGGGGGTTCTTCACCGGGTTCTTCAAGATCCGGAACGAGCCCACGATGGTGGGCCGGCTGCTGATGGGTGGGTTGTGCCTCGGGCTCATCGGCTTCCTGTGGTGGCTCGTCACCCGCGGGGTGACCCCCGAGGCCCGCATCGTCTCCCCTGCCGTGCTGGGCAGCCCGCAGGAGGTGTTCGGCTCGTTTCGCAGCCTGTGGTTCGAGCGGGCCCTGACGCGCAACACCCTGGTCTCGCTGGTGCTGGTGGCCAAGGGGTTCGGGCTGGCGGCGCTGGTGGCGATCCCCATCGGCGTGCTGTGCGGCACCTTCAACCGGGTCAACGCCTTCTTCGCTCCGATCACCATCTTCGGCCGCAACATCCCGGTGGTGGCCCTGGTGCCGTTGACCTTCGTCCTGGCCAACACCGACGAGGGGTCCAAGATCCTGTTCCTGTTCATGGCCTGCGTGTCGTTCGTCCTGTTCGACGCGACCCAGATCATCGCCAAGGTGCCGGAGAAGTACCTCGACACGGCCTACACCCTGGGCGCATCGCGGCCGCAGATCGTCTTCAAGGTGCTGCTGCCCCTGGCCCTGCCCGACCTGTTCAACTCTCTCAGGCTACTGTTCGGCCTGGCCTTCGGATACATCATCATGGCCGAGATGCTGAGCCAGGGCGAGGGCGGCCTGGGGACGCTGATCTACATCTCGCAGAAGAAGGGGCCACGAGAGCATGTCTACCTGCTGCTGTTCGTCATCACCCTCGTGGCCTACCTACTGGATCGGATGATGTACTTCATCGGCAAGATGCTGTTCCGCTATCGCTACACGGACTGACGTCATGAGCGACGAGGAGAAAACGCCCGTCACAGGTGGGGCTCGAGAGGCCACCGGCGCCGGGGAGGCCGACGCAGGCGCGTCGAAGAAGCCCGACGCACCGAAGCCCGATCCCGCTGCCGCGGCCGCCGCGCTGGCCGCCTTCGAGTCGTCCCTGACGCCTGGCGACCTGGCCCCGGCCGCGGAGCCGACACCGAAGAAGGACCAGAAGGACCGGAAGGACCGGAAGGAACAGAAGGAACAGAAGGATGCGAAGGAACAGAAAGAGCCGACGCCTGCCGGGCCCCCGCCGCCGGTGGTGTGCTTCGATCACGTGACCAAGACCTACAACGCGGGCAAACCCCACGCCTTCACCGCGATCAAGGACGTTCACTTCACGGTGAAGGACCTGCCGCACAAGGGGGAGTTCATCTGTCTACTGGGGCCGTCGGGCTGCGGCAAATCCACGATCCTCCGGCTCATCGCCGGTCTCGAGCCGCAGCACCCGCCCACCGAGGGCCGGGTGGAGGTGTTCGGCAAGTCGGTGGAGCAGCCGGGCGCCGACCGAGGGATGGTGTTCCAGTCCTACACCTCGTTTGACAACCGCACGGTGCTGCGCAACGTGGCGTTCGGCCTGGAGTGCAAGGGCGTGTCGCGCAAGGAGCGCGAGGAGCTGGTGCGCGACTGGATCGACCGGGTCGGGCTGTCAGTGGATCACGACGCCCAGAAGTACCCGCATCAGCTCTCGGGCGGCATGCAGCAGCGGGTGGCCATCGCCCGCACCCTGATCCTGCACCCCCAGATCATCCTCATGGACGAGCCTTTCGGCGCGCTGGATCCCGTGACCCGGATCCAGATGCAGGATCTGCTGGTCAACCTGTGGCGCGACCAGGAGTGCACGGTATTCTTCGTGACCCACAGCATCGCGGAGGCGGTGTACCTCGGCGACCGGTGTTATCTGCTGTCGGGCTCGCCGGGTACAATCCTGCGCGAGCTGGAGGTCCCGCCGCCGGACCGACCGGCGATGGAGATGCAGAAGGACCTCAAGTTTCAGCAGATGGTCTACGAGCTGAGCGACGTGATCCATCGCATGGAGCGAGAGCAGGAAGAAGCCCGGCGGAAGGCGAAGGCGTAGGCATGCCGACCAAGCAAGGATTCTTGCAGTTCGTGAAGCGAGCGTTCCTGCAGCACTGGAACCTGCTGTTCTTCGGCGCCGGGGTGGTGGCGGGCGCGCTGTCGGGACACGCCGACGTGGTGCTCCCGCTGGTGGCCGCCGGCGAGCTGGTGTACCTCGGAGGCCTCGCCACACACCCGAGGTTTCAGGCCTACGTCAACGCCAGCGCGCACAAGGAGCAGAAGAAGCAGGTGAACCAGGACGCCTTGGCGCGCATCTTCAACACGCTCGACCTTCGCAGCCGTGTGCGGTTCGAGGAGCTGCGCCGCCGCTGCCGCGATCTGCAGGCCCTGGCCAAGGGGATCCGCGCCGCGGATCTGGGCGAGATGGAGGAGCTGCACAACAAGGGCATCAACCGCCTGCTGTGGGTCTTCCTCAAGCTGCTGTTCACCACGCGATCGATGGAGCGCTTCCTGGAGAGCACGGACGTGGCGGGGATCCGCGCCTCCATCGAACGCAACGAGAAGCGCCTGGAGGAGCTCGGGCCCCAGGCCGAGGACACCCTCACCGAGACCAAGATGCGCAAGACGCTCCAGGACACGCTGCAGAGCGCCCAGGCCCGGCTGCAGAACTACACCCGGGCCGAGGAGAACCACGAGTTCGTCAACCTCGAGCTGGAGCGCATCGAGTCCAAGATCACCTCCATCGCCGAGATGGCGATCAACCGTCAGGACCCGGACTTCATCACCAGCGAGGTCGACGGGGTCGCCTCCACCATGGAGCAGACGGAGCGGGCGATGGGCGACCTGCAGTTCCTCACGGGGTTGGGGGAGCAGGAGGTGGCGCCGCCGGCGTTCATCGACGAGGTGGAGCGCATCGAGCACTAGGCAGCACTAGGCAGCTAGTAGGGGCACTTCTTGACGTAGATCCCGCTGGGGTCCGAGCCGCCCGACGTTCCGCAGTTGTAGTAGTTCTTGCTGGCGTCCCAGCCGCACTTGGGCTGCGTCGTGCAGCTCTGGGTGAAAACCGTGCCGTTGTTGCAGTACTTCAGCGTCTGACCGTCGCAGCACCCCTCGTAGAGGATGGGGCCGCAGGCCCCGTTGTCGACGCAGGTGCCGCTGTTGTCACACACCAGCGGCAGCACGCAGCTCCCGCACGATCCGCCGCAGCCGTCGTCTCCACACTGTTTGTCGTTGCAGCTGGGTGTGCAGGGGGCGACGCACTTGCCGATTGCATCGTCACATGTCGTGGGCGACGGACATTCACCGCACGTCGACCCGCAGCCATCGGGGCCGCACTCGCGGCCCACACACTTGGGCAAACAGGGGGTGGTGCAGAGGCCCGACACCTCCCGACACACCAGCCAGTCGGCGCACTTCCCGCACACGCCGCCACAGCCGTCCCCGCCGCACTCGCGGCCCGCGCACTGTGGGACACAGACCACCTGGTCTGCACCCGGATCGCGGTCCGAGATGGAACGGTCGGCTGCGGGCTTGACCGCCGCATCACCCGCACGATATGCGGGGTTGGGGGAGGTGCAGCCCGCGGTCAGGACCCACAGGGCACTCACAGCTGCTCTCACGCGCGACATCTCGACACCCATATGCGACAGGGGGGGTGGTTCTTTCCCGGGTGGCGGCGACCTGCCGGGTCGATATAGACTTACCCTCCGCGAGGCTGCCAATGCAAGACAAGAAAGTTGCTCCGTTTCCGCCCTGGTTTCCAGCCTGGGCCCGGGACCTGGGTCGGACCTACTACTCTGGAACGACCACCATGTTCCTGCTCCATGGCAACGTGGACGACCTGATCCGCAGCGAGACGCGGGACGGGGTGGACTACGGCGTCTTGCCGGACTTCCTCGGCTCGCAGATCTTCGGCAGCTGGGACGTGGTGCTGTACTACGACATGACCCGTCCGCCGCGGGCGCTCACCGGGAGCAGCAAGGAGCGGCTGCTCAAGATCAACGATCAGATCGAGCGCTACATCGGCAAGCTCGAGCAGCTGCCCCGCGATCCGTCCCAGGTGCTGGCCCTCATCAGCCGCTACCTCGACCTGATGCTGGTGGGCAAGTCCGACGAGAATCGGCCCGAGGTCGCCGTGGTGCTGGACTATGCCCACCTCATGGTGCCCTCCACCTCCGTGGCGCACACGTCAAAGGAGCTGGGCACGAACCTCGCCACGCTGAGCAACTGGGCCCGCAACCCGTACTACAAGCGGGTCAACTTCGCCTTCTGTCTGGTGAGCGAGAAGCTGTCCGACCTCAACGATGCGCTGGTCCGCAGCGGTCACACGGCCAAGCTCGACCTGACGTTCCCCGATCGCGACCAGCGCCTGGCGTTCATCGAGTGGGTTCGGGCGGGCCGCGAGTTCGAGCGTCTGTGCGAGGTCTCCCCCGAGCTGCTGGCCGAGATCACCGCCGGGCTGACGCTGGTCAACCTGCAGAGCCTGCTGCAGGGGGCCCTGCGCCACCAGCAGCCGATCACCCTGACCCGCCTCAAGCAGTTCAAGAAGGAGCGCATCGAGGCCACCTGTCAGGGGATGGTGGAGTTCGTCGAACCGCACCACACGCTGGAGATGGTGGTGGGGCACAAGCCGGCGAAGAAGCGCCTGCGAGACGACGCCGGGCTGATCCGCGACAACCACCTGGACGCCGTGCCCATGGGCTATCTGCTGTGCGGTCCAGTGGGCACGGGGAAGACCTTCCTCGCCGAGTGCTACGCTGGCGAGATCGGCATCCCCTGTCTCAAGCTGCTCAACTTCCGTTCGAAGTACGTGGGCGAGAGCGAGGGCAACCTGGAGAAGATCCTCAAGGTGCTGCGCGTGATGGGGCCGGTGGTGGTGATGATCGACGAGGCCGACGCGGCCCTGGGCGATCGGCGCCAGGAGGGGGACTCCGGCACGTCGGGCCGGGTCTTCGCCCAGATCGCGTCGCAGATGGGCAACACCGACTACCGCGGCAAGATCATCTGGTTTCTCATGACCTGCCGCCCCGACCTGCTCCCCATCGACATCAAGCGTCAGGGTCGGGCCGAGGTCCACATCCCCCTGTTCTATCCCGACGATCCGGATGAGATCCGGCAGATGTTCGTGGTGATGGGCAAGAAGAACAGCGTCAACATCCGGCCCGATGACGTGCCGCCGCCCTCTGGCATCCGCATGAGCGGCGCCGACATCGAAGGCGTCGTCGGGCGGGCCCGACGACTGGCGCTGCTGGAGGGCAAGCCATCGACCCCGGGGGAGGCTCGAGGGGTCACGGTGGATGCAGCACATCTGGCGCATGCCCTGGAGAGCTTCATCCCATCGGCGGAGGACGCCGAGAAGCAAATGCAAGAACTGGCGGGCGTGCTGGAGTGCACCGAGATCGAGATGCTCCCCGACGCGTTCCGGGACGAGGTCCGCAGCACCGGCGGGAAGGGCGGCATCCTGCGCCGCTTCGAAGCGCTGCGTCTGCAGGCGGGAGAGTGACCATGAGCAACTTCATTCTGGGAATCAACAGCGCGTACCACGAGTCGGCAGCCTGCCTCGTGCACGACGGCCGCATCGTCAGTGCCGCGGAGGAGGAGCGTTTCAACCGCGTACGCCACGCCAAGCACGCCAAGGTGGACAACGCCCACGAGCTGCCGTGGCAGGCCATCGACTTCTGTCTCAGGCAGGGCGGCATCGACTACCGCGACGTGACCCACATCGGCTACTCGCTGGACCCCGAGCAACGCCGCGATCTCAACCTGGCTCACGCCGAGGCCGCCACCATCCATCCTGGTGACTTCGGCTCCGCCGCGGGCGAACACACGTTCTACGACTCCAACATCCAGGCCCGCCGGCTGCTGCTGGAGCGGTGCCCCGGGGCCGAGTTCCACTTCCTGGAGCACCACCTGTGTCACGCCGCCAGCGCCTACACCGTGAGCGGGCTGGAGCAGGCGGCGATCCTCGCGGTGGACGGAATCGGCGAGTTCCACAGCACGTGGCTCGGGCTGGGCCGCGGCGGCCGCATCGAGACGCTGCGCCGCATCCCCTACCCGCACTCGCTGGGCTTCCTGTGGGAGAAGATGTCCGTGCTGCTGGGTTTCGACGAGTACAGCGGTCCGGGCAAGATGATGGGCTACGGCTGCGTCACCGATCCCATGGGAGAGCTGTCGGGCAAGGACCACCTGGCTACCATGCGCGAGATCCTGCAGCCGGCGCAGGACGGCTCGTTCTTCATCGACAACGACATCATGCGCTTCCGCACTGACGACTTCTCCCAGCTCGAGCGGCGGTTCGGGCCACGCCGAGAGGCGATGGTGGACCGCTACGAAGACGCCTCCATCGCCGCCGCGCTGCAACTGGTGACCGAGGAGACGTTGCTCAACCTGGCCCGCGGTCTGCACCGCATGGCGCGCGAACGCGGGCTGCAGAGCAACGCGCTGTGCATGGCCGGCGGCGTGGCGCTCAACTGCGTGGCCAACGACCGCCTGCTGCGGGAGACGCCGTTCAACGAGCTGTGGATCAACCCGGCGGCCAACGACGCTGGGACCGCCATGGGCGCCGCGGCCTACCTGCAGTGTGACATACTGGGTGGACCTCGCCCCCGCATGGAGCACCCGTTCTGGGGCCCGGCGTATGACGACATCGAGATGCGCACGGCGCTGGAGCAGGCCAGGCTGCTGGGGCGGCGCTCCGACGACATCGCCCGCGACGTGGCGCAACGGCTGAACCGGGGGCAGATCGTGGCCTGGTTCCAGGGGGCGCAGGAGTTTGGCCCGCGGGCGCTGGGGCATCGCAGCATCCTGGCCGACCCCACCCGCTTCGACACGCGGCAGCGAATCAACGCCAAGGTCAAGATGCGGGAGTCGTTCCGCCCCTTCGCCCCCAGCGTGATGGCCGAGGCGGCGCATGATCTGTTCGATCTGCCGACGGGGTCGAACCCGGCGGACTACATGCTGCTGGCGTCCCCGCTGCGCGACGATCGACTGAGCCAGGTCATCCCGGCGGTGGTGCAGGAGAACGGCTCGACCCATCGATCCACCGCGCGCATGCACCGTGTGTGGCCCCAGGTGGATCCGTTGTACCACCGGATGATCGACGAGTTCCGCGCGCTCACCGGCGCGGGAGCCGTGCTCAACACCTCGTTCAACATCCGCGAGCCCATCATCACCACGCCACAGGAGGCGATCCGGACCTTTGGTCGCTCGGGGATGGACGCCATGGCCATGGGCCCGTATCTGGTGGAGGCCGATCGATGACCGCGGCGACCGATCTCGACACCCGCCGTCCGGCCGATGTGGAGCTGGGGCCAGCGTGGATCCGGGGCGGACCCGGGCTGCGGCTGATGGTGATCCTGCGCGCGCCTGGCTGCCGCTACGCCCTTCGCACCGGCGGCTGCACCAACTGCGGGTTCCAGCACCTCACGACCCGGGGCGTGATGGTCCCGACGGACGACCTGCTGGCGCAACTGGACCACGCGCTGGCGCAGCACGCCGGCCAGGCGGGCCACATCACGGCGCTGGAGCTGTTCTGCTCCGGCTCCTTTCTGTGCGACGAGGAGGTCCCGGCCGAGGCCCGACAGCGCCTGCTGGACATGGCCGTCACGCGGCTGCCCGCGCTGCGACGGATCACGGTGGAGTCGCGTCCGGAGTACGTGATCGAGGAGACGCTCGCCGCCGCCTGCGCCACCGTGGCCCCGGTGGTGCTGGAGCTGGCCATCGGGCTGGAGACCGTGGACGACGCCATCCGCCTGCGCCGCATCCGCAAGGGCTTCACGCTGCGCGCGTTCGAGGAGGCCGCGACGCGCATCGCCCAGGCCGGGGCCCAGCTGGTGGCCTACCTGCTACTCAAGCCCATGGGCACGAACACCGATCGGGAGGCCGTCGCCGATGTGGTGCACTCCGCGCGCTACCTGCTGCAGCTCCGCCGACGGCTGGACCTGCCGCTGCGGGTGGCGCTGGAGCCCACCTTCGTCCCACGCGAGACCCCGCTGTGGGACGAGCTGCAGGCCGGCCGTTACTGCCCGCCATCGCTGTGGGCCGCGGTGGACGCCGCCCGGCGCATGGCGGCCCTCGGCCTGCGAGTCCACGTCGGACTCTCCAGCGAGGGGCTCCCGGCGGAGCAGATTCCTTCGGGCTGTCCCCGCTGCACCGGCGAGCTACGTCGGGGGCTGGCCCGGTTCAACGAGACCCAGGAGATCGCGCTGCTCAACGCGCTGTCGTGTACCTGCCGTACCCCACAACAGGAGCTGTCATGAACAACGATCCGCTGCGCACCGTGGACCCCGAAATCCACGATCTGATCCAGGCCGAGCAGGTGCGCCAGGCCGAAAAGATCCGCCTCATCCCGTCGGAGAACTACGCCTCGGCGGCGGTGCTCGAGGCCACGGGGTCGGTGCTGACCAACAAGTACTCCGAGGGCTACCCCGGCCGACGGTACTACGAGGGGCAGCAGATCGTGGACCAGGTGGAGAGGCTGGCCCGCGATCGGGCCAAGGCGCTGTTCGGCGCCGAGGCGGCCAACGTACAGCCCTACTCCGGATCGCCAGCGAATCTGGCGATCTACTTCGCGTTCTGCAAGCCGGGCGACACCGTGATGGGCATGGCCCTGCCCCACGGCGGGCACCTGACCCACGGCTGGAATGTCTCCATCACCGGCGCGTTCTTCAACGCCGTGCAGTACACGGTGCACGAGAAGACGCACCTCATCGACTACGATCGGGTACGGGAGATGGCGCGGGAGCACCGACCGAAGGTGATCTTCGCCGGCGCCACGGCCTACCCGCGGATCATCGACTTCGAGGCCTTCGGCGCCATCGCCAGGGAGGTGGACGCGATCTTTGCCGCCGACATCGCCCATATCTCGGGGCTGGTAGCCGGCGGCGTGCACCCCAGCCCGGTGCCCCACGCCGACGTGGTCTCCACCACCACGCACAAGACGCTGCGCGGCCCGCGCGGCGGCATGCTGCTGTGCAAGAAGCAGCACCGCAAGGCGATCAACAACGCGGTGTTCCCCGGGCTGCAGGGCGGACCCCACAACCACACCACCGCGGCCATCGCCGTGGCGCTGCGCGAGGCGGCCACCGACGAGTTCCGGGTCTACGCGCACCAGATCGTGGCCAACGCCCGGGCGCTGGCCGAGGCGCTGCTGGCTCGGGGCTATGCCCTGGTCTCGGGCGGCACCGACAACCACCTGATCCTCATCGACCTGACGAACAAGGGCGTGCCGGGCAAGGTGGCGGCCCAGGCGCTGGACGCGGCGGGCATCGTCTGCAACTACAACACCGTGCCCTTCGACCCACGCAAGCCCTTCGACCCCAGCGGCATCCGCCTCGGCACGCCGGCCATCACCTCCCGCGGGATGAAAGAACCCCAGATG
>Ga0210044_10009216_pt1 | contig 12071 bp, 12 predicted proteins | sample CryGey13umfilter_2_FD_183959 | JGI IMG/M metagenome (GOLD analysis project Ga0210044, IMG submission 183959) | Groundwater microbial communities from aquifer in Utah, USA - Crystal Geyser 4/9/14 3 um filter (SPAdes) (version 2) | ecosystem: Environmental > Aquatic > Deep subsurface >... | reverse complement strand
GACGCAAACCCGGCGCCGCGCTCCGGCCCCTTGCGCCCCCCGCGCCGGTGCGCAAGAACGGTGCAGGTTGCGAAGGCAGGCCCCATGCCCGAGATAGCGGTTCCCGAAAACGGCAAGCTCGCCGACAACATCGTCCACTTCGCCCGCGCGTTGCGCAAGGCCGGCCTGCCGGTCGGCCCCGGTCGCGTGACAGACGCCATCCGCGCGGTCGAAGTCGTGGGCTTTGACCGGCGCGAGGATTTCTTTCACACGCTGGCCGCATGCTTCGTCTCCCGGCCCGAACACCGCGCCGTGTTCGCCGCCACCTTCGGTCTGTTCTGGCGCGACCCGCAGTTCATCGAGCGGATGATGGCCGCGCTTCTGCCGCAGATGCGCGCGCCTGCGCGGGAGCGCGAGCAGAAGGCGGCCGAACTGCGCGCCATGGAGGCGATGCTGGAGGGCGCCAAGGCCCCACCCCCCCCGCCCGCCGAGGAAGGCGAAGAAATCGAGTTCGACGCGACACTTAGCTTCTCCGCCGACGAACGCCTGCGCGCCCGCGACTTCGAACAGATGACCATGGCCGAGGCGCGCGAGGCCCGCGCCGCCATCGCCCGCATCGCCCTGCCGGTGCAGCCCATCGCCAGCCGCCGCACGCAAGTCGATCCGCGCGGCCGGGTCGCGGACTGGCGCGCCACGCTGCGCGCGGCGATGCGCACCGGCGAGGTGCGCGGGCTGGAGCGGCGGTCGCGCCGCGAACGCTGGCCCGCGCTGGTGGCGCTGTGCGACATCTCCGGCTCGATGGCCAGCTACAGCCGGATGCTGCTGCATTTCCTGCACGCCGCCAGCAACGCCAGGGGCGCGGGCTGGGCGCAGGTGCACAGCTTCACCTTCGGCACGCGGCTGACCAACGTCACCCGCCACCTGCACCGCCGCGACGCCGACGACGCGCTCAAACGCGCCGGCGCGCAGGCGATGGACTGGGAGGGCGGCACGCGGATCGGCGAGTGCCTGCACCAGTTCAACCGCGACTGGTCGCGCCGGGTGATGGGGCAGGGCGCGGTGGTGCTGCTGATCACCGACGGCTTGGACCGCGACGACCCGGACATGCTGGCGCGGGAGGCGGAGCGGCTGCATCTGTCGAGCCGCAAGCTGATCTGGCTGAACCCGCTGCTGCGCTGGGACGGCTTCGCCCCGAAGGCGCGCGGCGTGCGCGCGCTGTTGCCGCATGTGGACAGTTTCCGCGCGGCGCACAATATTGACAGCCTGACGGCGCTGGCGCAGGCGCTGACCCGCCCGAACGACACGGGCGAGAAAGCGCGGCTGATGCGCCTCATGGAACGGGAGGGCTGATGGCCATGGGCGCAGGACGCGCGCAGTTCGGGCATGATCAGGTGGTCGAGCAGGCGCTGGCGTGGATCGACGCGGGCAAGCGCGCGGCGCTGGCGACGGTGATCGAGACCTGGGGCTCGGCGCCGCGCCCGGTCGGCTCGCAGCTGGCGATCTCGGGCGACGCGGAGCTGGCCGGGTCGGTCTCCGGCGGCTGCGTCGAGGGCGCGGTGGTCGCCGAGGCGCTGGAGGCGCTGGAGGACGGCCGCCCCCGCGTGCTCGAGTTCGGCGTCAGCGACGATCAGGCGTTCGCGGTGGGCCTCGCCTGCGGCGGGCGCATCCGGGTGATGGTCGAGCCGATCGGCGTGGGCGCGGGGCCGCAGGTCCAGACGCTGCGCGATCTGGCGACGGCGCGGGCGGCGCGCCACCCGATGGCCTATGTGGTGGACGTCGGGACCTGGGACAGGCTGTTGCTGGACGGCGCCTGCGGGCGCCCCATCGGCGGCGCGGTGCGCGCGGCGTTCGCGACCGACCGCTCGGGCTTTGCGCCGCTGGAGGATGGCCGCTGGTTCATGGCGGTGCACAACCCGCCGCTGCGCATGGCCGTCGTCGGCGCCGTGCATATCGCGCAACCGCTGATGATCATGGCGCGCGAGACCGGCTATGACGCCACGCTGATCGACCCGCGCGAGGCCTTCGCCACGGAGGCGCGCTTTCCCGGCGCGGCCATCACGCACGACTGGCCGGACGCGGCGCTTGCGGCGCTGGGGCCGGACGCGCGCACGGCGGTGGTGACGCTGACCCACGACCCCAAGCTGGACGACCCGGCGATCATGGCGGCGCTGCGCTCGGAGGCGTTCTATCTCGGCTGCCTCGGCTCGACCCGCACCCACGCCAAGCGCGTCGCGCGGCTGGCGGAGGCCGGGTTCACGCCCGAGCAGATCGCGCGCATCCACGCCCCGGTGGGGCTGGACATCGGCGCCAAGTCTCCGGCGGAGATCGCGGTGTCGATCATGGCGCAGATCACCGAATCGCTGCGTCGCCCGCCGCTCGCGGCGCAGGCGGCGGCGTGAAGTTCGGCGCTGTCTCGCTTGAGGACGCCGAGGGCGCGGTGCTGGCGCATTCGCTGGCGGTGGCGGGCGGCAAGCTGAAGAAGGGCAGGCGGCTGAGCGCGGCGGACGTGGCGGCGCTGCGCGCCTCGGGGCTGGCGGCGGTGATCGCGGCGCGGCTGGAGGCGGGCGACCTCGACGAGGACGCGGCGGCGGCGATGGTGGCGGCGGCGCTGGCGGGCGCGGCGGCGGCGCGCGGTCTTGCGCTGTCGGCGCCGTTCACCGGGCGCGCCAATGTGTTTTCCGCCGTCGAAGGCGTGCTGCGCGTCGATGCGGCGGCGGTGGCGGCGGCGAACGCGCTGGACGAGGCGGTGACGGTCGCCACGCTGCCCGACTACGCCCGCGTCACACCGCGCCAGATGGTGGCCACGGTCAAGATCATCCCCTACGCCGCGCCGCGCGCGGCGGTCGAGGCGGCCTGCGCGGCGCTGTCGGGCGCGGTCGCGCTGCGCGCGCATCCCGTCAGCGTGCGCAGCGCGGCGCTGATCCTGACGCACACGCCCGGCATGAAGCCCGCGCTGCTCGACAAGGGCGCCGAGGCGGTGCGCGCGCGGCTGGCGGCGCTGGGCGTCGCGCAGGTCGCCGAGGCGCGCGCGCCGCATGAGCAGGGCGCGCTGGCGGCGGCGCTGGCGGCGCAGAGCGCCGGGATCACGCTGATCATGACCGCGTCGGCTACGTCGGACCGGCGCGACGTCGGGCCTGCGGCGGTGGTCGCGGCGGGGGGAACGGTGGCGCGGTTCGGAATGCCGGTCGATCCGGGCAACCTGCTGTTTCTGGGCGAGATCGCGGGGCGTCCGGTGCTGGGCCTGCCCGGCTGCGCGCGCAGCCCGAAACTCAACGGCGCCGACTGGGTGCTGGAGCGGCTGGTCTGCGGCCTGCCGGTGAGCGGGGCTGACATCGCCGCGATGGGGGTGGGCGGTCTGCTCAAGGAGATCGCCTCGCGCCCTGCGCCGCGCGTGGGCGAATCGCACGCGCCGCGCAGGCCGTTCGTTTCGGTCGCGCTGCTGGCGGCGGGCGCCGCGCGGCGGATGCGCGGGCGCGACAAGCTGATGGAGGAGATCGACGGCGCCCCGCAGATCGCGCGCGCGGCGCGCGCGGCGCTGGCCAGCCGCGCCGACGAGGTGGTGGCGGTGCTGGGGCCGGACGACGCCGCGCGCCGCGCCGCGCTGGCGGGGCTGGGGGTGCGCATCGTCGAGAATCGGGTGGCGGCGGAGGGCATGGCGTCTTCGGTGCGCGCGGGGCTTGGCGCGCTCGATGCGCAGGCCGACGCGGTGATCCTGGCGCTCGCCGACATGCCGGAGATAGGCCCCGCGCATTTCGACCGGCTGATCGCGGCGTTCGACCCGGAGGAGGGCCGCGCCATCTGTCGCGCCGCGACCGAAAGCGGCGCGCCCGGCAACCCGGTGCTGTTCGGGCGGCGGTTCTTCGAGACGCTGGCGCGGCTGGAGGGCGATCAGGGCGCGCGGGCGCTGCTGGCTGAGCACGCCGATCTGGTGGAGATGGTGGCGACGCCCGGCGAGGGCGCGGCGGTCGATCTCGACACGCCCGAGGCCTGGGCGGCGTGGCGCGCGGCGCGCGCCTCAGGAGCCGGGGATGCGCAGGGTCTGCGCGCGCGCCCCGTCGCGTAGCTGCACGCTGTCGGGGCCGATGGCGCTGACCGTCCACGCCGCCACCCGATCACCCTGCCGCACGGTGCGCAGCGCGCCCTCATCGGTGCGGATCAGCGCGCGGCGCGTGTCCGCCCCGCCGAACACGCCTATCAGCAAGGGCGCGTCGGCCGAGACGGCGGCCGGGATGGTCGCCGCAGCCTGCACCGAGCGCGGACCGCTGGCGCGGGGCCGCACCCCGGCGCCGGGTTGCAGCGCCGCCGCCTGCTGCGCCGGGCGCTCCGCGCGCGCCTTGGCGGCGAGCCGCGCCGGGCGGGGCGCCGGGCGCGGCGCGCGCACCCTTGTCTGCGCCGCCGGTTGCGCGGCGCGCGCGGCCTCTCGCGGCGCGGCGTCTCGCGAGGCTGCGCGCGATGTGGGGCGGGGGGCAAGGCGCGGGGCCTCGGCGACCCTCTGGCCATCCGCAACCGCAGGCCGCGCCGCCTGTTCGGGCGAGGGCGCCGCCAGCGATGGCCCACAGGCGAGAGCGGCCAGGCTGGCGGCGCCGACGATGGCGGCGATCACGGTGCGCGCGGGGGCCATGGCGCATGTCTCCGGCGTAAGGAATGTCATGAACGTTACAGGCGATCAGGCGAAGGGGTAAAGACCAATGGCGAATTTCGCCGCCTTGCCCCTGCCGGATTTAACCGCCAAGTCCGACGCGTGTTTGATTGGAAAGGATCGGCGATGCTGAAGGCGATGACGGTGGCGGCGGCGCTGGCGCTGGCGGCGGCAGGCCAGGCTGTGGCGCAGCAGGGGGCGGCGCCGCAGGAGGCGCGGGTTCTGTCGGTGACGGGAACCGGATCGGTCTCCGCAGCGCCCGACATGGCGCGCGCGACCTTTGGCGTGACGGCGCAGCGCCCGGAGGCGTCGGCGGCGTTCAGTGCGGTCGCGCAGGCGATGACCGATGTGCTGGCCGCCGTCGCCGCGGCGGGCGTGGCGGCGGCGGATGTGCAGACCGTCGCCTTGAGCCTGTCGCCGGTCTATGGCGGCGGCGGCGACGCGCCGCTGCGTCTTGAGGGCTATGCCGCGCGGCAGCAGGTGGCGGTGACGGTGCGCGCGCTCGACGCGCTGGGGCCGCTGCTGGACGCGGCGGCGCGCGCCGGCGCCACCGATTTTGACGGCGTCGGCTTCGACGTCGCCGACCGCAAGACGCTGGAGGACGCGGCGCTGGCGGCGGCGCTGGCGGACGCCGCGCGCATCGCCGGGCTGATGGCCGAGGGCGCGGGCGTGCGGCTGGGCGCGCCGCTGTCGATCGCGCTGGGCGGCGGCGGGCGGCCCGAGCCGCAATACCGCATGTCGGCGATGGAGGCGGCGATGCCGCTTGCGGCCGGGTCGATCAGCGTCTCGGTCAGCGTCGCGGCGCGCTACGCCATCGACTAGCCGCCACAGACGAAAACGGGCCGCGAGCGGCCCGTTTTCCTCAGCGCGATCACGCCCGAATCAGGCGGCGTCGGCCATGCTGCTGTCGCTGTCGTCGTTCAGACGCAGCGCGCTGGAAACCCGCTCGCCGCGCTGGACAAATGCCGCGAGGCCCTTGACGGCGCGCTCGGTGGGGTCGATGCCTGCGCAAGAGAGCACGAGACGACCGTCCTTGCTGCGCGCCCAGCGGGTGACGCTGTCAACGCCCATGCCCTCGCCAAGTTTCTTCTCGTCGCGCACAGCGTCGTCAAGCACCGCGAGAACCACGGCGCTGAAAAGCTTGCGGGCACGGTCGCCCTGAGCCTGACCCCAGGCGAGGGCGTCCATTTCATCGAACATGCGTCGTCTCCATCTGTCGGCGCGCACCCGCGCAGCCTGACGTTTTGTTATGCTGTTGCGACACTATATGCCGTCGCAGGAGCGTCATGTCATCCTGTTTCTTGCAAGGCCGCCATGCAATCAGCGCAACGATCTCGTGATATTTTTGTCGACGACGCCAAATCATGATCAGGTGACGCGCATTTGGTGCATTACCTTGCGTCATGGCGCCTGTGAGAGGAGCAGTTGGCGTAAATGTGACCGTGTAAGCGGCGGATGCGCGATTTCGTCGCGATGCGCGCTTGACGCCCGGCCCTCGCGTTGATTTGGTCGGAGTCATGAACCGTGATGGGTTCGATCAACGAAACCGATGGCGAACGCCACGGCGCCCTTTTGGCGCATGACAGGGAAACGACATGATGAAAACCAGAGTTCTGCTTGGCGCGCTGACGGTCGCCGCGCTGGGTGCAGGCGCGGCTGCGGCCGGAACGCTTGACGATGTGAAGGCGCGCGGGGCGCTGCATTGCGGCGTCTCGACCGGCGTCGCCGGTTTCTCCTTCACCAACGCGGCCGGCGATTGGGACGGGTTCGACGTGGCGGTATGCCGCGCCGTGGCCGCCGCGATCTTCGGCGATGCGACCAAGGTGCAGTTCACGCCGACCACCGGCAAGACGCGCTTCACCGCGCTGACCTCGGGCGAGGTGGACATTCTTGCGCGCAACACCACGTGGACGTTCTCGCGCGACACCGACCTGAAACTCGATTTCGTCGGCGTGAACTACTACGACGGCCAAGGATTCATGGCGCCGAAATCGCTGGGCGTCACCTCGGCCAAGGAACTCGACGGCGCCACGGTCTGCATCCAGACCGGCACCACCACCGAGCTCAACCTCGCCGATTTCTTCCGCGCCAACGGCATGAGCTATGAGCCGGTGCCGATCGAGACCAACGCCGAGGCGCAGCAGAAGTATCTCTCCAGCGCCTGCGACGTCTACACCACCGACGCCTCCGGCCTCGCCGCGACGCGCTCGACCTTCGAGACGCCGACCGACCACGTCATCCTGCCGGAGATCATCTCCAAGGAGCCGCTCGGTCCGCTGGTGCGCCATGGCGACAGCGAGTGGGCGGACCTGGTGCGCTGGGTGTTCAACGCCATGGTGATCGCCGAAGAGCTGGGCGTCACCTCCGCCAACGTCGCCGAACTGGCGGCGGCGCCGCAGGCGAACCCGGAAGTCAACCGTCTGCTCGGCACCGAAGGCGAGTATGGCAAGATGATCGGCCTGTCCAACGACTGGGCGGTGAAGGTGATCGGCGGCGTCGGCAACTATGGCGAGGTGTTTGATCGCTACATCGGCGAGCAGACGGCGGTGGGCCTGTCGCGCGGCCTGAACGCGCTGTGGACCAACGGCGGCATCCTGTACGCTGCGCCGTTCCGGTGATCTGACCCACCGCGACCGGGCGGGCGCGCCGCTGGGGCGCCCGCCCCCTCATTCAGCAATCCACGAGGGTCGCGCCCATGAGCGTTGCAGCCGCGCCGCCGCGCGAGTCTTTCCGCATCGATATGCTATGGAACGACGCGCGCTATCGCGCCAGTTTCATCCAGATCATCGCGCTCATTCTGGTGATGCTGGGCGCGTCATGGCTGGTGAACAACGCGATCAGCAACCTTGCCGCGCTGGGCAAGACCTTCAGCTTCGGCTTTCTGTCGCAGCCTGCGTCCTATGACATCAACCAGCGGCTGATCGACTACACCTCGCGCTCAACCAACGCCCGCGCGGCGCTGGTTGGTATTCTCAACACGTTGCTGGTGGCGGCGATGGGCGTTGTAACCGCCACGGTGATCGGCGTGATCGCGGGCGTGCTGCGGCTGTCGAAGAACTGGGTCGTCTCCCGGCTGATGATGATCTACGTCGAGGGCTTTCGCAACGTGCCGCTGCTGATCTGGATCCTGATGATCGCGGCGGCGGTGAACGAGAGCTTTCCCGCCCCGCGCCAGGCCGCGCCCAGCCTCGGCGGCGCGCTGGTGGCCACCAACCGCGGCCTCTACATCCCGGCGCCGGTGATGAACGACGGCGGGCTGGTGGTGGTGGGCGTGTTTCTGGCGTCGCTGGCGGCGATCTGGTTCGCGCGCCGCTATTCCCGCCGCCTGCAGGAAGATACCGGCCGGCAACTGCCGATCCTCTGGATCGGGCTGGGCCTGCTGATCGTCCCGACGCTGATCACCGACCTGATCATGGGGTCGCCGATCACGCTGGAATACCCCACGCTGCAGGGCTTCAACTTCCAGGGCGGCATTTTCATGCGCGACAGTCTGGTGGCGCTGTGGCTGGCGCTGTCGCTCTACACCGGCGCCTTCATCGCCGAGACGGTGCGCGCAGGCATCCTGTCGGTCAGTCGCGGCCAGAGCGAGGCGGCGTTCGCGCTGGGCCTGCGTCCGGGCCGCACCATGAGCCTCGTGATCCTGCCGCAGGCGCTGCGGGTGATCGTGCCGCCACTGATCTCGCAATATCTCAACCTCACCAAGAACTCGTCGCTGGCGATCGCGGTCGGCTATATGGACGCCACCGGCACGCTGGGCGGCATCACGCTGAACCAGACCGGGCGCGAGATGGAGTGCATCATGCTGCTGATGCTGTTCTATCTGGTGGTGTCGCTGACGATCTCCTCGGTGATGAACCTCTACAATTCCCGCGTAAAGCTGGTGGAGCGCTGAGATGAGCGACAAGCCCTCCCACGCCGCCGCCTTCGTCGCCGACCGCTTCTTCGAGGATGAGCCGCCGCCCGCCGCCACCACCGGCGTTGTCGGCTGGATGCGCGAGAACCTGTTCTCCTCGCCGATGAACGGCTTTCTCACGCTCGCTTCGCTGGCCATCGTGGCGTGGTTGCTGCCGGGTTTCATCGAATGGGCGCTGCTCAAGTCGGTGTGGAACGCCAGTTCGCTCAGCGAGTGCCGCGCGATCATGGACGCCTCGTTCGGCGAAGGCGTGCGCGGCGCCTGCTGGGCGGTGATCCGCGAGCGCTTCGACCAGCTTATCTACGGCTTCTACCCGCCCGAGCTGCGCTGGCGGCCCAACATCGCCTTCGTGCTGCTGATCGTGGCGGTGGCGCCGATCCTGTTCGAAACGCTGCGCCCGCTGGTGTTCGTGGCGCTGGGCGTCATCGCCGCCAAGGCGCTGATCGGCGTCGCGGGCGCGCTGGGCGGGGCGGAGGGCGCGTTCGGGCCGCTGCTGGGGCCGATGACGCTGGTGCTGGCGGTGGCGGCCGTGCTGGCGTGGTTCTTTGGCGCGGCGCGCCATCGCCGCTGGTGGCTGATGTTCAGTCTCGCGTTTCCGGTGATCGTGTATTTCCTGCTGTGGGGCGGGCTGGGGCTGGAGCCGGTGCAGTCATCCAGGTTCGGCGGCTTTCTGCTGACGATGATCATCGGCGTGACCGGCATCGCCGCGAGCTTGCCGATCGGCATCGTGCTGGCGCTGGGGCGACAGTCGCAGATGGTGTTCATCCGCACCCTCTGCGTCGGCTTCATCGAGTTCATCCGCGGCGTGCCGCTGATCACGCTGCTGTTCGTCGCCTCGACGCTGCTCAATTATTTCCTGCCGCCGGGCACCAACTTTGACCTGATCCTGCGCGTGCTGATCATGGTGACGCTGTTCGCCAGCGCCTATATGGCCGAGGTGATCCGCGGCGGTCTCGCGGCGCTGCCCAAAGGGCAGTATGAGGCGGCGGACGCCATGGGGCTGACCTATGGCCAGTCGATGCGGCTGGTGATCTTGCCGCAGGCGCTGAAGATCTCGATCCCCGGTATCGTCAACACCTTCATCGGCCTGTTCAAGGATACGACGCTGGTGGCGGTGATCGGCCTGCTCGACCCGCTGGGCCTGACCAACCCGATCCGCGCCGACAGCAACTGGAACGGCATCGTGTGGGAGCTTTACGGCTTCATCGCGCTGCTGTTCTTCGTGTTCTGTTTCGGCATGTCCCGTTATTCGCAGTTCCTGGAGCGCAAGCTGCGCGCCGGCGACCGACGCTGAGGAGAAAAGCCATGGCCGAAGCCGCCACGGAAGATCGCGCCATCAACCGCAGCAACATGAAGATCTCCGACGAGGTCGCCATCGAGATCGTCGGGATGAACAAGTGGTATGGCGAGTTTCACGTTCTCAAGAACATTGATCTGACGGTGTACAAGGGTGAGCGGATCGTGATCTGCGGCCCGTCGGGTTCGGGCAAATCGACGCTGATCCGCTGCATCAACGCACTGGAGGCGCACCAGAAGGGGCGCATCATCGTCGATGGCACGGAACTGACCTCCGACCTCAAGAAGGTGGACGAGGTGCGCCGCGAGGTCGGCATGGTGTTCCAGCACTTCAACCTGTTTCCGCACCTGACGATCCTGGAGAACTGCACGCTGGCGCCGATCTGGGTGCGCAAGACGCCCAGGCGTGAGGCGGAACAGATCGCCATGCACTTTCTGGAGCGTGTGAAGATCCCGGAGCAGGCCAACAAGTATCCGGGTCAGCTTTCCGGCGGCCAGCAGCAGCGCGTCGCCATCGCGCGCAGCCTGTGCATGAAGCCCAACATCATGCTGTTCGACGAGCCGACCTCCGCGCTCGACCCCGAGATGATCAAGGAGGTGCTCGACACCATGATCGGACTGGCCGAGGAGGGCATGACCATGCTCTGCGTCACCCACGAAATGGGCTTTGCGCGCATGGTCGCCAACCGGGTGATCTTCATGGATCAGGGTCAGGTGGTCGAGCAGAACGAGCCGGAGGCATTCTTCAACAACCCGCAGAACGCGCGCACCAAGCTGTTCCTGAGCCAGATTCTGGGGCACTGACGCCGGGGCGATCCGCTGCTCTGGCGCCAAGGCTTCCGCCCGCCCGCGCTCAGGTAAGCTCCTTCGGCGCGGCGAAGGCGTGAAAGCGCGCGCCGCCCCAGTCGGCCTGCGCCCAGTCGTCGATCTCAAGGTCCAGCACCGCCGCCGCGCCGGTCGGGAAGCGCTGAAAGGCGCGGGTGCAGGAGGGCTTGGCGGTTCCGTCCGACAGCTTGCGCGCAAAGGCGCCGACGCCGGGCTGGTGGCCGATCATAAGAACCGTGCGCGCCGCGGCGGGCGCCGCCAGCATCGTCGCCGGATCGGCATGATAGAGGCGCGGCGTGGGCGCGCCTTCTGGCGCCTGCGGCAGCGCGGCGCGCGCCAGGGCCCAGGTCTCGACGGTTCGGGCGCTGTCGGACAGCAGCACATGGTCGGGGATGTCGCCGCGCTGCGCCAGCCAGCCGCCCATCTGCGCCGCCGCCGCGCGCCCGCGGGCGTTCAGCGGGCGGTCATGGTCGGGCGTCTCAGGGTCGGTCCACGAGGATTTTGCGTGGCGGAGCAGGATCAAACGGCGCATTCCTCCATTGGACCGGACAGGCGCGCGGCGTCAAGCCGTCAGGGCGCGCGCAGCGCGCGCGGCGTCAAGGTTCTCAAGGCGCGCGCAATGCGCGCGCCAGGGCGGCGCCGGGCGCGGGCAGGGGGGCGGACAGCCCGGCGCTGACCGCTGCGACCACCTTTTCCGCCAGCGCCGCGGCCTCACGCTCGACCAGCGCGCCGCGCAGGGTGTGGCCCTCGGCCTCCTCGACGAACACCTCCGCGCGCCAGCACTCGCGCGGCGCGCCCGCGCCCGCCACCGCCAGCCGCTCCACCACCAGGTTCACCACGGCGCCGTCGCGGGCGTCGCGATAACCGAACACCACTTCGCCCGCGTCATACATCGCAGTCAGCGCCCGCGCCCGCGCCGGCGCCGCGTCGGCGTAGAGGTCGCGGCCCGCGATGGCGACCGCGCCGCCCGAAGCCGCGATCAGCCCGGCGATGGCGGAGATCATGTTCTCGATCCACCGGATGTCGGCGGGATCGTCGATCGGCTGACGGCGGGCGCAGGGGAACGGCTCAACAACCATGAAAGCAGTTTAGCGCATGATCAGAATCGCGCCATGGCGCGGCGGACGCGGGCGCGGAATTTTTCGCGGCTTTGTGGCGTCGAGGCGTCCATTCGGTAGTGCGCGAGGTAGAGGCGCTTGCAGCGCGGCGCCATCAGGAAGCGGCAGCCGCGCAGCATCAGGTTGCGCCCCGGCGCGCCGACCACCTGCGTCAGCCACCAGCTTGCGCCGCAGGTCGTCACGACGCCCAGCTTGCGGATATGGGTCAGCGACGGCGCGATGGGGCCGTCCTTGGGCAGGGTGAAGGCGACGCCGGGGGTCCACACCCGGTCGAGCCAGCCCTTCAGCATCGCGGGCAGCC
>Ga0210044_10009214_pt1 | contig 12072 bp, 13 predicted proteins | sample CryGey13umfilter_2_FD_183959 | JGI IMG/M metagenome (GOLD analysis project Ga0210044, IMG submission 183959) | Groundwater microbial communities from aquifer in Utah, USA - Crystal Geyser 4/9/14 3 um filter (SPAdes) (version 2) | ecosystem: Environmental > Aquatic > Deep subsurface >... | reverse complement strand
TGTTGCAAGATGAGTAATCCCCACTCGACTCGCTACGCTCGCTCGTGGCAAGCCACCAATTAACTCACTACGCTCGCTCGTGGCAAGCCACCAATTAACTCACTACGCTCGCTCGTGGCAAGCCAGTTAACTCAATTAAAAGCAAAAAAGACCTTAATCTTTATGATATTTGCGAGGTGAGTGCCATGAGCGAGGAGTAAGGCGACGAGTCGAAGGGCAGTACTTGTCTAGACTTCTGATAAAGAGATAATTATCTTATGTCCTGGGTTTATATGATTAGAAATAGAGGTAATAAACTTTATATAGGGGTGACAGAAAATATTTCAAAACGGTTAACTTACCATAACCAGAAGAAGGGCGCCCAATTCACCCAAAATAATCCGAGTTTTGAAATAGTATTTCTGGAAAAATATTCAAATTTAACTGAAGCAAGGAAACGTGAAGTTCAGATAAAGAAATGGCGGAGGGATAAAAAAGATAAATTAATTATTAAATACTCACAAGGATTAAAAACTAAAATGTAATCCACTTCCAATATCTATTTTCTACTTGCCAAATGGGTTATTCCCACCGCAATGGCATCAACTTCATCATCAAATCTTTTCAACACTGTTTTTGGCATCTCAATAAGTTTTTTGACCATTGTCTCCATTTGAATTTTGTCTGCTTTGCCGTAACCGGTTATGGCTATCTTGATTGTTTGTGGTCCATACTCAAAAATTTCTAAGTCAGCATTTTTTGCTTCATAAATAACGACGCCTCTGGCCTCCGCCACTCCAATGGCGCTTGTGGTATTGGTATTAAAAAATATTGTTTCTATGGCTAAAGACTCTGGTTGCCATTTTTCAATAATTTCTTTTATACGCAAACCAATAACCAAGAGTCTTTCTCCTTTACTTTCTTTAGGGTCGGTCTTGATGCACTCGGAAAATAATAAGACGCTTTTATCTTGTTCACGAGTGAGGACAGCCACCCCCAAGCGATCAAAGCCTGGGTCAACGGCTAGTGTGACTCCATTATATTCTCGAGACATGATAGTAGCTTATATTATAAAGCTATAAATTAAAAAGTCATTGACAAAAAACTTAACAAAGTATCTAATTATATTAGATAGCTACTTGGATATTTTCTCCCTTATCTCAAGTTTTTTAACTACGTTCTTTACAAAAAGGAGTCATTATTATGAAAGAGACACTACGGGCTGAAGCAAAGAGTGAAATAATTGTTCGACATGTAAAAGTGACTAATTTTCGTTCTCCGCAGGAAATGGTGAAAGCTACAGGTAGAACACATTGTATTTATGCCAAAGCTCTAGAGTCTATGCCTAGAGGGGATGGAATGGAAAAGGATATCTACTTTTTCAAGCTCAATTGTTTTGCCGATGATATTGTATTGGACCAAGAGTACAAATTGCGCGGACTCAAACCGGTTGATCCGTACTCACTGGCGCAAGTCAATATTGATGATCATGCTTTCGCTGACAGATATCCAAACTGCACCCACTGGCAAGATTCAAATAATAATTGGTGTTTTATCACCTTCTCGCTTCAGTTTGATGGCCGAAGTGTCGCTATTGATGTCAATTATGAGGATGATTGGGTCAATGAATGGTCTGACCAATGGTGGGCTGCGGGGTATGTGTCTAAAATTTAACCTTATACCCCCCACCACTTTCTTCGGAAAGTGGTGGGGGGTATTTTGTTACTCGGCGTTGGTATAAACAACCTGCACCTCATCGTTATCTTCAAGTTCTTCAATCAAAGTTCCTAAAATTTTTTCCTCTTCCTCTGACAAGGCCACTGTTACACTGGGTTTCCAGTTTATTTCTCCACTGATAGGATCGCTTTCTTTAATAAATGCCCAAGCAGCAGAACCGGGAGCGGCTAGACTGAAACCATATTTAGAAAGAATGAATTTTACTTCTTGCGCGGCCTTATTTCGATTGCTTGTCAGGGCTTCTATTATTAAAGCCGAGCCGGCCGGGCCATAGGCTTCATAGGTGATTTTTTCCATAATTTCTGTATCTGTGCCGGTGCCTTTTTTGACTGCTCGTTCGATATTGTCCATGGGCATATTATATTCTCGAGCTTTTTCTATGGCCGCTCTCAATACGGGAGATGTTGTGTCCCCACTGACCTGTTTGGAGGCGGTCGAAATAAGCTTAGTCATCTTGGAAAAAATTTTCGACTTAGCCGAGTCGGTCACCATCTTTTTGTTTTTAATTTTCGACCATTTATTATGTCCACTCATAGTAATTTTTTTTGAAGATTAGCGGGGGGAGTTTTACCCAAATGTTTATAAGCCTCTAAGGTCAAGGTGCGACCACGCGAGGCGCGTTCAATGAAACCAAGCTGAAGAAGATAAGGCTCATTGAATTCCTCAATCGTAGCTTCTTCTTCGGAAAGGGCTGCAGCAAGAGTTGAAAGTCCCACAGGGCCTCCGGCAAATTTTTCAGCAATAATCTCAATAAGTCTTCTATCAGCAGGAGAGAGACCCCTTTCATCTATGCCTAAAAGTTTCAAAGCCAGTTCTACTGTTTCTTGATTTAGAGGTTTAGATTCGACTTGAGCAAAGTCGCGAGCGCGCTTTAGAAAATAGTTGGCCGTACGCGGGGTAAAACGGGACCTTTTGGCCATTTCTTTTTCCGCTTCGTCTTCTATTTGAACGCCGATAATTTTTGCCGAACGGCGCAATATTTCCGCTATTTCATCTTCAGTATAAAATTCCAGGCGGAACACACCGCCGGAAAAGCGGCTCCGTAATGGCGAAGAGATCATAGCTACGCGTGTTGTCGCGGCAAGCAAGGTAAACGGCGGCAGTTCGAGCTGTATAGTCCGGGCTGACGGACCCTTACCTATAATAATATCCAGTACGCCGGATTCCATGGCCGGATAAAGGACTTCTTCAATGGTTTTATTTAAGCGATGAATCTCGTCGATAAAAAGAATATCGCCCGCGGCAAGATTCGTTAAAATTGAAGCAAGATCGCCCACTCTTTCAATGGCCGGTCCGGAAGTAATTTTTATTGATCGGCCGGTTTCTTTGGCGACCAAATGGGCTAGGGTAGTTTTACCAAGGCCTGGGGGGCCGTAAAACAAGACATGTTCCGGCGGAACGCCACGCTCCTGTGCCGCTTGGATCAATATTTTCAGATTATCTTTGATCGCTTTTTGGCCGATATAATCGTCCCATTTTGACGGCCTTAGCTGGTTATCTAAAAATGAGGTGTATATTCCCTCCGTCTCCATTTTTTTTTCTGCGGGGGCCTTATTCATATGTCCTTGACATAAAAAGCATTATGTGCTAAACTATTTTTGAAAAAGTTGGTTCTTATCCACCCCGTACGAAACCAATACTTATAACTGATGTGGTAAGAATTATTGTTCATTAACTTAAATATGGTTGTTTCGTACGGGATCCAGATCATAAATCTCTAAGCAACGTGCCTCTCGGGGTATTTGGACTTTCTTTAAGGACGCTCTTGGTATCTTAACCGGTTTCTGAGGCTATCCTCGAAAGATTTGTTTAGTCCCGATGCAAGTCGGGATGTTGCTTGGAGATTTATGTGCTGGATGTAAAAATCTCTCTCTATATTATTCACGAAAAACACCTTGTGGCAACAATTATTCTATTGACGAAAGGTCTACCACACGGTCAAGTTCCTCAAGAGTAGTCACTCCCATAAGCACTTTAATAATGCCGTCTTCGGCCAAATTCAAAATTTTCTGATTTTTGGCCACATCGCGAATATCTCTTTCAGAGGGATTGATAAGAACCGCCTTTTCTATATCACGATCAACAAGGATGGCCTCGAAAATACCAATGCGACCTTTGAATCCAAGATTATTGCATTCGGGACAACCCACAGCAGTCCACATCTTTTCTCTTTGAATGTCTTTAATATAAACAGGATTGGTAATAGCCGCGACAATGCGATCAACCGTTTCTTTATTTTTACCTTCTAGAGGCATTTCTTTTTTGCATGCTTGGCATAAAGTGCGCACCAATCTTTGGGCAATGGCAACATTTAGGGTTGAGCTAATCACTTTTGGATTAATACCTAGGTCAAGGAGGCGGGGGAAAGCGCCCGCGGCGTTATTTGTATGGATGGTCGAGAACACCAAGTGGCCGGTCAGGGCGGCGTTGACCGCCATGGTGGCGGTTTCGTTGTCGCGAATTTCTCCGACCATGATAATATCCGGGTCCTGCCGTAAAACGCTTTTGAGGCTTTCGGCAAAGCCGTAGCCTTTTTCAGTTTCTATTTGCGTCTGCACGATGCCTTTTATGTGATATTCAATCGGGTCTTCAATGGTGACAATTTTGATACGGGGGGTATAAATCTTTTTTAAGAAGGCGTATAGAGTGGTCGTTTTGCCGGAACCTGTGGGACCCGTAGTCAGGACCATGCCGTTGTGTTTCGTGATTTCTTTCTCTAGAATTTCTAATAGGCTCGGATGAATTCCGAGCTGTCCAAGCTCAACTGCGATGGCATTCGGATTTAGGACACGCAAAACCACTGACTCGCCATACGGGCCTGGCAAGAGAGAGGTGCGTATTTCTATTTCGGTGTCGCCGAGTTTAATGGAAAAACGCCCTTCTTGCGCTTTCTCTCTGATGTTTAGTTTGAGTTCGCTTATAAGTTTGATACGCGACAAAAGGAGTTTAAAAGTTTCCGTATCAAAATGAAGAATGTCAGTTAAAATACCATCGAGGCGATAGCGCAGACGCAGATCGGTTTTTTCTGGTTCAAGGTGTACGTCGGAAGCTTTCAGGCTAATAGCGCCGGCAAGAATTATTTCCAAAATTTTTGAGATACGGTATATCCTCTTCATTGAGAGCACCTCCTCTATTAGTTTTTTTATATCAGCAAATGAGTTGACCTTGCCGGTCATTTCCAGAATCTCATCGTTGGAGATATCAAGAGCACCGGATTTGGTCTCAAACGAATACGAAAGATCTTTGTATCTTTCCCAGACCTTTTCAAGGCTTTGGTGCGAAACCATGAAGACCTGGGGTATATAACCGCGACTCTTCAAATCTTCAATAGCAAGTTTAGTCTTCTCATTTTGGGGCGACAGGACCGCTACATCGATTTTCTTTTCTATGATATTGAAAACGGCAACATTTGCGGCGCGGGCATCAGCTTCCTTAATCGCCCGCAAGGCGTCAATGTTTATGGGGTGTGCTGACAAGTCAAGGTAGGGGACGCCATGGTGGTGGGAAAGGTTGGAAGCAAGTTCCTCCTCTTCTTTTTTAAGAAGAGTTTTTATCCGGTCTTCCTGCTTTTCCTCGTCAAAATGGATCATGGCTCTATTGTACTCTAAATGAGGCTTTTCCGTCAGTGTTCCGCTTGATTATAGGGGTATTTTGACCGCTTGACTTTCTCTATTTTATTATGGTATAATTAAAGAAGATAAGTAAATCAAGCCAAAGGAGGTTTAAGATGAAAAAGCTCTTTTTGATTATTGTTGTTGCTGGACTACTGTCCGGCTGTTTGACCAGGGTTGAGTCGTCGGGTAGAACAATTATTTTCCTACAGCGTGGGGTGGTGGTCAGTATCACCCACACCTGTACGGAGCATTTTGCGGTTTATCAGGCCGGCCCCGGCTTGATTATGAAGGCTCAGGGATCCAACCCGGTTCAGGTTCCGCTAGTCCCTGCCCTTTGGGGGGATCAACAAATTCATGTCATCGTTCAGTCACTGAACGAGAACGGCCAGATCATGGGAACATATGGCCAGACATTCCAGGTGAATCAGAATTCTACGATTGCCAGGTCGTGGATTATCAGTAATCAGAGAGGCTGGTCAGGGGGGGGTGGGATTGTTTCCTCCTGTAACTTTTAGCTTAAGGGCGGGAAATTATTCCCGCCCTTTTTATATTATATGAGAAAAAATTAATTGGTTGACTTTATTGAGCTTTAAAGAGTATAACCTACAGAGACAACAAAAGGAGGTTTATATGGAAAAGCACTTTTCATTAACAATACTCTGTGTTCTGGTATTAATTGGCTACATGGTTCCTTCTTCTATCAGTTCAAGGGAAAGAGAGGCTGTTCCTCTCCAGCGAGGTATCCGTGTTCAGGTGACGCATACTTGCACTGAATACGCGAGAATTTACCAAGCAGGGGTCGATAATCTGGAGCTAATACTGGAAATCATGGGTGTAACACCAATGACCATTGCGTTTGAGCCCGCCTTTGAGTCTGACAGATGGATTACTCTGACTCTTCAATCGATGCAAGACGGCAAGGTGGTAGGTACTTACATTACGACATTTTCGTTGGAGTATGGGGATTCTACGATTGTTCGAAGTTGGTATATTGGCAACAATTTTAGCGGGGGTGGAGGCGGATATGGGCACTGGTCTTCTCCCTGTAGGTATTCTTACTAGCTAAAAACACAAAAAGGACGGGAAATTATTCCCGTCCTTTTTATTATTATGACACGTACTTAGAACCTGCAAGGCCTTGCCTTGCAGGTTCTAAGTTTTATTTTAATAACATTGACTTTATAAGATAATCTATGGTATAATTAAGAAAGATAGACAATTTAAGCCAAAAGGAGGTTGAGATGGGAAAGCTCTTTTTATCTTTAATTATCGTTTTGTTTTTCACAGGCTGTTCCGGAATCCCCATTGGGTCTGATGGGACAAGATTACTCGCGATTTACCATAATGTTTATTCTGTACGAGTAATCAATAACTGCACAGCCTCAATGGACATTGAGACGGTGAGGGGGCGTGTGGTTAAGGGATTGCCGTATGGCAAATCTACCATGATCAAACTAAACTCTCTGTTTAAGGGCGACAGGTCACAATCCGTACCTCTAATAGTAAAAGGATATGTTCAAAGAAAACCGGGAAGAGAAAGGGAATATTATGGTTCCTCTTCTCGAGATTTTTACATTAATCCCCAAGTTCGCTTTCGAGCGGAGGATTGGCCTATTAATAGTCTGACCCTCCCGAGCGGTCGGGGTGGCTGTCCGTAACATGAAGCCCCCCACTACTTTCTTTGGAAAGTAGTGGGGGGCTTTTTCTTTTTCAAATGTTAATATAGCCATATGATTTCAAGAAGTCTTGAAGAAACCTCGGGCATTGCCCAAAATTTTCTTAAAACCCTGTCTTACGGAAGTTCTGCTGAGGTCGTTATCTTAAGCGGAGACTTGGGTTCGGGTAAAACAGCCTTCACTCAAGAAGTGGGAAAAATTTTGGGTGTGGCAGGGTCAATGCAGAGCCCCACTTTTGTCATTGAGAAAATTTATGCCATAGATTTTAACCCGCCTGCCGGTCGGGCAGGGAATTTCAAAAGATTGATCCATATCGATGCTTACAGGCTCGAATATGATTCTGAACTACTTCATTTGGGTTGGGAAGAAATAATCAAAGAACCGGAAAATCTGATTTTTTTAGAGTGGCCGGAAAATGTCGCGAGCATTATCCCTCGCGAGGCTAAAAAAGTTTCATTCAAATTTATTGACGAAACTACTCGCGAAATACAATATGAAAACTAAAAAGCAAGAAGCTAGAAGTAAGAAGCTCATCCTATTCGATGCTCACGCCATCATTCACCGCGCCTACCACGCTCTGCCGGAATTTGCCACATCATCAGGAGAGCCGACCGGAGCGCTTTATGGCCTTTCTGCCATGCTTTTAAAAATCATCGGCGAACTCAAGCCCGATTTTATGGTCGCTTGTTTTGATTTGCCGGGGCCAACGCACAGGCATGTCGCCTATGAGGCCTACAAAGCCGGCAGGGTCAAGGCTGATGATAATTTGATAACGCAGCTCGAACGGGCTAAAGATATTTTTACCGCCTTCGGCATTCCCATATATTCTCACCCGGGTTTTGAGGCGGACGACATTATTGGTACCGTTGTTTATAAATTAAAAAAAGATAAAGAAACTGAAATTATCATTGCTTCCGGCGACATGGACGCTCTCCAGCTTATCGATGATAAAAAAGTCCAAGTCTACACTTTGAAGAAGGGCATTAACGATACAATCTTTTATGACGAGAAAAAAATGATTGAACGCTTCGGTTTCGCGCCGAAACTTTTGGTAGATTACAAAGGTTTACGCGGAGATCCTTCGGATAATATCGTGGGAGTAAAAGGTATAGGAGAGAAGACGGCTACTTCGCTTATCACCACTTTCGGCACTGTGGAAAATATTTACAAGGCTCTGAAGAAAAAAGATAATACTTACAAAAAAGCGGGAATAAATGAACGCGTTAAAAATCTTTTGCTAGAAAATGAAGAGGAAGCACTTTTCTCGAAACAGCTGGCGACCATTCGAATTGATGCGCCCATTAACTTTGTTTTGCCGCCACTATGGCAAGATAATTTGGATGTAGAAAAACTACTCAATCTTTTTCAAGAACTCGAATTCAGGACCATGGGCGAGCGAGTGAAAAACCTGCTCTCTTCTCGGGGAGTAGAAAACTCGAGCTTATTTATCGAAGATAATGAACAAAATGGAGACTCGAATGTTTCGGTATTATCTTCAGCTGAAAATCAAGAAATTAAAGAACTCTGTTTGGCACTTTGGGTCATAGATTCCAATTTTAGCAATCCCACGCTTGAAGAAGTTTATAGGTTTACCAAAACGAATAATGTCAAAGATGCGAGATCGGTGATTGAGTCAGAGCTTGATAAACGGAAAGCGAGATATGTTTTTGAAGAGATTGAAAAACCCATTATGAAGGTGGTTGAAGAAATGAATAAAAGAGGCATCAAAATTGATAAAGAAATTTTAAAAAATCTGTCATTAAAATATCACCAAGAATTAAGCCGTCTCGAAAAGGCGATTTGGAAAGAAGCAGGGGAAGAACCCGCCCGAACGGCTGAAGGCGTTCAGTCGGGCGGGTTCAATATCAATTCTCCCAAGGCTCTTTCTCTTGTTATTTTCGATAAACTTCAGTTGGCAGGCTCGCACCAGAAAAAAACACCGACAGGCGCTCTTTCGACCAAGGAGTCAGAACTGGAGAAGCTTAGAGACAAGCATCCGATTATTTCTATGATCCTTGAATATCGCGAACTTGCCAAATTGCTTTCAACCTATATTGATGCCATCCCTTCTTTATTGGATAAAAATTCACGCCTGCATTCCACATTTCTTCAGGCGGGCACCACGACCGGACGCATGGCATCGAACAATCCCAACCTGCAAAATATTCCCAATAAAACTCTTTTGGGTCGAGCTATCCGCAATGCTTTTGTGGGAGAAGAGAGTTTCACGCTCGTTTCCTTGGATTATTCCCAGATTGAATTGCGGATAGCGGCCATACTTTCTCAAGATAAAAAACTCATGGAAATATTTAAAAACGGAGAAGACGCTCATGCCGGCGTGGCCATGCGTGTCTTTAAAGTTCCCCAAGAGTTGGTAGACAAGGGTATGCGCATAAAAGCCAAGACCATTAACTTCGGCATTCTTTATGGCATGGGCGTCAATGCGCTCAAGGCCAATCTTGGTGTTGATAGAAAGGAAGCGCAGGAATTCTATAATAAATATTTCGAAACATTTGCGGGCCTGGCTGAATATTTAGAAAGAATAAAAGCTGAAGCTGGACGCAAAGGATATACGCAAACTCTCTTTGGACGAAGGCGTTATTTTGCGGGACTCAAGTCACCCCTTCCGTATGTTCGGGCGTCTGCCGAGAGAATGGCTATCAACGCGCCTATTCAGGGCACTCAAGCGGATTTAATCAAGATCGCTATGAAAAAAATCGACGAACACATTAAATCTCAAAAAAATGAGGACGATATACGCCTCCTGCTTCAGGTGCACGATGAGTTGGTTTATGAAGTAAAAGATTCTCTAGTGGATGAAGTGGTAAAAGAATTTAAACAATTGATGGAAACGGTTTTGCCTGAAAACAAAACCCTCGGCGTTCCCATTGTGGTTCAGGTCGAGAAGGGAAAGAATTGGGGAGAAATGGAACGCATATGACAGAAGAATTTTATCACAAAGATATTTTTGGAACGGTAGTGAACGCCCGTTTTGGTCCAACTGAAGAAGAGGTTAAATTGCTTGTGCCCGAAAAATCGGGCGAATTATTCAACCTGTTTACTCTTACCGATGCCTTTGGCGCCAGACAAAAAAGAGCGGCATGGGTACTTTATCAAAAAGCTCTTTCAGTGGGTGTTCCTCCTGAAGCTGTTTTCTTTAAGATCGTGTGGCAAATAAAATCCATGCTTATCGCGTCGAAAACAAAAGACGCGGGAGAGGCCGACATGAAAACATTTCCTTACAATAAGGCCAAAGGTTTTTTAAAGAATTTTAAGCCCGGTGAACTTGAAAAAATTTCAGAAAGTTTGGTCATTGATTACGGGCGTATTCGTAAGGGAGAAACAGAAATGAAAATACTCGTGGAGAAGCTACTTCTTGGTTTGTAGAGAATGCGCCTTAATCAGATTTTGGAAAAGAGAGGCTACGGTCATTGGACCAACTCCCCCGGGAACAGGGGTGATCGCTCTCACTTTTGGGCTCACTTTTTCGTAATCAACATCACCAATGATTTTTTTGTTTTTGGTAATATTGATTCCTATATCGATTATTACTTGATTCCGGGAAACATGTTTGGCGGTGATTAATTTGGGAAACCCTGCAGCGGTTATTAAAATATCGGCCCCCCGTGTTTCTTTCTCGAGATTTCGTGTGTTTTTATGGCACATGGTGACCGTCGCGCCCCTGTTGAGAAGAGCAAGCATTGTCGGTCTGCCCACCAAAGACGACTGGCCAACTATGGTGATTTTGGTGCCGGAAAGCTTGATTTTGTATTCGTCTAAAAGATCGATGATGCCCTTGGCCGTGGCCGGGATAAAAGCTTCATGATTATCAAACAGATGCTTGGTGTTGAGCGATGTCAGTCCGTCAACATCTTTAAGAGGCAGAATGGCTTCTAGCACCCTTTCGATATCAAAACCTTTGGGTGCCGGCAATTGCACCATAATGCCGTGAATATTTTGATCTCTATTACTCTTTAATATAAAAGAAATTACCTGATGTTCATTGATATTCTTGGGATATTTTTTGTGTATGGTATCCGCGCCTATTTTCTCGGCAAAAGCCTTTTTGTTCTTTATGTAAGTATTTGATTCCTCCAGATCGCCAATCTGAATAATAGCCAGTTTTGGCTTGATAGTTAGCTTCTCTATTTTCTTTCTAAGTTTTAGGGCTAACGAACCGCTTAATTTTTTTCCGTCTAAAATTTGGGACATAAATATGAGTGGCCAGAGGTGCGGACTATAAGACCTTGTGCTCAATTCTAAACTTTGCTCGAACCTATTTTGAACAAAACTTTGACTAACTGCACGCTCCGCGTGCGTGGTAACTAGGCACTTCAGCTTACGCTCGAACAATGTGCTAATTCTAACAATTCCGCCAACGCCTCGCAGAGCCTCGGCGTGTCACGGATATTTTCCTGCTGGAAAATTCCGCGACCCCGACTCGGCGCCGTCGCGCCTCCGTCTCTGAAACGCTCCGAGCACTCGCGTTTCAGCGCCCTCGCCCCATCGCTTTCCATTCTTTTTTGTTTTGCGCGGGATTTTTTTGAATTAAATGGGCGATGGGATTCGGGCGGGTTTCTCCTTTGAAGGGAGAAACTGGCGGAATTCTTAGTGCCAATTCGAAATGCAAAGTGGTGTCTCGGACATTCTATCATATTTAGGATCGTCCGATGACTACGGAGTCTATCCTCGGCATTTGCCTCGGACATTTCCGCTAGGGTGAGAAGCGAGCATGCGTAGCTTCGCAAGACCGGAGCGCGCCAGCGCGAGGCGGGGTCGCGGAAATTTTCGAGAGAAAATTATCCGTGACACGAGCGCCTAGATGCCCTCGCACCCGTCTTACAGACGCTGTACACCTTTTCTGTTTTTTATTTCGCGTTGCTCATAAAAAACTATCAAAGGTCTTGCGCTTGGGTCCCACCCCAAGCTCACCCCTTTCTCGTTTTCATGTCGGCTGTATGTGGTGTCGCTTCCGCTTCGGATTTCTGTATTGCAAGATTACGGCGGCGCTCATCCTTTAGTCATGGACGCCCTAGCGGAAATGTCCGAGGCTCAAATACAAATGC
>Ga0210044_10009213_pt1 | contig 12072 bp, 12 predicted proteins | sample CryGey13umfilter_2_FD_183959 | JGI IMG/M metagenome (GOLD analysis project Ga0210044, IMG submission 183959) | Groundwater microbial communities from aquifer in Utah, USA - Crystal Geyser 4/9/14 3 um filter (SPAdes) (version 2) | ecosystem: Environmental > Aquatic > Deep subsurface >... | reverse complement strand
ATGGGCAACGCGCTGTTCCAGCTGCTGCACCATCTCAATCACATTAAACTTCTGTCGCGCACAGCTTGGGCAGGCAATCAGGTTGACGCCTCGATGCCGTAACCCCAATGATTTGAGGATTTCAAAACCGACCTTGATCTCCTCTTCCGGCTGCGCTGCAAGCGATACGCGAATGGTATCACCGATGCCGTCGGCCAGTAGCAGGCCGAGCCCTACGGAAGATTTTACCGTACCGCCGAACAGGCTTCCGGACTCGGTAATACCCAGATGCAGCGGATAATCGACCAGTTCTGCAAGTTTACGGTAAGCCACCACGGTCATGGGAATATTGCTCGCTTTCAGCGATACCTTGATATTATGAAAGTTCATATCTTCAAGGATTCGGATATGGCTTAACGCCGACTCCACCATGGCATCGGCGCACGGCTCGCCGTACTTCTCATTCAGCTCTTTTTCCAGCGAACCGGCATTCACACCGATACGAATGGAGATACCACGCTCGCTCGCCGCTTTCACCACGCGCTCAACGCGATCTCGCCCTCCGATATTGCCCGGGTTCAGGCGCAGGCCGTGTACACCGGCATCAAGTGATGCCAAAGCCATTTTGTAACTGAAATGGATATCGGCAATCAGCGGCACATCGGTCTGGTTGATGATTTCCGGCATGGCCGCTGCCGATTCCGGATCCGGCACCGACACGCGCACGATATCCGCACCGGCCTTCTGCAAACGCTGGATCTGGGCAACTGTCGCATCAATATCGGTAGTCAGCGTATTGGTCATCGACTGCACGGCAATCGGCGCGTCCCCGCCTATGGCGACATTGCCGACGAATACCTGGCGCGTTTTACGACGCGGTTTAACAATCTTGTCCTGCATAATTATTCCTCTTGCGGTATCGGGTCGCTGTCTTTCTGGCTGCGCAGCAGATTCAAACGTTCTTTCAGCTGTTTGGCGCGGTTCAATGCCTCTACGTATTCGGTTTTTTCAGGCGTAAGGGCAACCGCCTCACTCCAATACCGGATAGCATCATCGAGTTGTTCCTGACGAAATGCCGCGCTGCCTTTGGCAAACAGAGCATCCGACCGGGCATCCAGTTTATTCTGAATCTGCCCCAGCAGACTGTCGGCACCTTTGCCGCCATTGCGCCTGTACAACTGGGCCAGATGTTTGGCCGTAGTTAATTCTTCCTTTTTAACGGCATCCTGCACATCCTGCAGTGTCACCTCTTTTTTCGGCGCAGTCATACGCTTTTCGGCTTGGGCTGTTTTTGCTGAAACAGTCTGCAGTTGCGGTACCTGCAGCCATGCCGGCATATCCCGCTTGACCGCTTCAAGTAATTTTTCTCCGCGCGAAGAGTCCGGTTGCAAACGCATATGAGACTCGATTTCAACATAGGCCGGCCCGTACTGTTTGTTGCGCAGATAACGTCTGGATTCCCGATAAGCCCTTTCAGCCCTGTCATCAAGGCTCTCATTATATTGTTCCTGCTGGCGCAAATAAACTTCATCGCTCGGGTCTATGCCTTTGGCCGGCACATAGGCAGGGGCATAACTCAACAGGGTATGGTCTTCCAGACGTCGCTGTTCAATAAGCTTGTCGAAGCGCAGCTGACGCAATAGATGCTCCATCTCTGCACGCTTCTGCTCCATCTCTTCGGGTTTAATGGTCACTGTCCTGGCCTGCTCATAGGCCGACATCGCTTCCGACCAGCTGCTGCTCTTCTCATACTCCCTGGCCAGGCGCAGGTAGTGCACAAAAATTCGCCGGCGTGCCGGTTCGATCTTTGCATCCAGCAGTTTATGTGCACGTTCATAATCCGCATGCGTTTTATCCAGCGCCAGCACCTTTTCCCGCGCCTGCATAATGCGCCCGTTTTCAAGGTCCTGCTTAATCATGGCATAGCTGCTTCCACCGCCTGCAAACGGATTCCCGACACCCATCTTGCCACCTGCGCCGATACTGCAACCGGCCAGCAACAACATCGAAACAAGTATGACCATCACACTGCGCGTCATCAACTCAAGCATCTCCTGCGATCTGGCGTACATCGGTCGGCAAATCAAGGTGAAAGGCCAGCTCCACCACATGTTCGATATTTCTCTGCACATGTTTGCTGGACACCTCAACCGTTCCCACCTCTATCTTCTGGCTCACACCTTTCATTTCAGACTGGCCGATGGCATGAAACACAAAACCGTCACCCAGTTTGTCAAAGGTTGCACGCGACATCACCACCTCGCTGCCTTCGCCAAGGCCACACATGCGGGAGGCAACATTCACAGCATCGCCAATCACGGTATATTCCATCCGCTTGGCCGCACCGATATTACCGGCAATAGCCTGTCCGCAATTCAAACCAACCCTGAAGGCGATCGGCTGACCATCCTCACGTTTAAAACCCAGTCTCTCGCATGCCTGTGCAATCGCCAACCCCGCTTTGGCGGCGTGGCGGACATGATCCTCATCCCCGACAGGGTGATTGAACACTGCCATGACGGCATCGCCGATATATTTATCCACATGGCCACCGTAATAGGCAATCACGCGATGAAATACCTCGAAGTGGCTGTTTAACACGGCAACCACGGCTTCTGTCTCCGTAGATTCGGAAAATGAAGTGAACTGCACCATGTCGGCAAACAACACACTTACTTCCTGCCTGTGATTTTCAATCTTTACTTCGCCACTTTCAAACACGTCCGAAACCAGCTTCGGATTCAGGTAGCGGCCAAACACGTCACGCAGCTCCTGTTTGTGTGCCAGCTCCCTGACCATCACATTGAACTGCGAGGTGGCATCGGAAATCTCATCGTTACCACGCACCGGCAGCTGCACATGGAAGTCACCTCTGGCCACCCGTTGTGCACCATCGGCCAGCATCTCCAGACGTTGACTCATGCGCCCGGCAACCCAGTAGACCATCACTGCGGAGATAAGCAATACGATCATCGCTGCCAGCAAAATCTTTTTCACCAGTTGCCCGGCAATATCTTCCCAGGCCTGCTCGGAAAAACGTACGGCAATCGTCCCCATCGACGTTTGTGCATACACAACCGTTTTGGAGTACCAGAGCTGCTTCATCTCAAGCCGCTTGACCTCGTTACTGCTGGTCAGCAGCTGCGCCAGCTTGCTTTCATCACCCACGTCTTCATAACTTTTGCTTTTGCCATCCGGGTATCTCAGCAGCACGCCCATCACAGAGGGCACCTTCTCCAGAAAGCCCTGCACAACCAGATCCGTTTCAGTGCTGCTGCCGGAGAGCATCGGCAACTTCAGCTCATCAGTCAGACGATCCACCTGCAGCTCTGCCTGCGTAGCCTGACTTTCCAGCCAGGCGCTTCTTTCTATATCAAGAATAATAACGAACAGTACGCCAATCGCCGCGATCACCGTGATGCCAACCAGCATGATCCAGCGCCAGCGGATAGGAATGCGTGGCGCAAACTTTTTCACGTTTTGCACCACCGGCTTACTCTCTAACGATTGAATATCTACTGGTTCAATATCGACATCACGCACAGCTCCACTCTATCCAAACCGACTGCTCGGGCAATAATGGGATTGGAGCTATGCGTGATCGCTGCTGAACGTTCCAAAGGCATCACCTGTAGCACATACCCGGCTGCGCCCCTGTTCCTTGGCGATGTACATGCGGGAATCCGCCGTATGCAGCAACCCATCAACGACACGCTTCAGGTCACTCTCTTTGTCGTTCAAATCAAGGGAGGCGACGCCGGCCGAGAAACTGACAGCCACCGATGCCCCGCCGGCAAGCACAAGCGGTGCGGAGGTGATATAGTTCAACCACTGGTCGGCCGCATGTTCAGCCCCTTTTGCATCGGTATGCGGCAGTAAAACAATAAACTCTTCGCCACCCCAGCGGCCGGGTATGTCAGACTCACGCATGCCACCGCGCAACACGCGCGCCATATGTGCAAGCACCATGTCTCCTGCGGCATGCCCATGCACATCATTCACCTTTTTGAAGTGGTCCAGATCAAGCATCACAACCGCGAACGCATGCCTGTAGCGCATCGCCTGTGAAACACCCTGATTCAACTGCTCCATCATATACCTGCGATTACGCAAGCCGGTTAACGGATCATGCGTTGCCTGAAAACGCAATTCCTCTTTAGCTTTTTTCAGATTATTAATCATGCTGAGGATCAGCTTGGATTCCATACCGCCGATAACGCCGCCACTGCCCAGTACTTCAGCGACCACGGCTTCCACCATCTCGTTACCGGTCATATTAAACGCCACACAGGGGGCACATTTTTTCAGCGCCTGCGCAACATCGGAGTACACCGTCACGCCATACTCTTCGGCCATCTTCAAACCGGGCGCTGTCGGATCCCGGTCCACCACGGCAAGCACCGTCACCAGCTCTTCTTCCAGCAACATTTCCAGCACCGCCGTGCCACCCCGGCCGGCGCCCAGAATCACTGCCCGATGAGGGTCTTCCCGTAAAATCGCCATTGCACCACCCTTCCCGTCAGAAACTACTATGAAACATAGCAAATCCTGTACCACTCTTCACGTTTGTTGCCAAAGACGGGCTGAAAAAGCCAGACTGGCCAGCTAGATTGAGAAAGATGCTGATTATTGTCAGGATGGCAATTCATCAGCATCTCCCTAATATGCGCCCCGCCCCCCGGAGGAAAGTATGTCATTATCCAACAAACAGATTAAAGCACTGAAGACTCAGGCTCACCATCTCAAGCCCGTAGTCAGAATCGGACAAAAGGGTGTCACAGAAAATGTCATGATGGAGATTAATAACGCTCTGGACATTCATGAACTGATTAAAATTCATATTGCCGATGATGATCGTGAAACGCGCACCCAATCAGGCAGCGACATCGCCACACAATGCAAGGCTGAACTGGTCTCGCAAATTGGCAAAACATGCATTCTCTACCGGCAAAAACCGTCCGCAGCGTGAACACTGCTGATCAAATCAGGCAGCTGCTTGATGCAGCATTCAGCCCTGAGGCACTGAGTATTATCGATGAATCCTGGCAACATGCAGGTCATGCCGGGGCGCGGGAGTCCGGTGGCGGGCACTTTGCTGTTGAAATTAAATCATTCCATTTCAATAATTTAAGCCGCATGCAGCGTCACCGGCTGATATACAACTGCCTGCAGCCACTGTTTCCGGCACAGATCCACGCCCTGAGCATTCATGCACAAGCCGGCGAACAGGCATCATGTAGACAATCCTGACAGCAGACTCTGGCCCGATTCTTGCGAGTTATATTTCACACATGACTACGCAACAAAAAGTAACAGCACAGAGGCCAGCGCATGAAGATACACAATAATCTTCCGGTAACCGGACAATCGACCCAGAAAACAAAACAGGCTCGCTCAAACGTTGTGTTCAAAAGCCTGCTTGAGTCTGAAATGACCCCGATCCAGCAGCTGAACGAACAGCCGCAGCAGGAACCGCAGCAGGGTAACGAACAAGGCTGGCAGGCCCTGCAGGAGAGCATTTCCCTGCTCGATCAGGCCATGCAGTGTCTGGAATCGGGCGACATGCCTACGACGCAGATAATCGACAATATTGATACCCTGCGTTCACAGCTGCGCCAACAGCTTGCTTCAAACACGCAGTCAAACGAACTCAGGGATGCAGATACACTGCTGGCAGTAGAAGCTGAACGCATGCGCTCGCTGCAGTCCTGAACCGAAACCCAGGCATGAGTCAAATCGAAGATCTTAATCAACTGCTCAATGACATGGATACGATCCGCCCGATCGTCATCGCCGCCATGCCTGATGATTTTGAATTGCGCTCGACAACGCGCCGCATGGTTTCAACACTGGAGCAACTCAGGCAGTCACCCGGCATTCCCCATGAGACATACCTCTGGGTCAGCAAACTGTTCGCCAAATTTCTCGATGTTGAACATGGCTCGCTGCTTCGCCCCACAGACAGTGGTACGATTCCTGAAGAGAGCAGGGCCATGCTTGAATCACACGCCCAGGAAAGACTGAGCTTTTTTCAGGAAGCACAGCGGGATCTTCCTGCCACATACAGTATTCTCGACAGAAGCAGCAATCTGATCGGCAAGCACACCCATATCGATGCATCCCTTAAAGAGCGCGCCGGCCACCTTGAAAACCTGATCAAACAACGACTGCAACATGACAGCAGCCTGCGTTCAGAACTGCATCAGCTGATCGGCGCATTCACCCCTTCGCTGCAAGCCATATCCAGAGTACTGGAGGAGGCAGGCGAAGAGTCTCCCGAACTTAAAATGGCCAAGCAGCTTCTCGAACAGGAACTGCCCGATGATATTGAGCAGGCCAGGGCCATGCTGAAAAGTGCCCGCGAGGGCATACTCAAGGCGGGCAACAAACTCAGCACTGCCAGTGAAAAACTGCATGAAACCCTGCAAAGCAATATCCGACAGCTTTCATCCCTTTCTCAGCAGCTGATACAGGCCGAATCGGAGGCTCGCAACGATCCACTGACAGGACTTTCAAATCGCAGACGACTGGCAGAGTTCCTGAAAGAACTTGGCAAAGCCAGATTCTGCTTCGTCGTCGTTGATATTGATCACTTCAAAAACATTAACGACACCTATGGCCATGATGTGGGCGATGAGGTGCTGCAGCAGGTCGGCGGCATGCTCGATGATTGTACACGCAAAACAGACCTTGCGGCCCGCGTTGGCGGTGAAGAGTTCTGTGTCGTTTTCCCTGAAACCGATCAGGCCACCAGCCTGAAACTGGCCGAATCATTGCGACAATCCATTGCCATGATGCCGTTCAGAACTTCCGGTGGCGTTATCGAACTTACCGTCAGCATCGGCATCGCGGAACACATCCCCGGCAAGGAGCACAGCCTCACCTTCAAAGCTGCTGACGAGGCGCTCTATCACGCCAAGAGCAACGGGCGCAATCAGGTCACCTGCGCCCCGGCTTAAAACAAATGCGGGCCATGATGGCCCGCATGATTGGTATTCAGTGCTTCTGCGACTATTTAATCTCTGCGTCGAGCTCGGTGTTCCTGCTCTTGGCACGGATCATTTCGCGATGACGGCGGTAGACATATTTGGCGATGGTGTCTTCTTCTTCGTCACAGCGGTAATAAAACTGCGCACCGATGCGTTTTCGGCCATTAGCGACAACATCCACACGTTTGATCACAGCCAGCAACTCAAGCGTTGATGGCGGAAATGAGGGCAGCATCAGGGTGATTTTACTCACCTCGCCAGGGTCGTAATCATTCTCTGAAACAAAACTTACTCCGGTCACGCTCAGGTTCACAGGCTTCTCCTGCATGTCGCTGTGGCTGGCTTCATTGAGCATATTCATGCCAATCAGGTAATTCAGTTTGGCATCGAGTGCGGATAGTGCGCCCGAGAGTTCCGGGTTCATTTCCTGCCCATCAGCAAAGATATCCCTGCCGACCATGCTCTGCAGCATGCTGTTCTGCCTGGACTTGATGCCCACTTTGCTCTTGTTGATCTCAAAAGCTTCGCGCGTCAACTTCACATCACAAATAGGAATAATATCGTCAACACGAAAATCCTGGCGTCCATGTTCATCTGTAGATTTAACCATAATTGCGTACCTCAGTCTTTACTGATATCAAGGCTGAATCGGCATCACACCATCAGGATTCTGCTGTTCCTCAGCCTGCGTATTCACCACGCCGCGCTCGATCGCGGCAAGGGCTACTTCTACAACTTTCGGATCAAATTGTGTACCGGAACCATTTTTCAGCTGCTCCACACAAAATGAGAGCGGACGCGCCATACGATACACACGGTGCGTCGTCATCGCGTCAATGGCATCTGCGACACAGACAATACGTGCATCAAACGGGATATCCTCTCCGGCCAGCCGGTCCGGGTAACCCAGCCCGTCATAACGCTCATGGTGGTGACGCAGCATCAGGCGCTCACGCACCATGGTATCCATGTTCTTGAGAATATTATCGCCGATGGCCGGATGCGCCTTCATAATGGCAAATTCGTTATCCGTATAACGGCCGGGTTTGAGCAGCACGGCATCCGGAATGCCGCATTTGCCGATATCGTGCAGGAGACCACCGGTGCGAATCAGATCGACATGATCGGGCTCCAGTCCCAAATCCTGTGCAAAAATAGCCGACAGGGCGCCAACCCTGCCCGAGTGATCCCTTGTATAACGATCACGCGCTTCCAGCGAACGCACCAGCGCAATCAGCGTTTCACGCATATTGTCCGCCAGCGCCGCATGCACGGCCCGGTTATCAAGCAGCGTATCCAGCTCTTTCACCAGCAGCCCGAGAATCTGTTTGGTTTCACCCTTCAACTCTTCATCAGAGGCCGGTTCAAGCAGGCAGAGCACGCCCATAGCAATACCCTGCAAACGCACGGGAATAGCAATATGATGCGGCTTATCCAGGCCCGGCCAGCAGCCCCCCTTCGGATCTGCGACAGTGGACTGGATCAGCTCTTCATCGCCGGCAATCAGCCCCTGAAAATGTGTATCATCCAGACTGCATGATGCTTCGACATCATCAATGCCCCCCTGATTGGCAACCATCACCAGCTTATGCTGGTTGCGTTCGAAAAAAGCCAGGAAACCGGCTTTGGCATGCACCACTTCAACAGCCAGATTCAATGCACTGGCACAGACCGAAGAGACATCATGATGCGACGGAATCTCATCGAACATGCGATAGACCAGTCCCATCCTGCGATCCATTTCAAACATTTCGGGTAGCAACCGGTCAGACGATCGCACAGGGCGTCTGGGTTTCTCGGCAGCAACAACAGCTTCCGGGTGTTTACCGAGCATTTTTTCCAGACATTCAAGCAGCACATCCGGGGCAAAGGGTTTGGCCAGCACATGCTCGATACCCAGTTGCAAGGCCTGCGCCATTCTGGCCGATGTCAAAAAACCACTCATCAGAATGGTTGGCGGCATTCGCACGCCCTCATCCTTCAGCTTTGCGATCAACTCAAGTACATTGCCGTCGCCAAGGCTCATATCGGTAATCAGCCCGCTCCACTCTTCGGATACAAGCACAGCACGCGCCTCTTCCAGGCTGCCAACCTGCGTCACCTGAACATGCTCACTCAATTCACCGGCTATTTCCGCAACAACCTCGCGTACTGCCGGCTGATCTTCAATAATTAGTAAACTCAGCATCAATATTTACCGTCGTCAATGTTTTGGCCATAGGCCTTCACCGCCGCAGAGCCTGACTTATGCGTCATTTCGCCATACTGCTGCGCATCACCGCTGACCTCATTCCACTTGCGCAACAACTGCTGATAGCGGATAGCATTGTCCACCCTGACCCGGATTTCGGGCAACTGGAATGGTTTGCTGACAAAATCATAGGCGCCCTGCTCTACGGCGTGCAGGGCATTTTCGATACCCGAGTAACCGGTCATCAGAATCGTCAACGTGTCATCGGTCGCCTCATGAATATACCGAAGCAGCGTCAATCCGTCGGCACCGGGCATGACGATATCACTGAGCAGCAGATCAAAATGTCCCTGTTTCAGCGCTTCAAGCGCCGTGTCTCCCCGGCGATGAACAACGACATCATATCCGGCTTCAAGCAGATACTCCTCCAACAAAGAGGCCAACGCTTCGTCGTCTTCGGCCAACAACAACCTGGCTCGCTTCACCATTAACCTCCAAATCGATCATTTGTTCTATAGAGGTTAAGCAAGTGTGATTCCAAAGCTTTCTCTCCCGGCTTTTGATGCGAGTGCGAGCGGCCATCTGAAGTGAGTGGAGATCTGTTCTCCTGTGATTTTGGCGACAGGCTGACCTGATCCTGCACAGGCTTCGAAGAGTCCTGACTATTTGATATAGAAGGAGTTTTACCGTTCTGTTGAAGAAGTCTGTGGATCAGGCCATCTACCGGTTGAACACTGATTGCCATGTCATCTACCTCCGCTAGCCATCCGAACTTCGCTGCCTGAAGCTATTTTTACTATTATATGCTTCTGCCTATCGGTCGAAAACCAGTCGACTTTAGGCTTTACAGTGTCAAAATCCGCTTTTCCTCACCAGCATGGCGCGTCATCCATTGCAAATCAAGCGGCCAGGTCAGAATTTTCACAAAACTTTTTTCACCCCCGCATCAGACTGCGTTGAAAAAGGTGCGCCAAAAAAACGACTCCTCATAAGTCCGGAGATCAATCCAGGCACAGTTGCACACTTTCCTGTCAGTTGCCAACAGGCAAATGTTTAGCGGCTTATCAAGCAATTACACCGATCATGCATCGGTCATTTCACGATTCGCTTGCATTTCAAAATACATGCGTCATTATTTTGACTTTGAAATTCTGAAAGCAGCTCGGAAAGGGGGATTCTCACAGTGAAACAGTCTGCATTCATACTGCTGGTTGAAGACAATGATGACTTCAGGCTCATCCTGCAGGAGTCACTGGAAACAGCCGGGTATCATGTCACCAGCGCTGCCAACGCCACCCGTGCCCGCGAAGCCATGTCACTGGGAAAATTTGATCTGACTATTCTCGATGTGCGTCTGCCCGACGGCAACGGTATCGAACTGATGCGCGAGTTCCGCCAAAGCGACCCGGATATGGGCATCATTATCATGACCGGTTATGCGGAAGTGGATACTGCCGTAGATGCGGTTCGACTCGGCGCCAATGATTTCCTCAAGAAACCCTTCGATATAGACGAAATGCTGGTACGCATCTCCGAGTTAATGAAAACGCGCCAGCTCAAAAAAGACAACCAGTCACTGCGCGAACAGATTCGCAGCAAGGAAAGCCCCATCGGCCTGATCGGACAGTGCGATTCAATCCGCAAGCTGCAGGAAACCATCCAACTGCTTGCCAACTCCGACAGCACCGTGCTTATTTCCGGTGAATCCGGCTGCGGCAAAGAGGTGCTGGCAAAAGCCCTGCACAGATCAGGTACACGTTCGGGCAAACCGATGGTCTCAATCAATTGCGGCGCCATCCCGGAAGAACTGCTTGAGTCAGAACTGTTCGGCCATGTAAAGGGCGCCTTCACCGGCGCTATCCGCGCCCGCCCCGGCCGCTTTGAGATCGCCAACGGCGGCACGATTTTTCTTGATGAAATCGGCGATATGAGTCCCAAGCTACAGGTCAAGCTGCTGCGTGTTCTGCAGGAGCGCTGCTTTGAGCCGGTAGGCAGTCAGCAGAGCATTCAGGTGGATGTGCGTGTCATCGCTGCCACCCACCGCGATCTGGAAGAGGAGATCCGGGCCGGACGTTTCCGTGAAGATCTCTACTATCGCCTGAATGTCATCCCGCTGCGTCTTGCGCCACTAAAAGATCGTGGCGAAGATGTGCTGTTGCTGGCAAAACATTTCATCTCCCGCTTCAATGAAGAAAAAGAAGCGCATATCACAGGCTTCTCGGAAGAGGCCAAGCGTGCCATCCTGTCTTACGTCTGGCCGGGCAATGTGCGTGAACTGCAAAATCTGATTGAACGCGTCACCACACTGAAACGTGAAGGCGAGGTGGAACTGGAAGACCTGCCATCACGCATGATCAGCGACAGGGATCGCGTGCTGCAAAGCTTCCAGATGGATGTGCAGTCAGCCGAGAGCATCGACCTGAAAGCCACCGTCGATGAATTTGAAAGCCATCTGATTCTTTCCGCCCTGAAACGCTTTGACTGGAATAAAAACCGTGCAGCCAATTTTTTGGCGATGAACCGGACCACACTGGTCGAAAAAATCAAGAAGAAAGGGCTGCAAACATCAAAAGCCGACTAAAACCTGCACCGTCCGTGCACCCCGGCTTGCCAACGCCGCCCCGCCGTTCCGGACAGACTGTTTTTTTTGACAGCGGCCATCCCGCTTCAAAACACCCTCACATCGCAAAAGCAGTGTAAACACAGGGCTTGTACCCACCTGTAACCTGCCCTCTCCTGCCGATACAACGCCCACAGAAAAGCCGGTTCAGGCTTCGGCACGAAACTTGCGAACAGCAGGCATGATTCGCATATTTTTCACCTGCCTTACCCTCACCCTGCTGCTGCCCGCAGTCAGTCAGGCTGTGGAAAGCGACCGCATCAGCGGAGCGAGAATTTATCTCAACAGTGGCA
>Ga0210044_10009212_pt1 | contig 12074 bp, 15 predicted proteins | sample CryGey13umfilter_2_FD_183959 | JGI IMG/M metagenome (GOLD analysis project Ga0210044, IMG submission 183959) | Groundwater microbial communities from aquifer in Utah, USA - Crystal Geyser 4/9/14 3 um filter (SPAdes) (version 2) | ecosystem: Environmental > Aquatic > Deep subsurface >... | reverse complement strand
ACTGATGATAAAACTAAAGCCTTTACAGGCCTTGCCCCACCTTAAAATTCATCCCATTCTATAATAAAAAGAAACATCTATCAGGAAGGACATGTTCTACCTTACTTCCAGAGCTAAGCTATTACTAAAAGAAGCCAATCTGAAGGTTGATGAAGCCATTAATAAAGGTTAGTGATTTCGCTTGACAAATTAAGACAAGTAATGTATAATTTTAATAGAAAGTAGAAACTTTGTCTCAAAAACAGGACAAATTCGCTATGAGCGAAGAAATGAATAGCAGATCAATTGTTATAGGCGAAAGGCTTAAAAAAGCTAGAGAAGCCTTAGGCTATACACAAGAGAAAGTTGCGGAAAAACTTAATATCGGTAGGCCCAGATATTCTGATATTGAAAATGGCAAGCGCGATATTCCTCTAAAAGAGCTGTATAGTTTTTGTGAATTTTTCGGAAGGCCATTAGAATATTTTCTCAAGGAAAAACTCGCTGTAGATAGCGGATTCAAAGTTCTTTTTAGAAAAACAGAAGGTGATCAAGAAGTGGCAAAGGTTATAACGGAATTTGAGACTCTCTGCGAAAAAATGTACACACTGGAAGAGATTGCGGATATTAAAATAAGGCCGTCAATATCTAAAGATTATGCATATGAAAAAGACAGGCTTTTATTTTGGGGTAAATTCTATGCTAAGCAAGAACGACAAAGATTAAATTTAGGCCAGGCATCCATTAGGAACCTCGATCAAATATTAGAAGAGAAATGCGCTTTAAAAATTTTTTATCTGCCAATTCCGGCAGAAAGAGGTATCTTTGGAATGTTTACCTACGATGAGGAAATGGGCGGATGCGTTCTTATAAATACCAATGCCAATTTTGGCAAACAACTTTTTTCACTCGCTCATGAATATGCCCATTTTATTTTTCATAAAGAGCGTTTAGGCATTGTTTCTTCTGAAAAAGAAAAAGATACTTCAGACGAAAGCTTGGCCGATAATTTTGCGGGTGATTTTTTGATGCCCGAAGAATCTGTCAACGATATTTTTAATATAAGAATAAAAAACCGCAAAGATTTAACGGCAGAAGATACTATCTATTTTGCGGAATATTTTGGCGTAAGTTTTCAAGCCATGGTTTATAGACTCAATAATTTAAAACTGTTGAGCAATGATATGAAAGAGAAACTTATTAGTGAAACATGGGTTAATACAGTTCGTAGATCTATGGGGATTTCAGAACCAGAGAGTAGACCTAAATTTCCAAGTCTCTATTTTCATCTTTGTTTAAAAGCCTACCAACAAAACAAGATTACCACTTCAAAACTTGCTGAATTCCTGGAACTCCCCCTTTATCAAGCTATGGAACTTGGTAGAAAAATTAAACGGAGTGTTCAGGATGACGAGTGCCTCGACAATTTTTAATGGAAAATTAGTAACCGTTGACGCAATGATTATAATAAAATTCCACGCCCTATTAGCATTAGATAAATTCATTGATTGGGCAAAGAGAGAAATAGTCGTTGAAAAACGAATAAAGAGCGAAGCAAAATATTCAAAGGCAGGGCAAATAGATTTAGCGTCATATATAGAAAATAATTTAATAATTGAAGAAGAGATAGAAGGGAAAGAGCAGGAAAATTTATTTTATCATTATCTTACTAATAAAAGCCTAGGGGTAATAATCTACGAGGGAGAAGCGGCGTGCCTTGCGTTAGCGATATCAAAAGGATATGGTTTGGCCTGCGATGAAAAAGTTGTTAGAGACGAATTCAAAAGAAAATGCCCTGGTCAAATCTGCACCAATTCTTGGGGCATAGTTTCTAAAGCAAGAAAAATAGGATTGATCGGCACAAAGGCCGCAGAAGGTCTTTTAGAAGGTTTACATCAAGTTTGATTCAAGCCGCATCATAAAATTAGACTAACCTGTAATATAGTGCATCCAAAAAGCTTTTTCACTTGTTTTTGCCCGATTTGTGGATTATAATAAAATACCGTATTCCCGTTGATTTTTTGTTCTTTTGTCGAAGCCTTGGAGGGCAGCTTTGCCAAAAGGCAAATTTTGCCCCCGCCCAAAATTTGCCTTTTGGCTTTGTGCAAGTGAATGGCTCGGCCAAACCGCCGTCCAAGTATTTTTCCAAGCACAGGCGGTGCGGCTGAGCCCGAGTATCGTGTGTTTTAACATGTATCAAGTAGCGAAGCCGCAGGCAGATGGCGGCCAGTATAGATGATTTTTGCGGCAGGGTCGCTGCCGCCAGCTGCCTGCCGAGCCAACGGTGAAAATTTAAAATACGAGGAGATTGATTCGCCCCTTCCCCTCGCTTCGCTCGGGACTTCGCGGGGCTCGCAAAGACGGTTTATTTCTTGAAATAAGTTCTGATTTCGTCGCATGAACACCGCCATCCTTTTTATCCAGTAGTAAAAATCTAGATAAAAAGGATGATCCTGTTTTGCAAGCAATAGCGAGCAGCAAAACAGGACCTTTCTTAGCACCATAAGTATCAGAAGGCTAAAAACATGAAAAAAGCTTTCACATTAGTCGAACTTTTAATCGTTATCATCATTATCGGCATACTTGCGACAATAGCAATCCCGCAGTATAGCAAGATGGTTGCTAGGTCAAAAGATGCAGAGGCAATGACATTTTTAAGAACTATAGAACAGGCAGGACTCCTTTACTACGCATAGTATGGCGGATGACTTGTTGTGAGCCGAGGTTACCTAGATCCAAATAATTCAGATGTTATTTCTTTTATGCAGACCTTGAGCATAGATAATCCGAATTCAAATCCTGCCCGTAAGTGGGATTATTATTTTTCATGGGTTGACATGTATCCTGGATATATTGGTTTTAATGCTGATTCTAAAGATGATCCAAAACATAGAGTGGGTTCAGCAATTCATAACAGCGGACATATAGGTATGTCTGAATCTTGGGATGGTGGAGCTACTTGGGTTTTTATAGAGAAGTAGGTTCAAAATTTTGACAAGCTTGTAAGGAATATATGCCCGAAGATATAAAAGGTAAGGTTATAAATATGGCAGGCCTGATAGATTATCAGGCCGGTTCTGTTGTAAGCAGGGCCATTATAGATAAAAAGACAGGTACTGTTACTGTTTTCGCGTTTGATAAGGGCGAAGGCCTAAGCGAACATACAGCGCCTTTTGACGCGATGGTTTATGTATTAGACGGCCAGGCGCAGGTAACGATTTCAGGTAAGGCGTTTGATGTGAAGGCGGGCCAGATGATTATAATGCCTGCCAACGAGCCTCATAGTTTAAAGGCAGTAGAAAAATTTAAGATGGCGCTTGTTATGATACGGCTTTAAGCGCGCACATTGTTTCTATGTGGGGTGTGTGGGGAAAGAAATCATAGCATTGCGCTTTTTCTAATTTATAGCGGGTGAGAAGTTTTTTCAGATCCCTTGTCAGGGTTGCCGGGTCGCAGGATAGATATATTATAACGCTTGCGGGCCTTTCAATCAGCATCCTGCAGATTTTATCGCCAAGCCCTTTTCTGGGCGGATCCAGTATAAATACATCAATATTCTGCGAAAATATTTTTTCAGCCAGATATTCGCAGTCACCCTCATATAACCGGTAATTTTTTATATTATTTCCGTCTATATTTTTCTTCAGATAGCCGATATTATCCGCAGATGACTCAACTCCAAGCACATTTTCTGCCAAGCCGGACAAGATTATACCAAAAGTCCCTATCCCGCAATACAGGTCTGCAATGGTTTTGATGTCAGTGTCTTTCAGGCAGGATTTCATGTCTTTTATGACTTCTTTCAGCATGGGTGTATTTATCTGAAAAAACGACTCCGCATCCATAAGGAAATTTTTATCGTCTATATTCTCGCAGGAGTTTTCTCTTACAGAGATTTCATTTATATCATAAAGTTTATTGTCTTTTAAGGTTTTAAGCGTTTCAGCCAGCTTAAGATTTATTTTATCGCTTAAAAGAAAGCATTTCTCAACCTCTATAAATTTATCAAATGATCCCGGTTTGTGGTATGCCAGTTTAGGCGTGTGTTTTTCCCATAACACGCTTAATTTGGCGCTGTTTCTGTAGCCCCATATTAAAGAAGAGGGCTTTATTATATCGCCTTCAAGATTGATGCCAAGGCCCCTTAAAAACATTTCTTTCACCTGGGCCTGTTTTATTTCAAGCTGAAATGGATAATCAATATACTGGTAGCTTGAACAGGCAGCATAGTGACTGCATTTTGGGCTTACTCTGCAAGAAGAGGCCTCTAACACGCGCGAGGTTTTTGCCTGGGTGTAGTTTTTTTTATTTTTTACTATATACACTTCAACCGTCTCTCCCGGCAGGCCTTCATCTGTGAAAATGACTTTTTCATTAACGCGAGCCATGCTTTTACCGGGGTAAACGATTTTTTCTATAGTTATCTGCATGGGCGTAATTATAGCACATTTTTGTATTGTTTGCCTAACAGAAATATTTTTTAAAAAAAGACCTTGACAGATCTTTATTTTATGGTATACTCTACTATAACGATAGAGATTATAGGGAATAGATATGAGGATAACCTACAAAGGCGATTACGCATTAAAGACAATTTTGGACCTTGCCATCCATTACGGTTCAGGCGTTGCTACCATACACGATCTCGGCGAGCGTATCGATGCGCCGGTCAAGTTTCTGGAGCAGATTTTGCTTGATTTAAAAAGAGGCGGGTTTGTTGAGTCAAAACGCGGCAAGGTGGGCGGGTATTCTTTGGCAAAGCCGCCTGCTGATATACGGGTAGGGGATGTGGTGAGATTTATTGACGGCCCCATTGAGCCCATTGCCTGTACAGATAAAAGGTACACAGGCTGTAAAGACCTGTATAGATGCACTTTCAAAAAGATCTGGCAGGACGTTGCCAAGGCAACAAAGGATATAATTGATAATGTGACATTTGAAGATTTGGTAAAAAAAGCAAAACATCACAAAGAAGAAGCAGCAGTATATCATATATAAGGAGAGATAAAAAATGAGCAAGATAGACAGTAAGTTAAAGGCAGAGAGTATTTTATTGCATGGCGGCCAGGAGGCGGATCCTACAACAGGTTCGCGCGCTGTGCCGATTTACCAGACAACATCATACCAGTTTAAAAGCACAGAGCATGCGGCTAATCTTTTCGGGCTCAAGGAATTTGGTAATATATATACAAGGTTAATGAATCCGACTACGGATGTGCTTGAAAAACGCATCGCCGCCTTAGATGGCGGCGTAGGCGCCCTGGCAGTTGCAAGCGGCCAGTCCGCCATTACGCTTGCGCTTTTAAATATCGCGCAGGCAGGCGATGAAATCGTATCAGCCGACAACCTTTATGGCGGAACGTATAATTTGTTTCATTATACATTCGCGCGGCTCGGCATTAAGGTAAATTTTGTAAAGTCAGACGATTTAAAGGCGTTTGAAGCAGCGATAACGCCAAAAACAAAGGCGGTTTATGCCGAGTCCATAGGAAATCCTAAGTTAAATGTCAGCGACCTTGAGGGCATATCAAAGATAGCGCATAAAAATGGCATTCCTTTTGTGCTGGATAATACGGTTTCTCCTTATTTATTAAGGCCTATCGACCACGGTGTTGATATAGTTGTTTATTCAGCCACCAAGTTTATCGGCGGCCACGGCACATCCATAGGAGGCATTATAGTTGATTCAGGAAAATTTGACTGGACCAACGGCAAATTTCCTTTAATAGCAGAGGCCGATCCGAGTTACCACGGTATAAATTTTGTCGAGGCGTTAAAATCCCTTGGCAATATAGCATACATTATAAGAGCAAGGGTTACGCTTTTAAGAGATCTTGGCCCGGCCTTGTCGCCTTTTAACGCGTTTTTATTTTTGCAGGGCCTGGAAACGCTTCATTTAAGGATAGTAAGGCATTCCGAAAATGCCTTGGCAGTTGCAAAGTATTTAAAAAAACACTCCAAGGTCAGCTGGATAAATTATCCAGGCCTTGATGACAGCCCCCAAAAAGAAAGGGTAAAAAAATACCTGCCGAAAGGCGCAGGCGCTCTTATAGGTTTTGGCATAAAAGGCGGCGCGGCTTCAGGCAGGAAATTTATTGATTCGCTGCAGTTGGTTTCGCACGTTGCCAATATAGGCGACGCAAAAAGCCTGGCAATACACCCGGCAACAACCACGCATCAGCAGCTTTCGGAAGCAGAACAGCTTGCAACAGGCGTGACGCCTGATTTTGTGCGGTTGTCAATAGGCATAGAGAACGTCGACGACATTATCGCTGATATTGATCAGGCGTTAAAGGGGGTTTAATATGGGGCATATATACTCTGACATTACCAAGACCGTAGGCAATACGCCTTTGGTTAGAATAAATAAATTAATCAAAGGCCTTAAGGCAATGGTACTTGCAAAGCTTGAGTTTTTTAATCCGCTTTCAAGCGTAAAAGACCGTATCGGCGTCGCAATGATAGAGGATGCCGAGAAAAAAGGGCTGCTAAAAAAAAGATTCAATTATCATTGAGCCGACCTCTGGAAATACAGGCATAGCCCTTGCATTTGTCGCTGCGGCAAAAGGATATAAACTTATACTGACAATGCCTGATACTATGAGCACAGAGCGCAGGCAGCTTTTAAAGATATTGGGAGCAGAGGTTGTTTTAACAGAAGGCTCAAAAGGTATGAAAGGCGCGGTTGATAAGGCAGAGGAGCTTGCAAAGAAAACGCCAAACAGTTTTATTCCTCAGCAATTTAACAATCTTGCAAATCCCGCCATACACAGAAAAACCACCGCAGAAGAGATATGGAATGATACAGAAGGCAAAGTGGATATTTTTGTTGCAGGAATAGGAACTGGTGGTACAATAACCGGAGTGGGTGAAGTGCTTAAAAAAAGAAAGCCATCTGTAAAGATTATAGGCATTGAACCGGTTGAATCAGCCATTCTTTCAGGCAATAAGCCCGGATCGCATAAGATACAGGGTATTGGCGCCGGTTTTATACCGGGCGCGCTCAATCAGAAAATAATAGATGAGCTTATAACAGTTAAACACACAGATGCCGCAGGGGCCGCGAAAAATCTGGCAAGGCAGGAAGGCATATTTGCCGGTATATCACAAGCGGCGCGGCCTTGTGGGTGGCCCTTGAAGTGGCAAAGCGCAAGGAATCAGAAGGAAAAATAATAGTGGTGGTGTTGCCTGATACAGGCGAACGTTATCTTTCAACATGGCTTTTTGAGGAATACGCGAAGTAACCCAAAGACCGAGCCCGGGGCGGTCTTTGGTAGAGGTGTATAAAATGGGAAAAGATAAAGAGATAGGTATTGTAAAAACAGAATATTTTACGTTTGCCAATCCTCCGGATGAGTTTAAGCCGGAGTCAGGCGGGGCTATTGGCCCGGTTACGCTTGCCTACGAAACATATGGCAGTTTAAATAGCGAAAAATCAAATGCCATACTTGTGGGTCATTCTTTTTCAGGCGATGCGCATGCAGCCGGTTTTCACGAAGGCGATAAATCGCCGGGCTGGTGGAATGATATGATTGGCCCGGGCAAGGCGCTTGATACGAATAAATATTTTGTTATTTGTTCAAATGTCTTAGGCGGCTGCAAGGGTTCCACAGGCCCGTCTTCAATAAATCCTAAAACCGGCGCGCCCTACGCGCTTGATTTTCCGACGATAACCATAGCTGATATGGTAAAGGCCCAGAAATATCTTATAGACTATCTTGGCATAAAGAAACTTCTTTGCGCCGTTGGCGGGTCAATGGGAGGGATGCAGGTTTTGCAGTGGGTCAGTTCATACCCAAAACATGTGCACAGCGCAATACCCATAGCAACCGCGCTTAAACATTCTCCGCAGCAGATCGCGTTTGATGAGGTTGGCAGACAGGCTGTAATGGCTGATACTGCCTGGAACGAGGGTAATTATTATGGTAAGGCAATTCCTGAGCGCGGGCTTGCTGTTGCGCGCATGATAGGCCATATTACATATATGAGCGACAGGTCAATGGAGGAGAAATTCGGACGCAAGCTTAAAGCCAAAGATCAGAAATTTAAATTTATGGCCGATTTTGAGGTTGAAGGGTATTTAAGATACAGGGGCGACAGTTTTGTAAAGCGCTTTGACGCCAATTCATACCTTTATATCACAAAGGCAATGGATTACCTTGATCTTTCAGGCGAGAGGCTTATCCCTAAAGACAAAAAGGTGGATATTAAATTTTTAGTCCTGGCGTTTAAGTCGGATTGGCTGTATCCTTTGTATCAGTCTCAGGATATAGTGCGTATTCTTAAAACAAGAGGCCAGGATGCGACTTATTGCGAGATTAACTCAACATACGGCCATGACGCGTTTCTGCTCGAGATCGAGGAAGAAACGCATCTTATAAAACATTTTTTAAGCAAGGTGTCTAAATCATATGGATCTTAGCTCAGTACGCCTGGATGAAAAGATAATATATGGGATAATAGAGCCCGGCTCAAAGGTATTAGACCTTGGCTGCGGAGACGGGGAGCTTTTGCATCTTTTGGCAAAGGGTAAAAATGTCAAAGGCCAGGGCATTGAATTAAGCGACGACGCCATATATAAATGCGTTGAAAAAGAGGTTAGCGTTTTTCACGGCGATATAGACAGCGGGCTCGTCGAGTACCCGGGCAAATCGTTTGATTATGTCATTTTAAACCAGAGCATGCAGCAGGTGAAGAAAATAGAGTATGTGCTCCAGGAGGCGCTGCGCGTGGGGAGAAAAACAATAGTCGGTTTTCCCAATTTTGCGTCCATAAAGGCCAGGTGCATGCTTTGTTTTGGCGGCCGCTCTCCCGTAACATCATCCCTGCCTAATTATTGGTATGATACGCCGAACCTGAGGTTTTTAAGCATAAAGGATTTTAAGGTATACTGCCGCCAAAAAGGCATGAAAATAGATCAGGAGTATTATCTATCCGATAAGCGCAAAATCAGTTTCTGCCCGAATCTTTTTGCCTCGTCAGCTATTTTTGTCATAGAAAAATAGGCATTGACTTGTAAAAATTTTTATGGTATTATTGAAAGTAGTTTTCAATAGAGGAAAGGCGCCTTTATGAGGAAGGAATTTCAGATACTGGATGATTTTATAAGGCAAAAGGCTTTAAGGCGCACGCCTCAGCGTGAAAATGTGCTCGATGTTTTTATTCGCGTTGAAGGCCATGTTTCGCTTGATGAGCTGTCGCGGTTTGTAAAGAAAAAGTATCCGAAAATAGGCTATACCACGGTTTACAGGACAATGCGGCTTTTAGCAGAGACAGGGTTGTGTAACGAGGTTGACTTCGGCCACGGTGTATTAAGGTATGAGCATAAGTATAATCACAGCCATCACGATCACCTTGTCTGCAAAAAATGCGGCAGGTATATAGAGGTATTTGACCCGCAGATAGAGAAAATGCAGGATAAACTGGCAGCCAAATGCGGCTTTAAACCTGACAGCCACAGGCTGCAGATATTCGGCGTATGCAGTAAATGCCAGGCGCGGTACAATAAAAAAAGTAAGTAAAAAATTTTATGAACCTATTGAAAATTATTTTCAATAACAAATACTATAAAGGGGGCTGAGTGAGAAAGACGGTTTTAATGGTTTTAACCATGGGTTTAGCATTAGTTTCATTTTCTGTTGATAAAGCAATGGCTGACAGAAGAAGTTATGTCTGGACATACGAGTACCAATCAATGCCTAAAGGCATGGCAGAATTAGAGTATTATGTTACAACAGAGGTGCCTGATACAGGTAAATCCAGTATAAATACATGGAAACACTGGCTTGAGCTTGAATACGGGCTTACTGACAGGTGGGATGTCAGTATGTATCAGATGTGGAAGCACAAGAACGCCGCATCCGGTTCTACCACAGAGTACGACGGCTTTAAACTGAGGACAAGGTACAGGATAGGCGAGAAAAACCATTTTTTGCTGGATCCGGTTTTGTATTTTGAGTATATAAGGGATGATGATTTTTCAAAGCCGAGCGTCGGAGAGGCAAAGCTCATACTGGGTAAGGACATAGGCGATTTTAATATGAGCTATAACCAGATCATTAAAAGGAATCTGGAAAAATCAGGCAAGACAGATCATGAATATGCGACAGGCGCCTCTTACAGGATCCTGCCGGAATTTAAATTGGGCTTAGAATCGAAAGGGAATTATTCAGGCGAGAAATACGCGGCAGGCCCGACCGCGTCATTCGCGGCTAAAAGATTTTGGGTTTCTTTCGGCACGGCTTTCGGCCTGAACAAAAAGACAGATGATGTGCAGACGAGAATGATTGTAGGAGTACCTTTTTAATGGTAAAATAATGTTATGGAAAAAATAGCTATTGTAGGTTCGCCAAATGTAGGTAAATCAGTATTGTTTAATGCCCTGACAGGCAGTTATGCGGTCGTGTCTAATTATCCGGGCACAACTGTCGAGGTTTCAAGGGGCAAAACAAGAATAGGAATCCAGGAGTATGAAGTAATAGATACCCCTGGGATGTATTCCGTATCATCTATAACAGAAGAGGAAAAGGTCGCGCGCTCCATACTTACAGATGAACATCCGCGTGTGGTGTTGCATGTTATTGACGCGAAAAATCTGGAACGCATGCTGCCGTTGACCCTGCATTTATTGGAAGCAGGCGTGCCGGTTATTTTAGTGCTTAATATTATGGATGAGGCCAAGCGCCTTGGGATGACAATTGATATAGAGCGGCTTGAAAAAGAGCTCGGTATCCCGGTTGCAGGCATAGTGGCGATAACAGGAGCAGGCGTTGATATCCTGCGGAATAAAATAAAAGAATATACCCCGGGCAAAATATTTACGCATAAGCCGAAATTCAACGAGTCAGAAGAATTTAACTACAATATAATTTTAAAGCGGCAGGAGCATGCCACACAAATAGCAAAATTGATTACTAGCCATAAAGAGTCTTCAAAGACAGGGATAAAAGAGCATCTAAGCCGCATACTGATGAACCCTCTTACAGGCGGGCCGATATTACTGCTCGTTTTATATTATGGTTTGTATAAATTTGTCGGAAATTTCGGAGCGGGTTTTCTGGTGGATTTTTTGGAGAACAGGGTTTTTGCCGGATATGTTAATCCATTCGCGATTAAATGGGTCCAGTATTTTGTGCACATACATATATTGCAGGATCTGTTGGTCGGAGAATACGGTATTATTACATTAGGCGCGCGCTATGCCTTTGCCATAATACTTCCTATTGTGGCTACATTTTTCTTCGCATTTGCGATTATAGAGGACAGCGGTTATCTTCCCAGGCTTGCGATGCTGGTGGATCAATTTTTTAAGAAGATAGGGCTTTCAGGCAGGGCAGTAATTCCTCTGGTCCTGGGTTTTGGCTGCAGCACCATGGCAACCATGGTTACAAGGACTTTATCGACAAAGCGTGAAAGAATAATCGCGACTCTGCTTTTGGCTCTTGCAATACCGTGTTCTGCGCAGATGGGCGTTATTCTTGCGCTTCTGGCAGGAAATCCGGTAGCAGTTTCAGTATGGCTTGGGGTTATAATATTTGTTTTTCTTGTGATAGGCTTTCTGACGTCAAAACTTATGCCTGGGGAGGCGCCAAGTTTTTACATGGAAATACCGCCTTTGAGGTTTCCGCAGATGTCAAATGTCCTGCGTAAAACGTTCAGCCGCATAATGTGGTATTTTAAAGAGATATTTCCTTTATTTATTTTCGCGAGTTTTCTTATATGGGTCGGAGAGATTACAGGTATATTTAACGTATTCGTCAAAATCCTGCAGTATCCTGTCAGCTGGCTTGGCCTGCCTGATAAAACAGCGGTGGCATTTTTGTTCGGGTTTTTCCGCAGGGATTACGGGGCAGCAGGGCTTTATGATTTAAAAAAAGCGGGAATTTTATCCGTAAATCAGCTGGTGGTTGCCTGTATTACGCTTACGCTTTTTTTGCCGTGCGTGGCCCAGTTACTGATGAATATAAAGGAACGCGGCATCAAAACAGGCATAGGCATGTCAGTGTTTATATTGTTTTTTTCGTTTAGCATTGGGTTTTTGGTGAATTTTTTGCTTAATTTATTTAACATAGTTTTGTAGAGGAGAACTTATAATG
>Ga0210044_10009210_pt1 | contig 12075 bp, 10 predicted proteins | sample CryGey13umfilter_2_FD_183959 | JGI IMG/M metagenome (GOLD analysis project Ga0210044, IMG submission 183959) | Groundwater microbial communities from aquifer in Utah, USA - Crystal Geyser 4/9/14 3 um filter (SPAdes) (version 2) | ecosystem: Environmental > Aquatic > Deep subsurface >... | reverse complement strand
TCGCAGGCGAATCTGTTCGATCGAACGGGTTTAGAGATACCATTATCAATGACGGATTTGTGGACGCTGATTGCGGTTATTGCTTCGGGGATGTTTCTGATGGATGTTGCGATACGGCGAATTGCGTTTGACCGGGAGGCGCTCCTGCGGCGGTGGTATGCACTTCGGAGTCGCAGCGCGGCAACGGCGGCGGAGTCGATCGGTCATTTGCGTACGACGCGGGCGGAGGTACAGGAACGCTTGACGGGAGCGGGGTCATCTGAGGAAGTTGCATCGGCGAGGCGAGCGGCGCGGGAGGCAAGTCGATCGCGTTTTGAGGCGGAGGAAGGGTCGAGCGCGATTTCAGTTGATGAGATGACGAAGGAGGGTGATGCGGGGCCGGGCGAAGGATCGCTGAAGAAGGAACGGCGGAAGCCGGCGGTGCGATCGACGAAGGATGAATCGGCGGATGACGGTGAGCCGATGTCGCGGTTGCTGGCTGCGAAGCGGCGAGCGCAGGGAGAGCGGGAGAGGCGGGGCGACCGCCCGAAGGAGGAGGGCGGCGGGCATGGGTAACAGCATATCGCCGTCGTTCACCTCGGGTGGCTTCGAACCAACGGAATCGAAATCGGAACAAGGTGCGTTCTCGCCGAATGAGATTCCGCATCTTGATCTGGTGTTGGATGACGCTTCGGAAGTGGTGAAGCGATGCGAGGCGTTTCGGACGTTGTTTCACCGCTTGCGGGATGAGATCGGTCGGGTGATGGTGGGGCAGGATGAGATTGTCGAGCAGACGTTGATCGGCTTGTTTGCGGACGGTCATGTGTTGCTTGAGGGTGTGCCGGGGTTGGGAAAGACGCTATTGATTCGCACGCTCTCGAGGGCGCTTACGCTACCGTTCAGTCGGATTCAGTTTACGCCTGATCTGATGCCGGCTGATATTGTGGGTACGACGATCATGATGGAGAATCATGAGTCGAATCGGCGGGTGATGGAGTTTCGTCCGGGGCCGATTTTTTCGCAGATTATTCTTGCGGATGAAGTGAATCGGGCGACGCCGAAGACGCAGGCGGCGCTGCTGGAAGCGATGCAGGAGAAACGTGTAACGGTTTCGGGTAAGACACATCATCTGCATCGCCCGTTTCTGGTTTTGGCGACGCAGAATCCGATCGAGCAGGAGGGGACGTATCTGCTTCCGGAGGCGCAGTTGGATCGATTTTTGTTGAAATTGATTGTGCCTTATGCGACTCGTAAAGAGATGACGGAGATATTGACTCGGACGACGGGCGGAGGGATGCCAGAGGCGCGGCCGGTGCCCGATGGCGAGCATATATTGCAGGCGCAGCGATTGGTGCGGCATGTAGTTGCGGCGGATCATGTTCAGGACTATGCGATCCGTCTGGTGCTTGCGACGCATCCGGGCGGTGAGGATTCGTTTGCGGTGACGAACCGGTATATTAAAGTGGGGGTGAGTCCGCGGGGGGCGCAGGCGATGATTTTGTCGGCGAAAGTGCGGGCGGTGATTAACGGGCGGTATGCGGTTTCGTTTAAGGATATTGAAGCGATGGCGCTTCCGGCGCTGAGGCATCGGGTGATACCGAATTTCGAGGCGGATGCGGAGGGGGTTACGAGCGATGATATTTTGAATGAATTGATCAGGCGTGTGCCGCATGAGGTTTAGGACGGAATGAGAATGAGGCGGATAAGCCAAGTCTGGATCGGATTGATATGACGCAGGCAACGAATGCAACAAGTGGAAAGTCTCAGCCGATCGTTTCGACGCGTCGAATCAAGCGCCCGGAGCGGATTGAGGAATTGATCAATTCGGAGTTGATGTCGAAACTCGATCAGTTGGATGTGGTGTCGCGGAAGATCTTTACGGGGAAATTGCAGGGGGAACGGCGGAGTAAGCGGCGGGGGCAATCGGTTGAATTTGCGGACTACCGGAATTACGTTCCGGGCGATGATCTGCGGTACATTGACTGGAACGTTTACGGTCGTTTAGATCAGTTGTTTTTGAAGTTGTTTCTGGAGGAGGAGGATTTATCGCTTTATCTGGTTCTTGATACTTCGGAATCGATGAATTACGGCGAACCGGATAAGTTGATTTTCTGTCAGCAACTTGCGATGGCGCTCGGTTACATTGGGCTGGTGAATTACAACCGGATTACGATGGCTTCGTTCAATGAGGGGCGGATTAATCTGCTTTCGAATCTGCGGGGGCGGCGGAAGACGAGGCAGATGGGGCAGTGGTTACTTGATCTTGAACCGGGCGGGGGAACGGATTTTGATACCGCGATGCGGTCGCTTGCGATCGGGCGGGAAGGGCGCGGGGTGATGGTGGTGTTGTCTGACTTCCTGTACAAGACGGGATATGAAAAGGGATTGCGATACCTGATGGGCGGAGGGTTTGATACGTATGTGCTTCAGGTGTTCAGCCCGCAGGAGATTGATCCGGTGGGTACGAACGCGCTTTCAGGAGATTTGAAATTGCGCGATGTTGAGGACGGGGATATTTCGGAGGTGACGATTTCGGGCGCGCTGTTGAAGCGGTACAAGGAGAATATGAATGCGTACTGCGCGAAGTTGCGTGAACATTGCGTAAGGCGGTCGATGATTCACATGGTTCTGCGAACGGACATGTCGATGGAGACGCTGGTACTGGAGTATCTGCGGAAGCGGGGTTTGTTGAGGTAACGGTATTGGGTCGTTATTTGATGGTGGTGATGGAATTTTTGTGGAGGTTCATGAGTGACATTTGCGGCTCTTCCAGTTGCGCTTCTGATTGCGGCGTGCGTGATTCCGCCGTTGATTCTGTTGTATTTTCTGAAGTTGAGGAGGCAGGAGCGTTCGGTTCCGTCGACGCTGTTGTGGATGAATGCGGTGCAGGATTTGCAGGCGAATGCGCCGTTTCAGCGGCTGAAGCCGAATCTGCTTTTGTTTCTTCAGTTGCTTGCGTTATTGCTTTTGCTTTTTGCGATTGCGCAGCCGGAGTGGGTGGGTGATGTTTCGCACGGCTCACGGACGATTCTGCTGATTGATCGATCGGCGAGCATGTCGGCACGGATGGGTGATGATGAAAATGATTCGACGCGACTGGATGAGGCGAAGAAGCAGGCGATCGAGTATGTTAACGGGATGAAGACGAGCGGTTTATTTAATCCGCTTTCGGAATCTGAGCGGATGATGGTGATTTCGTTTTCGGACAAGGCGGAAGTTTATTCGAGGTTCACGTCGAGCAAAGCGCAGTTGATCAAGGCGATCCGGGACATTCCGCCGAGCGATGGCCCGACGAAATTGAAGGATGCGCTTGAGTTGGCGCGGGCGTATGCGATGGTGACGGATCCGGAGAACGCGATGTCGATGTTCAAATCGACGGCTCAGATTATTCTGTTTTCCGACGGTCGAATTCAGGATATTAATTCGCAGGTGGCGCGCGAGCCCATAGCGTATCGGCGCATCGGAGGCGGGGAGGCGGATCAGGATTTGCGTAACGCGGGGGTTGTTGCGTTTGATGCGGAGCGGGATTTCAAGGATTTGTCGGTAATTTCAGTGTATGCGCGGGCTGCGAATTACAGCCCTTACACGATCAGCGCTTCACTCTTGTTTTCGGTGGGCGATCAGTTGGTGGCGTCGAAGGATGTTGAGATTCCGGGGGCGGAAATGATTGCGGGGAACGGCGCGAGCGATTCTGCGGAACCCGAATCCGGTACGGGTGACAATGAGGTATTCGACGGCACCCCCGGGCTGGAGGCGCTGGTTCCGGGGACGGTGGACGTTACATTTGAGTTTCCGGAATCGCGGGGGATCATGTTGGGAGTGGAAATTGATTATCGAGATCGACTTGATGCGGACAACCGTGCGTTCGTCGTGGTTCCGCCGGCCAAGCAATTGGAGGTCGCGCTGGTCAACAGCAATGTTTTCGTGTTGGAGACGGCGCTTGGAGGGATTCCGTTTATTGACAAGATTCATCGGATGACCAGTGCGCAGTTCGAGAAACTGCAGGAAGCGAATCAGACGCAGATTTACGACGTGATTATTCTGGATGACTACGAGTCGGAGCATTTGCTTCCGGGACGATATTTATTATTCGGGAGGTTGCCTGCGATTGAAGGGTTCGGTCGGGTGGGTGATCAGCGTACGTGGAATCTTGCGGTTACATGGGATGCGACGCATCCGGTGAATCATAATGTGAATTATTCGCAGTTGAATGCGCGGTATGTGCCGATCAAGGTTCCGGAATTTGCGAAGGCATTGGTGGAGGGTGACAGCGGACCGATCATCACGGAGGTGAGTACGGGCGGGATCAATGCAGTGGTGGTTCCGTTTACGGCGCGGGAATCGAACTGGCCGTGGGACGTTAATTTTGTTTTCTTTCTTCAGAATACGGTTGATTATCTGGGACATTTAGGTGATGCGGTGGTGAGCGAATCTTTTCGTCCGGGTGAATCGATTACGGCAAGGTTGCCGTCCGATGCGGAGGACATTCGGTTGATCACGCCGGGCAAGGACGGGCGGGAGATTCGACTGGCACCGAGCGATCCATCGTTTACGACGTACGGTCCGGTGTATTCGACGGGGCTTTATGAGATGCGATGGAAAACGACGGATTCAGCGAAAGATCATGTTCAGGATTTCGCGGTGAATATGTTTGATTTATTTGAGGGCGATATTCGTTCGGCGCCGGCGGTTCGATTTCCGGGTGATGCGCAGGCAGTGACAGCGGAAGAAGGGAGTTTGAAGAAGCGTCAACTCTGGCCGTTTGCGCTTCTGGCTTGCTTGCTCGTGTTGACGCTTGAATGGTGGGTGTACGGTCGGCGTGCGTACATTTGATGTTCTTGTTCGAATAGTGGTTGTTGAGCGGTGTTGCGATCGGTCGGTTTCGGGCGTTTCGGCGTTCCTTGATCATTGAGTTGTTGACTCCATACCGAAACGGATTCGGCGAGGAGATTCTCAAATCGAAGTGCATTCAGGAAAACAGACGATTGCAGGTTCAAACGACAAGAACTCCTTATCAGTCGCGGCTAAACAAGGGAATCGTCCGTCGAAATGAGAATTGATTTAATTGCGTGCTTGAGTGATTGCGTGATTGAGTGATTGATTTAAGTTTCACTGAGAACTGTTTTGCAATTCACTGATGGCTAAACCGCGGGGATGGGTTTTTGAGATATGTGTCGTGTGAGGTTCGCAGGTCGGTTGTCGATTTCGCGCTTCCTGTGTGCGTCCAAAGCGACTTACCCCGGGAACCCGGCGGTCGATTATGAATAGGGGCTTTCCCGCGGACACAGTGCGCAGAATTATCGAGTATCCGACCATGAACGACGCCGTTTGGTTGACGACCATGCCCCCCTGTATTTTCTGTATTGTTGGGTGAATTCTTCATTAATCAATGAAGTTGTGAGGTTCAATTTGCGAGGCTAATCGGACGTTTTGTGATGGGGGAAATAGATGAATTTGAGATTTCGGGAGTAGACGATCCAGCCGAACCCCTGGCCGAGCATTCCGATGGGGTCGTGTCGAAGGGTGAAGTAAAGGAGGAGCATGGTTGATCCGGCGAGCGAGAGCCACCAAAAGGCGTTGGGTACGACGGATTTTTTGGCCCGTTCGGAAGCGAGCCATTGCACGAAGAAGCGGGACATGAAGGTGGCCTGGGCGAGGAGTCCGAAGACGAAGAGGAACCATTCGAAGAGTGATTCGGGGACGAAGGTGGACTTGGAGGAGGCAGATTGAGGCGGGAGTGATTCGGCGATGTAGTCTGCGTGTGGCTCGTCGGTTGCGGGGTGGGCGGTGATAATCGAACCATCTGGCATTTGGATGGTGATGGCGGGCGATTCGGTTTGCACGGGGGAGTCTTGGCCGAGGGTGACGGATGTAAGAGCCAGTACGGGCGCCAAGAGAAGTGCGAAGATAATCAGTGCCGGTCGGAGGAAGGGATTGCTCGCTGATGATGAGGCGGCGTCAATCGTTTTCAATCGTGAGAGTCTATTTCTTCGGTTATGCATGTGAAGATCGCTCCGAATGATGTCGGGGGTCTGGGGTCGGTGATGGTACGCGGTGACCGGCCACGGAGGAGAGGGGAGGGGATGCGCTCGGAAGGAGAGTGGTCTATGATGACTGAAGATGTGAAAGGAAACGAGGATGACGGATCAGTCAGGCAGGGCTCTTGTTACGGGAGGCGCGGGGTTCATCGGATCGCATGTGAGCGAGGCGCTGTTGGCGCGCGGCTGGGATGTGTGGATGATTGATTCGTTTACGGATTATTACGGGCGATCCATTAAGGAAGCGAACATTGCGAAGGTGCTTGATGGGGGTGGCAGTTTGATTGAGGATGACATTACGAACGGCGCGGGGATGGCGGAGGTGTTTGACGAGTTACGACCGGACGTGGTGGTACATCTGGCGGCGTGGGCGGGAGTACGACCGTCGATTGAGCGACCGGCGTTGTACTCGTTTGTGAATGTGACGGGTACGCAGATATTGCTGAATGAGGCGGTGCGCACGGGCGCTAAGAGATTTGTTTGCGCGAGTTCGTCGAGTGTGTACGGGAACAATAAGAAGGTTCCGTTTTCGGAAGAAGATGACGTGAGCCATCCGATCAGTCCTTATGCGGCGACGAAGGTTTCGACGGAGATGATCTGCAAGGCGGCGTCGCATCTGCACGGGTTGCCGATTACGGCGTTACGGTTTTTTACGGTTTTCGGACCGAGGCAACGACCTGATCTGGCCATACAGAAATTTATGACTCGCATTGCGAACGGTGAGACGATTCCGGTTTTCGGAGACGGAACGATGAGCCGGGATTTTACCTATGTTGATGACATTGTGGACGGAGTGATGCGAGCGGTGGAGCGTTGCGGTGAGGTGGAGCGTTATCGCTGCTACAACCTCGGCGGCGATCATCCAGTGAGTGTGAAGGATCTGATCGGCGCGATCGAGCATGTTGTGGGGAAAAAGGCGGTGATTGACTGGCAGGAGGAGCAGCCTGGCGATGTGCGACAGACGTGGGCGGATTTGACCCGTTCGGGGACGGAGTTGGGATATTCACCGCAAACGAGGATCGAGTCGGGTCTGGAGAAGCAGTGGGTTTGGAATCAATCATGCGAAGTTGGGAAAGTGCGGTAAGCGGGGCGGTTAGACCGTCTGGAGTCGTATCACTTTGCATCAAAAGGCGAGGCGGGGTGACGAACGAGAAAATCACTGATAATTCGGGAATAAATGCGGCATTGCGCCGGATTGGCGTTATGGTAGACGAGAATGCGGATGAAGTGCGCTCTTGCGTGGTTCGTTTCATTTCTGATTGAGTGGTCGTAAAGAGGTCGTTTTTGCCGTTTTCTGAGCGGCGGCGAATTGAGCAGAAACCGTATAGTCACCGGTGACCGGTTGATCCGATTCGAAGTCGAGTGGAGGGGGCTTGAGTGCGGATTGGTGGTTAATGGTGGCGAGACCTGATGCCGGATTACCCGTCGAGGGGCGGAATCGGGCGGTGATTTGCCTGATGATGATGAGTTTTCGTATCACGAATTTTTTTTGACAGTCTTTGTTAATAAGGAGTCGATAGATGAAACGATTGGTGACGTTAACTGCTACGACCGCGGCAGCCATGTTCGCGGGCTGTGTTTTTGCGGGTGATATTGATCCCGGATTGCAGTCTGTGATGGATGAAGTGGGACCGAACGGAACGGTCTCGTCGCTGATGTACCTTCAGGAGCAATTGAACGCAGAGGGAATCGACGCGGCCATGGACGCCAAGCATGCGACGCTTGGGGAGCGTCACGAGGTCGTGGTTCGAGGATTGCTTGACATTGCGAGTCGGACGCAAGGCGATCTGGTTGCGGAACTTCAGCGATTGAAGGACGCCGGCCGGATTGACGATTTTGAGGCGTTCTGGGTTGCGAATCTGCTCCGCGTTGACGGTCCTTCATCGGAAATCGCCGCACTTGCGAATCGCAAAGATGTTCATGTTGCGTATTTCAATTATGAAATTGAACTGATCAAGCCGACTTCGATCGGGCCTCGTGACGGCGGGAAGATCGCGACTGATGCAGTAGTCGGGGTGAAAGCGATTCGCGCGGACGAGGTCTGGGCGGACTTCGGGATTACCGGTGTGGGCCGACTCGTTTCGACTTTGGATACGGGAACGGACGGAAATCACATTGCGCTGAAGGATCGGTGGCGCGGCGTTGCGGATTCAAGATATCAGGGCCACCCGGAATGGGCGTTCTTTGATCCGGTTACGAATCGCACGTTCCCGTTTGACTCCGGGATTCACGGTACTCACACGATGGGTTCGGTTACGGGCGGACTTCCGGGCGAGCAGATCGGTGTGGCGCCGGGCGCCCAGTGGATTACGGCGGCGGTGATTGATCGCGTGAGCATTCCGCGGACGGTTTCAGATGCCATTCTGGCGTTCCAATGGATTCTTGATCCGGACGGCGACCCTTCGACGAATTTCGATGTTCCGGACAGTTGTTCGAACTCATGGGGACTTGTCACCGCACACGGTTTTCCCCCCTGTGATCAGACCTTCTGGACTCCGATCGACAATGTCGAAGCGGGCGGGACGGTCATCATCTTTTCGGCGGGCAATGAAGGGTCGGCGGGACTTCGGCGACCGGCGGATCGCGCGACCAATGAATATAACGTGATGGCGGTTGCGGCCGTTGACGCAAACAACGCGAATTGGCCGATTGCGAGTTTCTCATCGCGAGGACCGACAACCTGCACCCCGGACGGCTCACCTGCGATCAAGCCGGACATTTCGGCTCCGGGTGTGAATGTTCGGTCGAGTTTTCCGGGTAACTCGTACGGCAATTTGAGTGGTACGTCGATGGCGTCGCCGCACATCAACGGCGTGGTTGCGTTGATGCGAGAGGCGGATCCGAATCTCGGCGTTGATGAGATCAAGCAGATCATTTTCGATTCCGCGGTTGATCTCGGTGCGACGGGTGAAGACAACTCGTACGGCTGGGGCATGGTTGACGCGTATGTTGCCGTGCAAATAGCCAGTGGCATTACGCCTCCGTGCAACAATCTCGATGTGCAGAATCTCGTATCGGGACAGACGGCGACGTTTACGGTTTCGAAGAATCTGATTCGCGGCGATTATGTTGCGATCGTCTGGGGAACGGGCGGGAATGAGTCGACGTTCCAGAATGTCGCAGGATTTTGCGCCACGTTCGGATTCAACGTACCGAAACAAGGTGCGTCGAAGCGTATTGTGGCTCAGGGGTTCGTGAACGCAAACGGCGAGTTCATCGCCAATGTGAAGATTCCGTCAGGACTTTCGGGAATGAGTATCATGTTCCAGGCCGCAAAACGTGATACATGCCCCGACGAGTGCATGTCGAATGTGTTCCAAGGCACCATTCAGTAAGATTGAATCTCGACTCGAGCTAAACCGATCGATTCCTTCTGCCCCACGATTTTGTCGTGGGGCTTTTTTGTTTTTGAATCCTGCTCGGATTAGTGGGTCGATGTGATGAATATGATTTGTGCAGGCGAATTTCGTTGGTGAAGTAAGCCCAAGCAAATGGAGAGGTCGGGTGCGGAATGGATTTGCGGCGTCGATCTGATCGGGATGTCAGTCGTATTGCGGGGTCGGCGATGCGAGGAGGGGATTTTCGTGCTGCGCGTGAGGCCTTCAGGGAGTTCGTGAAGCGTCGGCCGAATCACGCGAAAGCGTGGATGTGTCTGGGTGAATGTACGGCAAAGGTCGGGTTCGTTCATGAAGCGATCGAGTGCATGAAGCGCGGTGTGGAATTGGATGGGACGGTTTCTGCGTATCAGAGCGCACTGGCGGACCTTTTGTTTGCGGTGGGGGACGGGGCGGGTTCGTTGGATTGCGCTCGCCGGGCGTTGGCGCTCAATTCGGAGAATTCGGCGGCTCATGCGTTGGTGGGGAGGAATCTGGATCGGTTGGGGCGGACGGGTGAGGCGATCGAATATCTGACGAATGTTTTTGCGGCTCGGCCCGGTGATGGGCGGGTCGGGCTTGCGCTCGGGCAGTTGTATTTGCGGTGCGATCGTCATGCGGAAGCGCGTGCTGCGTTTGATCGCATTATCGGTGAATCGGCCTGGAGCGCGGATGACGGGGCTGAAGATGTTTTGCAAAGTGCGTGGAACGGATTGGGCCAAGTGCTTGATCGAACGGGTGATTATGAGGAAGCGTTCAGCGCATTCGAGAAGTGCGGGCAATTGACAGCAAGATCTCGTGAGGCGGCAGGGCTCGATCGAGAGCAGGCGTTCGGCCGAATTGTGGCGATTCGGCAGGCGTTTGATGGTTTGGCTACTAAGGGCAAGAAAGTTGAACGAGGTGGGGAAGTGGGAACGACTTTTTCCGGGCCTGCTTTTCTGGTGGGCTTTCCGAGATCTGGGACGACGCTTGCGGAGCAGATTCTGAGCGCGCACAGGGAGGTTGTTACGTCGGGGGAGCGGCCGATTCTTGATGTTACGGGTCAGGCGTGGAGTCGTATGGCGGGCGAAGGCGCGAGTATGATTGAGTTGGTGAAGTCGCTCGACCGTCATGTTGTGACGGAGTTGCGTCGGGTGTATCGTGAGGCGGCGGTGCAACTGGTCGGGGCTGAGGTGGAGGGGCATTTGTTGGTGGATAAGCAGCCACTGAACATTACCGATTTGGGGATCATTGAATTATTGTTTCCGGAGTCGAAAGTTATCGTGATGATTCGTGATCCTCGTGATGTTTGTTTGAGTTGTTTTTTTCAGGATTTTCGGCTAAATTCTTCAATGGTTCAGTTTCTGTCGCTGAAGGATGCAGCGCGGTATTACAATGCGGTAATGGGCTTGTATTCGGAACTTCGGAAGGTTGTCGGACTTGATATTGTTGAGTTTCGTTATGAGGAACTGGTGAGCGATTTTGCGAATCAAGCGCGAAAGATGATTGAGCATTTGGGACTTGGGTGGGATCGCGCGGTTTTGCGGTTTCAGGAGCGTGTGGGGAATCGATCAACGATCATCACGACGCCGAGCGCGGCGGCGGTGACGGAAGGGGTGAACCGCAAGGCGGTGGGGCGATGGCGGCGATACGAGAAGTGGTTGTGTGATCCGAGGGTTGATCGTTATTTGAGCAGTCACGTTGAAGCGCTGGGGTATCGCCAGTGATGCATTTTGAAATAATTCCCGCATTCGTTTGAAATGATTGAAAGTCGGGATTTGGACTGGTTCCGGGGTGAAATCAGGGGAATATCAGTCGCCTCATCGTTTTATTTGACGAATCAAGATATTTTGACATATTATTAGTATACGGAGCGTCGGTGTCGGCTCTCCGTTTGCGGCACCTTTGCGTTCTTCTTGGAAATGGATTGGAGTCCGATATGCGACCACGCACCCGCATCAAATCACCGCGCATCGGAGCCGAACGGCTTGAAATGGCAGCACGAGCGTTGCGCGTGCTGGCGCATCCGTCGCGGCTGCGGATGGTGGAGATTCTGATGGAGGGTCCGATTCCAGTGGGTGAATTAGCGGAGGAGATCGGACTCGGGCAGGCGGCGGTGAGTCAGCATCTGAACCACATGAGGGCGCACGGGATCGTGGAATCTGAGCGTGACGGCCGGCAGGTTTTCTATGAGGTTGTCGATCCGAATGCGCTACATGTGATTCAGTGCATTCGGGAGCACGCTGATGGGGGTTGATGGGATGGATGATTGGACGGGCGATGGGGGGATTGGGCGCTCGGGTGGGGTCGAGGATTCGCCGAATCGGGATTTGGGCATCACAGCGATGATCATCATCTGCCGCTATCAATCACGATGAGGTTGTTTGGAATGCGGGCATTCGGTGCCGGTTTGAGTGCAAGTGGATAGGAAAATGAAGAAAATCTGTCTTTTTTTCATTAATGCTCATGAAATGGGTTGCAACCCCGTTAGAAATCGGTACGAATAGGGATAGTGAGACAGGACGATGGAGTCCTTCCGGTCCTGCCGGGCTACTTTCTCCACCAAGCCCCGGTGAAACCATTCGTGTCGAACGGTCCTCTCTGTTGAATCGGATGAATCGGAGACCGCCGGTCCGTCACGAGAGCCCCTGCAACCGTCAAGGGGATACACACAAAGGAGTGTTTGCCGATCTACCGCAACAGGT
>Ga0210044_10009208_pt1 | contig 12076 bp, 6 predicted proteins | sample CryGey13umfilter_2_FD_183959 | JGI IMG/M metagenome (GOLD analysis project Ga0210044, IMG submission 183959) | Groundwater microbial communities from aquifer in Utah, USA - Crystal Geyser 4/9/14 3 um filter (SPAdes) (version 2) | ecosystem: Environmental > Aquatic > Deep subsurface > Groundwater... | reverse complement strand
ATGTATCTTTTAATTTATTTATGGTAGAATAGCAAATTTCTTTATCAATTCTATTATTTATATAATCTAAATTAATTGTATTATCTTATTCTTTATCTTTATTTTTATCTTTATTTTGTGTATTTTCCATATTATTTAAAATTAAATATTTATAATTTATTATTATGTAATAATTTATTCAATTTTTATAATATATGGCATAATTATCAAGAGAATCAAAAACAAATGAAAGGAATAAATTAAATAACAACTGATTCATGATCATATTGAATATCAGAATCAATTTCAACACCTTGGCCGGCAAACTCGGTAAAAACTAAATGAGGAACAACTTCTAATTGAGAAATATTCAATTCATTTTTATATTTGATAAATAAATAATCGATACCATGTTTTATACCATTTTTATTAATAAAATCAATCATTTTTTGGGCACCTTTTTTAGTAATAATATATCCAAACAAACCACCAATACTAATATTTGTATCATATGGTAAAATTTGTTGTTCATTTGGTTTAATTTTATTTAAATATTTATTTTTATCAGATCTCCTAACAGAAAGCCCAAAATAAATAATATCATGATCCAATTTAGTCTCAAGAACAGATGATAATTTCATTTTAAATGCATCATGGAATTCAATATCATCTTCAAAAATAATATATTTATCATGTTTTTGATCATCAATTAAACTCTTCCAAATATTTAGATGACTTAAAGCACATCCAATAAAACCTCTTCTATATCCAAAATCATTTCCTTCAAATAATTTTTTTTCTTCATCTGTTAAAACAACTGTACTACCATCAACCGCTTCTATAAAATCAATATTTATTCCCTCATGATTGCCTAAAATTGTCATTTTTTCTTTTCTATCATTTCTTTTGAGTAAATTAATACATTTTATAGGAATATCAATATTATATTTAGATTCGAGAAAAGTGTCAACCGTATTTTTGTATTCATTTAATGGATATCTTGAATGATAATGATTAATACCTGAATTATTAATAGTGAATTTATTAGGATTATTTTTGAGAATCCACCATTCGCAATCATGTCTGACATTACTTGTAATTTGTTCTTGTTTTTTCATATAATTCGTATTAGCCCACCAGAAATTTCCGGAGAAATGCTGTTGAGGTTGCAAATGATAATTACAGCCAACAGTATCATAAAGTGTTAATAAATCACAGCATTCTTTATATTTATCAACAAGACAATATAACATATAATCAGTCCAATCTTGGATAGGTCCAGGAATAGGATTATAAGAAATGCCCTTAGTATGTAAATAGAGAACTTTAACATCTTGATTAAATTGTGAGAAAATTTGCATAAGATTAATTGTAGGTTTTTCACATAATAATTTATTTTTTGAATAATTAATAGTTTTAACAAGTTCTGAGTCAAAATTTATTTTTTCACCAATATTAATAATAAATATTTGTTGGAAACATTTTGTAGCAGTAACCTTTTTGAGAAGCATTTTTAATATATCATTATCATTATTAATTGTACAACTATGAATGAAACAAACATTTTTCAAACCATTATTAATATGATTACCATACAAATCGCGTTTAATGACTGAATTAAAATATTTATGGTAAAGGACCTCGTCATTATTTTTAGGCTTATCATAAAATTTAAAATCATGTTTTAAAACACGTTCAATTGTAGGGAAAAATTGGAAATAATCAAGAACTTTTTGTTTTTCCCTTCTAATAATTTCAATACGCTGGCTCCAAAGATCATTTTCGATAGCATCTTTGACAATTTGATAAGATTTTTCCATGTCATTAAGATCAAGAACAATATATGCTAGTGGATCAATATATTCTGAAATATTTGGACATCCCCAATAGAAACAAAGTGATTCAGTAATAAGACTTTCCCAAATTTTTTCAGTAATAAAATTATGTTCTGCATTATTTTCTCCCATAAAATAATATTTATATGGCAACATACCAACATCTTTATTTCCTTTTGGATGAGGACCCTGATATCCTTTAAATCCATGAGTATTATCATGATTCCAAACATCAATTTTAAATTCATTTTTACTTTCAATATATTTAATAAAATCAATACGCATAATATGACCGGGATCAAAATATTTGGAACTACAAATAGTAGATAATAATTTAGTTTTAATAATAGGTTTTGTTTTAAATTCATTATAAGTTGTTTTTAATTGCCAAAATGCATTATTATAAAAATTTTTATGACTTCTGACTTGAAGATATTTTTCTTCATCTGGTTCAGCAAATTCTCCCCAAGTTTTAACACCCCAATTTTGATTTGTATCATAACACCATGGTTCCATATGAAAAATTATAGTTCTTGTGGGGTCATAATATGGTTGTTCATAGGGATTGGGTTTATTAATAATTACATAAAAATCAATATCATTATCTTCATGAGTTATTTCAATATCATTCCATTTATTATCTCCTTTAGACATATGTTTCCATTCATTGCACAATTCAATACCGGAACACCAATTACAAGTCATTTTAATACGAAGTGTTTTGTTTTTGATATAAATTCCAGATCCTTCCAATTTAGAAGGCGATAAAACTAATTCAGATAATTTTGTTTTAACGGATCCATTCGTATTAAATGCAATGATATCATTATTGGAATCGGAAAGAAGTTTTAATTCATCAAGAGATTTATCAAAATAAGTATTAAGATCATTTCCCCGAGAATCCATATGTTTATGGAATGTATAACCATCAAATTCAATATGTGATTTAGATTTAAGTTTTTCATGATAAGCATAATATTTATTCATATCAACATAAAGTCCATCTTCTCCTGAAAAATAGTGTGAATGATGGAGTTTAGAAAAATCGATATGATTTTTAAAAAACCCAAGAGTATTAAATCCTAAAGCCCTAGAATCAGAATTACAAATATTTTTCAATTCTTCTATACTTTTTTTTCCAAAATTAAATAAATCGTTTCCACTAAAGTCAAAACCTTTAAAAAAAACAAATTCATCAATTGATTTATCCATAATATTAATTATAGTAAATAATATTATTTAATAAACACATATATTTAAGCTAAATATCCAATTTCTCCAGTAAGAGTATTCCAAACAAGAGTTTTTATAGTTGGTCCAGAATTAAAATTTGGTATATTAGTACCAACAAATGTTCCTGAACTAATACTAACACAATTAAACGAACTGCCAGTAACTCCACTAGTAAAAGTAGTTAAACCAGTAAAAGTTGCATTATTATAATTAGCAGAACCAGTTGGCCCAATGCTTCCAGTTGGTCCAGTTTCCCCAATTGGTCCAGTAGCTCCAGTATTAGATGCAGAACCAGGTGTGCCATTTGCACCTGTTGATCCCATAGCTCCAGTATCTCCAATAGGTCCAGTTGCACCAGTATTAGAAGCAGAACCATTTGGACCAGTTGCTCCAGTCATTCCGGTTTCTCCTACTGGTCCAGTATATCCAGTTACGCCAGTAGGTCCAGCTGGTCCAGTCCATCCAGTTAATCCTCGTGGTCCAGTATATCCAGTATGTCCTCTTGCGCCTCTTGCGCCAGTTAGTCCCCTAACACCTCTAGCTCCAGTTGGTCCAAATAGTGTTTTACCATTTAATATAATTTTACGGGCACTTATTATGTCTGTTTTAAAAGTACTTAAAACAGTTAATTTATTTTTTATAGTAACAGAATTAAAATATTTAGTTTGCTCTTGAGTATTATCCAATATAACAGAATCAGTTCTTTCATTACAATCTTTAAAAGAATCTGCATTTGTTTGCATATTTATACTGCTTGAAGGACTGACATTATCATTCCTTAATAATGGTATTTTTTTTGACATTATATAATATGTTTTGAAAAAATTAATTGTTAAGGCATTTTAATTATATATAAAACTAAAATAAAAAGATAATAATTGTTTAATAAATAATATATAGTTAAAATATATTAAATGACAAAAAGAAATATAATAAAAGATATTCAACAGAGTAATAAAAAAAATAATTTAAAAAAAATCTTATTACTTCAGCATCCACATCCTACTATAGCATCATATCCCTCACTACAGCACCCCAAACCTCAACCCCAACCTCAGCCTCAATCCCAACCCCAACCTCATCCTCAATCCCAACCTCAGCCTCAATCCCAACCTCAACCTCAACCTCAACCTCAACCTCAATCAATAGAAAAGACTGCAAATATTGATTTATCAAAATTAAATACCCATACATATGATGGTCAAGCAAAAGGAATAGTAAAAGAAATAATGAAAGAATATGAAAGTGATATTAGTTTTGAAGATACGATAAAAGAAATAAAAAAGAAAGTGGAAGAAGAAAAATACGAAAGAATAAATGAAGTATTAAGAATATTAGATTTATTATTAAATGATAGAATAAATAACAAAGATCCAACAAACAATGCATCAGTAGAAGAATTATTGCCAAGATTATGGACATTGATAAAAGATCAAGATAAAGAATATTTTTTTGAGCAATTAGCTGACATTACACATGGACCATGTGTTCAAGGTAGATGTACTCGCATAATACAAATGTTTCCATAAATTAAATCCATTTATAAGGTCCAGAACCTTTTACATTGGTCATATCTTTAGTTGGTTCAACATCGATAGGAGATCTTTTTCCATAAACAATCCAATTAAATTTGCATGGATTACCATTACCATAAACTGTAAATTTATTATTGATGACATCACTAGCACCAATAATATTTCCATTAGGCTTGCCAACAATATTAACATGAACTGTAAGATCGGTTGCCAATTTATCAACATATTGTGGTAGAGAAATTTCACATTCATCAGAATTTAATTTAAATTCTCCTTGTCCTCTATAATATACACCAGCTTCAGGTCCTTCTAAACAAGCATGGACAAGATATTTAGATTGATCGGTTGGATGATCAATAACAAATGTTTTTGTACCAGAAGTAGAATAAGTAACTTCCCTTGTAGTAGAATCCCAACATAATGCAGTTGTTATAGTATTATCATTTCTGACTGGATCAACATAAAAAGCAGATGTAGTGGCGCCATTAAGAATAACACCTGTTGCATTTAATACTATCGAATTTGCAGGTTGATTTGTTTTACCAGCATTTTGACCAATAGCAATAGCATTTTGTCCTTGGAATGTATAACCGGAAATATTTCCAATTGCAATTGCATTAGTAGACTGAGAAGCATATCCAGAATAAACACCAAGTGCAATAGCAGTAGATGCTTGTAAATTAGATCCAGCATTGGAACCAATTGCAATAGAATCTGTCCCTTGAGTGCCTGATCCAGCAAAAGTGCCAAGTGATATAGCTCCGGAACCTTGAGAAGTTTTACCAGAATTTTTTCCAATTGCAATACCACTATTTTTTTGTCCATCACGACCGGCATTATCTCCGATAGCAATACCATCTGTTCCTTGTGAAACATTACCGGCTAAAAGTCCAATAGCAATAGCTTGAGACCCCTGTGTACCTGATCCAGCTTGACTTCCTATTGCAATAGATTCAGTTGCCTGATTAGTATTTCCAGCAAAATTACCGATTGCAATTGATAACCCCTTTTGAGTATATTTCCCAGCATCGAGGCCAATAGCAATTGCACTGGTTCCTTGATTAGAAAAACCTGCTTCATAACCAATTGCAACAGCACTTCCCCCCTGTGAATGGACAGCACAAGAATAGCCGATAGCAACAGAACCACCTCCTTGTGTAGATGCACCCGAATTCAATCCAATAGCAACCGAAAAATAACCTTGATTTGTCGATGCTGCACCAGATCCAATAGCAACAGAGCTACCTCCTTGTGTATAGCTACCGGAATTAATACCGATTGCGACAGAATTTGCAAGTTGACCAGTAAGGCCAGCATTTGTTCCGATTGCAATAGGATCTGTAAAAGTTGAACCTCCTCCAGCTGGTCCAGTTGGTCCAGTAACTCCAGGCATTCCAGTATCTCCATAACCTGTTGGACCAGTTTCTCCAGTGGAACCAGTAGAACCAGTAAATCCAGTAGCACCAGTATCACCAAATCCGGTAGCGCCAGTGGAACCACTTGGACCAGTAGTTCCAGTATACCCAGTATCTCCAGTTTTTCCAGTATCGCCAAATCCAGTAGCACCAGTCATTCCAGTTGATCCAGTCATTCCAGTCATTCCAGTATAACCAGTCATACCGGTGGAGCCAGTTGAACCAATAGAACCAGTCATTCCAGTATGACCTATTTCTCCAGTGTTTCCAGTAGAGCCAGTATAACCAGTCGCACCAGTCATTCCCGTAACTCCAGTATCACCAATTGCTCCAGTATAACCAGTAGAACCAGTAACTCCTGTATCACCCAATCCAATAGCTCCAGTTGCACCCGTATCTCCAATAATTCCAATTGCTCCAGTAGCTCCAGTAGCTCCAGTAACTCCTGTGTCCCCTAAACCAGTTGCTCCAGTAGAACCAGTGTCCCCCTTTTCACCTCTATCTCCGGTGACTGAAAAAGTAATAAGTAATGAATTACCATTTGTGAAACTAGAAGTATTACCATCTAAATAAATACTAGGAATAGTAAAATATCCACCGGAATATGAACTAGTGCTATTTATAATAAATATAACAAAATCAGAAGTAGTCGTATCAGTAATTTTAAAATGTCCTTTTATACTACTTGTACTATCATCAATAGTTTGCAAAAAAGAACTAATATTATTACCACTAGCATCGGTATCACTAATAAATAATTTATTGGAAATAGAAATATTGGTATTATTGAATGATAAATGATTAATAGATGGATCAAAAGGATCTGTATTAGTTGTGTTATCGGTATATAAATAAGAGAATGATACACTGCCAATTTTACCATCAGCGCCGGTGGGACCAATTTGTCCAGTAGAACCAGTAGAACCGGTTGGACCAGTATCACCAGTATATCCAGTTACGCCAGTATTACCAGTAGAACCAGTATCACCAGTTTTACCAGTATTTCCAACAGCACCTTTAGCACCAGTAAAACCCCTGACACCACGTCGACCAGTATGTCCATATAATACTTCTCCACCAATAACAGCAACATCAGCAATCAAACCTTTAGTAGTTAAAGTATCGCCAACATCAACATTATTGGAAACAACAACTGTATTAAAATATTTTGTTTGTTCTTCTGCATTATCTTGAATAATTGGATCAATTCTATAAACTAAATCAGATTGATTATTTGTTTTAAAATTAGATTTTTTATGTGATTGTGAATTTGAAAATATAGGTATTTTTAATTTTTTTGACATATATAATTATATTTTAAAAAAAAGTTAAAATTATAAAATAAATCTTTTTTCGAAATCTTCAACAACAATATTATATTTTTTATTCAATACCCATTGTATATTTTTATCTAAATAAGAATTAATATCTATTTTTTTATCAAAAACATCTGAAATAATATCTAATATTTCTTTTTGCCATTCAATTGTTCCAATTTGATTATTAAATATAATACCACGATCTCCAACAGAGTCCTTAAGTGCCGCTAAATTATTTGTGATAGCAAGGGTTCTACTCGATGCACATTCATATGCAGTTAAACAACATGTTTCAACAAAAGTGCAAGGATATAACCAAATATATGATTTATCCCACCAATTGCGCAAAATATCTCCAGAAACCCAGCCATGATTAGTAATATTTGGATGATTAATATATTTTTCTATTTCATCCATTTCTTCTTTACAATTATCTTGGACGAATTTATGTTTAATATCACAAAAAAGATTTAATATGGCTTGAGGATATTTTTCAACAATTTTAGGGAATATTTTTAATAAATGGACAAGTCCTCTATTTGGGAAAGATGAATAAATAAAAGAATAAGGTATTTTTTCGGTATCATTATTATATAATGTATTATCGATTCCATATGAAATAGTTTTAATTTTTTCGGAAAAATGTGGAAATAGATTTTTTATATAACCAGAATGCCAATCAGAAATACAAAGAATACCCAATAATAATGGATTATCAATTATAATTTCATTATTTCGGAATAAATCATGTAAAATTAAATATGTTGGAATTTTATTTAAATAATTTATTCCTAAATTTTCAGGACATCTATTAAGTAGACAATAATCAATAATATATTTTGCACTAAATTGATTATATAAATTAATATTCATATAGATAACACCGTCACATACTTTATTATCGCAATTACAGAAAACAATAATATTATAACCAATATTATATAATTCTTTAGCATAATTAACAATAAATGTTTCGGATCCACCTAAACCTTTAGTAATGAGAGTAGTTGCATCCCATTTATTCCACCCTCCTTCCATAACAAAACAAATTAATTTATTATTATTTGCAGTGGAAAAATTTATTTTTTTCTCAAAAATATATTTAGATGCATTTAATATTTTAAAATAAATATTATACCATATTTTCGCTTTATCTACAAAATCGGGTATATTAGAATTTTTAATTGCATGTATACATGCATTTAAACCTAATTGAACATTATTCAAACATAATGGAATTAAATCATGTGTTATATAATTATTATACATATTTATTTTATAATTCATTTGATACTCATGAATATTATTAATATTTAAAAATGCTTCTTTAAGAAATTTAAATGCCATGTTAAAATTATTTTCTTTTAAATAATGAGAACCGATCATATAAAAAGCTTCAGGTCTTTTTTGAAATAATGCACATTTAAGATATAAATTTTCAACAATACTCCAATCATATTTTAAATTTAGATCGGCAATCACAGTCATTTTATATAAAGAATCATATGTTTCTTCAACAAGTTTAGAAGGAATTTTCGAGCGTTTTTCATACCATTCATATGCTTCTTTCCATTGTTCCTTGCACAAATATGTTTCTGCAATATAATAATAATGCCTTGGTTCTTCAGGATGTTCTTTATTTTCTTCAAATAATAATTGTAAATCAGAATCTTTTCTTAAGTTTGTTCTTTCCATCATATATTTTTGATTATTTATGTCATTAATATTTTCAGTAATATAAACAAAATCGTTTGGAATGAGAAGAGATCTATTTGTTTCGATTACTTCATGAATTTTGTACATATATCTTAAATTTTTTTCCCGATGTTTTGATTTTGACCAAATAATTCTATTACTGACATATTGAATATCTGTTTTAATATAACAACTATACGACTCTGCAAAATCATCTGTGCGGGCAATAGTAAGAAACTTTCGTACATCTCCATTTAAGAGATATGTATCATCTAACATAATAGTAAAAACACAACTTTCACCAGCAAGATCTAAACATCTATTACGGGAATCTCTAAAATTAATAAATGGTTCTTGATATAATGTTCCTTTTTTATTTTTAAGAACATCTTTTATTATATCAATTGTATTATCAGTTGACCCAGTATCTAAAATAGTCCATTCATCAATATATGGTAAATTATGTTGTAATACTTCTCGAAATTGTTCACCCGCATTTTTTACAATCATCGTTAAATGAATTAAATTGTCATATGCAAAAGTAGAATCAATAATATATTTTTCAAAAAAATGTTTAAATGTCGAAACATATTCATTTTTAATGAGAATAAATTTAGATTCATATATATTTGATGGATAAACAAATGGAATATATTTGTCAGTTTCAAAAAAGGTATTTGTAATTAATACGGAACAATCATAGTTATTTAATAGATTATTCTCATTGTCTTTATTTTCGAGATTATAATAAATAATTGATTTTATGGGTATATCAGTAAAATCATTTGTAATATTATTATTTCTAACAATTAAATCAGGGGATGTTACTATTGTTATATTTTTATTGTTCAAATTATTATAAAACAATGCTAAATTAACAGGGATGTATGTAGAATTTCCAAGATAAACTATATGTGATAAATTAAAAAATGAAGTTAATTTTTCAATTAAATTTATATCTCTATCCAAATCATAAATTAGTGGATTTGGTTTCATAGGATTAAGTTGAGGATTTTGTATATTAATTTTGTCCATACTTTTATAAATAAATAAAAAACATTAAATTTTCTGCAGTTCATCATTAACTGTTTTAGTCAATTGATGATTTTTTTTTATAAATAACATATCAATTTGCAAAGTAAAATTACGAATAGAGCGTTTTTCGCAAATATCAAAAGGTATAAAACCGATAGAATCCATAAAATCAATACTCTGCTTAAAATTAGGGATATTTTTATTATATATACCAAAAAATGGAAGTTCCAATAATATAAAAGATGTATGATTCAATATATCGCCAGCTCCTTTAAGAATAGGTATTTCAGCACCCTGACAATCGATTTTTATAAAAATATCATCAGAATCTGTAAATTTTCTGGAAAAAACATTATTTAGAGTAGTTGTTTGTTTTTTTTTAGGGATACAATCTTTATAGACAGATGTATTTTCTTTAAACATTGAATCTCCTGTATTTTTCATTTCATACCAATCTGCTAATCTAACAGTTTCATCTAACAATACATGATGAACTGAAACATTTAAATCATTATTAAATTGTATTAATTCGTCATATTCAATAGGTTCGAATAAATAATAGAAAGTATCTGGATATATTTTTTTAGTCATATGTGTCCAATTACCATAACAAGCTCCAATATCAAAAATAATAGAAGGAGTATATACTTTACCTAAAGTTTCTAAAGAATGTTGCATAGTTTAATTAAATATAATATTCTATATAATTAAACGAAAAAATTAAATATATTTATAAGGTCCATCTCCTTTGACAATTGTATTTGCCTTATAAGGTTCAACTTCAATATTCGCCCGTTTTCCATAAACAATCCAATCGAATGATCCAGGATTTCCATAAACAGTGAATTGGTTATTAATTATTTCACTTCTTTCTAATGGGACTTGACGAGATTTTTTATTACGGATGGATGTAAGACTAACGGTTAAATCGGTTGCGAGTTCAGATACATAATCAGGTAATGAAATAATTGTAGAATCAGTATCATCTTTAATTTCTCCCCTACCTCTGTAGTAGACGCCGGCTTCTGGTCCTTCGAGACAAGCATGAATGAGATATTTAGATTTATCTTTTGGATGGTTGATAACAAATGTTTTTGTGCCGGAAGTTGAATAAGTAACTTCACCGGATGTTGAGTCCCAGCATAGTGCAGTTGTAATAGAATTATTATTTCTGATAGGATTTACAAAAAAAGCATTGTTAGTGGCCGAGACGAATCCTAATCCAGATGCATTAAGAATAATAGTATTAGCATGTTGGTTGGTTGATCCAGCCCCATTACCAATTGCAATAGAATTTGAACCTTGTGAATAAGAACCTGCATTATTTCCAAGTGCAACACTATAATTGCCCTGCGCACTGAATCCAGCACTATTACCAATCGCAACACATTGTGTTCCTTGTGAATCATAACCGGCACTATGTCCAATTGCAATACTTTGTGTTCCTTGTGTATTATAGGCTGCATAATACCCAATTGCAATAGAATTTGTTTGTTGATTTAGACCGCCCGCTGCATAACCAATTCCAATCGAATTAACTCCTTGCGTTAATAAACCTGCCCGATTACCTATTGCAACACAATAGTTACCTTGATTTGTATATCCTGCTTGATTTCCAATTGCAACGGAATTTGCTCCTTGTGATATACCACCTGCACTTACACCAACTGCAACAGATAGTGTCCCTTGTGCAGTTGAACCTGCATAATTTCCAATTGCAACAGATAATGACTCTTGTGCAGTTGAACCTGCATAATTTCCAATAGAGATAGAATGAATCCCTTGCACATAATTACCGGCATTATCACCAATGGCAACAGAACTATCACCTTGTGCGTATATTCCTGCATAATTTCCAATTGCAACTGAATATGCTCCTTGACTGGTCAATCCGGAATAAAGTCCAATTGCAATAGAATTTGAACCTTGTGAATAAGAACCTGCATTATTTCCAAGTGCAACACTATAATTGCCCTGCGCACTGAATCCAGCACTATTACCAATCGCAACACATTGTGTTCCTTGTGAAT
>Ga0210044_10009205_pt1 | contig 12080 bp, 7 predicted proteins | sample CryGey13umfilter_2_FD_183959 | JGI IMG/M metagenome (GOLD analysis project Ga0210044, IMG submission 183959) | Groundwater microbial communities from aquifer in Utah, USA - Crystal Geyser 4/9/14 3 um filter (SPAdes) (version 2) | ecosystem: Environmental > Aquatic > Deep subsurface > Groundwater... | reverse complement strand
TGCTCACGGCGCTGAGTCACCTGCCACAGCCCTGGCGGCTGGTCAACCCGAGCCAGGCGGTGACAAACGCCTGCGCCACCCTGGGCCTGGCCAACTGGCTCGTACAACACAGCTGAAAGGAGCCACTATGAGCAATGCATCAGACGCCGATCAGGATTTCATCGCTGCGGCCATGCCCGCTTTCATCAGCGAGGCGGGCGAGCAAACCGAAGCCATCGAAACCTTGTTGCTTGAACTCGAAGAGCAGCCCGACAACCGCGAGCTGCTTGACAGCCTGTTTCGCTGCGCCCATACCGTCAAGGGGTCAGCCGGTATTTTTGGCCTGAACAAGGTCGTGGAATTCACGCACCACGTTGAGACCTTGCTCGACAAATGCCGTGATGGCGAACTGGCGCTCACGCCGGAGATCAGCACGCTGCTGCTCAAGTGCAACGACCAGATCAAGTTTCTGGTCGACACCGCCACGGACGAGACGGCCGACACCCCACAACAAAAAGACTTGCGCGCAGACCTGGTGATCCAGTTGTGCGCTTACACCGAGGGTACGGCGACATCCGCCGGCGCAGCCGAACCAGCCGCGAGTACAGCGGACACAGCCCCGGCTGGCGAGCCGGGCGTTACCCAGTGGCATATCTCGGCCCGCTTTGGCCCCGAGACATTCCGCAACGGCATGGACCCGCTGTCGATTGCCAAATACCTCCAGGGTCTGGGCAGCGTCAAATCCATCGTCTGCGCCACCGATGCGGTGCCATCGCTGGTCGACATGAACCCAGAGACCTGCTACCTCAGTTTTGCGATGGTGCTGGAATCTGCTGCCAAGCGCGACGACGTCGAGGGCGCGTTCAGTTTTGTGGCAGACGACTGCGAGCTTGAAGTCAGGGCGCCCGAGAGCCCGGAGCAAAAGCTGGTGCGTGCCATCGAAGACATGCCAGCTACCCCGCGCTTGGGCGACATGCTGGTCTCGGTAGGTGCAGTCAGCCAGAGTCAGCTTACCGAAGTGCTATCGAGGCAAGAGCAAACTGCGCCGGCCGCATCAGGGCAGAAGGCCAAAATCGGCAATCTCCTTGAGACCCAGGCTGGGGTCGCGCCTGCGGTGGTGGAAGCCGCCCTGAACAAGCAGCAAAAAGCCAAAGAGTCCGGTGGCGAAGAAAACCGCTTCATCCGCGTGCAGGCTGACCGGCTTGACGCGGTGATCAACCTGCTGGGCGAATTGGTGATTGCCGGGGCCGGTGCCAACTTGCTGGCGCGCGAAACACGCAACGTGGCGCTGATCGAGGCCAACCTGCACATGAACAACCTGATCGAAGAAATTCGCAACGGCACGCTGGGCTTGCGCATGGTGCCGGTGGGCGAAACCTTCAGCCGCTTTCGCCGCGTGGTGCGCGACACCGCCAGCAGCCTGGGCAAAGAGGTCAACTTTGAGATTGTGGGCGGTGAGGCCGAGCTGGACAAATCTATGGTCGAAAAAATTGCTGACCCACTCATGCACCTGGTGCGCAATTCGCTCGACCACGGCCTGGAGCCACCGGCTGAGCGTGTGGCCGCTGGCAAAACCCCGGCGGGCAAGCTCACGCTGAGCGCCAAGCATGAAACCGGTGCGATTTTGATCCGCATCGAAGACGACGGCCGCGGCATCAACCGCGAGCGGGTGCTGCAGCGCGCCTGGAACAAGGGCCTGATTGAGCAAGGCGTGGTGCCCTCAGACGATGTCATCAACATGATGATTTTCGAGGCTGGGTTTTCCACCGCCGAGCAGGTCACCAACCTCTCCGGCCGGGGCGTCGGCATGGACGTGGTCAAGCGCAACATTGAGGCGCTGCGTGGCAACCTCAAGCTCAACAGTCGCCCTGGCAAAGGCTTGACGGTAGACATTCGCTTGCCGCTGACGCTGGCCATCATCGACGGCTTTTTGGTGGGCGTGGGCAAAGCCAAATTTGTGCTGCCGCTGGGCTCGGTGGTAGAAGTCATCGAGGCGGGTGGCCAGCATGTGCGGGTGGATAAAAACGGCCGCCATGTGGTGGAACTGCGCGGCAACGTGCTGCCGGTGGTGCGTCTGCGCACCCTCTACAGCGTCGAATCAACCCTGCCTGAGCGCACCAGCGTGGTGGTGGTGGCTTCACCCAAAGGGCAGTACGGCATAGAGGTGGAGGTGCTGATGGGGCAGCAGCAAACCGTCATCAAGCCGCTGGGGCGCTTGTTCAAAACCCTGCGTGGCATCTCTGGCTCCAGCATTTTGGGCAGCGGCGAGGTGGCACTGATTCTGGATGTGGGCTCGTTGGGGGACTTGGTCACGGCTGACCTGCATTCCAGTTCACACTTGAATCGAACCGAGGTAACACCATGAGTCATTCCATGACAGCAGCACCGAGTTTGCTCCCCGGTGGGCAGCGTTCATTGCAAGAAGATGCGTTGCAATACCTCACTTTTAGCCTGGGTGACGAGGTGTTTGCGATTGACATTCGCAGTGTGCGCGAAATCATCCAGCATGGCAGCATGACGGTGGTGCCCTTGATGCCAGAGTTTGTGCGCGGCATCATCAACCTGCGGGGTGCGGTGGTGCCGGTGATTGACCTGCAGTCGCGTTTTGGCCGCCCCAAGGCCGAGTTTGGCAAAAAAACCTGTGTCATCATTTTTGATGTGGGGCCAGATGGCGACAAGGTTGAACTGGGCTTGCTGGTGGATGCGGTCAGCGAGGTGATTGACATCGCGCCCAGCGCCATTGAGCCGCCACCGCAATTCGGTACCACGATTCAGCGTGAGTTCATTCGGGGTTTGGGCAAAGTCGGTTCTGAATTCATCGTCATTCTGGAGCCCGAGCGGGCGCTCAATATTGACGACATGGTGGCTTTGACAGAGCAAAACCTAATCGCCTGATTCTGAGCTGACTCCGATCCATTCATCCCCACTTTTAATTCATCATCCACACCATGAACCTGCAAAATTTCTCCATCAAGTCGCGCATTCTGGCCAGCGTGGCCTTACCCATTGTGTTGTTCATTGGCTTCACCTTGTGGTTTTCCGGGCAGCTGACCCAGGTGAAGCAAAGTTTGACCACCGTGTCTGAGCAAAGTGTGGAATACGCCTTGCTGGCCACCGCTGTGGACAAAAACGTGGTGCAAATCCAGCAGTTTTTGAGCGATGTGTCGGCCACCCAGGGCAAGGACGGGTTGGATGACGGCTTTCAAAAAGCCAAGGAAAATTTCGATGCGCTCAATGCGGGGTTGGCCAAATTTGAGCAACATTTTGTCGACTTGGGTGATACCGCCGGGGTCAAACAGGTGCAGTCGCTCAAAGCCGATGCCGCCACCTACTTTGCCACCGGTAACACCATGGCGCAGGCTTTTGTAGCAGGCGGGCCCGCTGCGGGCAACAAGTTGATGGGTGGTTTTGACGCAGCCAGTGAAAAGCTGCAAAAACAGCTGGAGCCTTTTGTTACGGCGCAGGTAGCGCTCATGAAAACGGATTTGGCAGCAGCTTCTGCCAAGGCGGATCAAATTTCGCAAGTGGGCATGTTGATCGTGGCTGCCGCGGTGGTGTTGGCGGCGGTGCTGGCCTTGCTGATCGTCAGCAGCATCACTAGCCCGCTGTTGCGTGCGCTGGGCGTGGCGCGTGAAGTTGCTGCGGGTAACCTGGAGGCCAACATTGAGGTGGATAACAGTGAAGTGGGGCAACTCATGGCACCGCTGGCCAAAATGCAAGCCACCTTGAAAGACTTTGAAGCCGCCCAACTGGAAATGGCGCGCCAGCATGACGCCGGCATGCTGGACTACATACTGCCAGTCAACCAGCTCGAAGGCGCTTACCGCGCCATGGCGCAATCTATCAACGCCCTGGTGCAAAGCCACATCGCGGTCAAGATGAAAGTGGTGGAAGTGGTCAGTGCCTACACCGCTGGCAACCTGGACGTGCAAATGGACCGCTTGCCCGGTCAAAAAGCCCGCGTCACCGCCGCCATGGACCAAGTCCAAAGCGCCATGAAAGCCGCAGCCGAGGCAGCCACCTTCAACCAACGCATCCGCTTGAGCCTGGACAGCCTGCCGGTATGCGTGACCGTCTCCAACGCAGAGGCTCTGCTGGTGCATGCCACCCCACCGGCCAAAGAACTGCTCAAACTCTTTGGCGGCAGCACCTTCGATGCCGACACCTTCTACGGCAACAAACTCAGTAGCCTCTTCAAAGACCCCTCTGATGCGGCCAAATTTGACCAAGCTATCCGCTCAGGCGAAACCGTAGACATGGACATCCAGGGTCGCAAACTGCGCCTGCTGGCACGCCCGGTGCACGACGCCGGCGGCACCCCTATTGGCCGCATCACCCAGTGGATCGACCGCACCGATGAAATTGCCAACGAAAACGAAATCGACGCCATGGTTGATGCCGCCACCCAAGGCGACTTCAGTGGCCGCCTGCGCCTGGACAACAAAACCGGCTTCTTCGCCAAAATCTCAGGCGGCATGAACCAACTCATGCAAACCAGCGAAAGCGGCCTGGAAGATGTGGCACGCGTGCTCCTGGCGGTGGCTGAGGGCGACCTCACCCCACGCATCACCGCCGACTACGCTGGCCTCTTTGGCCGCGTCAAAGACTCGGTCAACACCAGCAGCGACAACCTCACCCGCGTCATTGGCGAAGTACGCGCCGCTGCCGACGCCCTCACCGGCGCAGCCAACCAGGTGAGCGCCACCGCCCAATCTTTAAGCCAGGCCGCCAGCGAACAAGCCGCCAGCGTGGAAGAAACCACCGCCAGCATCGACGTGATGAGCGCCAGCATCAACCAAAACAGCGACAACGCCAAGGTGACGGATGGCATGGCCACCAAAACCAACAAAGAAGCGGTAGACGGTGGCGCCGCCGTCAGTCAAACGGTGGTGGCGATGAAACAAATCGCAGCCAAGATTGGCATCGTTGACGACATTGCCTACCAAACCAACCTGCTGGCTTTGAACGCCGCCATTGAAGCGGCACGCGCTGGTGAACACGGCAAAGGCTTTGCCGTGGTGGCAGCCGAAGTGCGCAAGCTGGCAGAGCGCAGCCAGGAAGCCGCCAAAGAAATTGGCGAACTGGCGGGAAGTAGCGTCACCACCGCCGAGCGCGCAGGCAAACTCCTCGATGAGATCGTGCCCAGCATCCAAAAGACGAGTGAGTTGGTGCAAGAGATCGCCGCTGCCAGCAGCGAGCAAAGCGAATCGGTTACGCAAATTGGCGGCGCCATGGGGCAACTCAGCAAAGCCACGCAGCAAAACGCCAGCGCCAGTGAAGAGCTGGCCGCCACCAGCGAAGAGCTTAGCGGCCAGGCTGAACAACTGCAGCAAAGCATTGCGTTCTTCAACACGGGAAACGGCCAAGTACAGGTGCGCGACCGCCATGCCTTGCCCGCGCCAGAGCGCCGAGCCAGCAGTGGCCAGGCCAGCCAACGCAGCCACACCCCCTTGATGCCCGCCCCGGTGCGCCGCGGCGATGCCGGAAACTTCAAGCCCTATTGACCTCTAGCCCTTATCCATCAAGCGCAGTATGCTATGAAATACAAAGTAATTCCGACCCAGCACGAGCGGGTCATGCGAGACGATGACTTCATTGTTTCCAAAACCGACCTCAAAGGCCGCATCACTTACTGCAACCGCATCTTTGTGGAGTTCTCTGGTTTCACTGAGCATGAGCTGCTGGGCGCGCAGCACAACATCGTTCGCCACCCGGACATGCCGCGCGGCGTGTTCAAGTATTTGTGGGACACCATTGCCGCCAAGAGTGAGTGTTTTGCCTATGTGAAAAACATGAGCAAAGACGGCAGTTTCTACTGGGTGTTTGCCAACATCACCCCCGATCTGGACGCACAAGGCAACGTCGTGGGCTATTTTTCGGTGCGGCGCAAGGCGCAACCCAAAGCCATTGCGGTGGTGACCGATGTGTACAAGGCCATGTTGGCCGAAGAGGAGCGTGCCGGACCCAAGGACGCTTGCGATGCGTCTTTGGCTTTGTTGGGCTCGGTGTTGAAACAAAAAGGAGTCAGCTATGACCAGCTCATCCTCTCGCTCTGAAGGCGCGGGCTTTGCCTGGGGTCTAGGCTTGCTGTTGACGGCAGGTGCGCTGCTGCAAAGCTGGCACGAGGGTTGGAATGCGTTTGCCCTGGTGTGGCTGCTGCCCGCGCTGTTGCTGCTGGTGTTTTGGCAACTCAAATTGCAAGGCCAGCAGCGCTACGTGCAAGAAATTCAAGGCATTGCGCAAGACGTGGCGCATGGCAAGTTTGAGCGGCGGTTGCACAAGTTGCCCGCGCAAGGTTTTTACCATGACTTATGCTGGGACTTCAACGACATGCTGGACCAGTTAGAGGCGTGCTTTCGGGAGCAGGCCACGGTGCTGCAGTATGCGTCGCAAGGCCAATATCACCGCCGTGCCCAGGCCACCGGTTTGCGCGGCAGTTTTGCCACGGCGCTGGCGCAAACCAATGCGTCGATCCAAACACTGGCCGACAACGCTGCCCATGAGGCCCAAGCCAATGCTGAAAAACTGGCTGCCCAAGAGCACGAGCGGCAAGCTGCCAATGAGAACCGGCGTGTTCGTTTGGCGCTGGACAACGTCAGCTTGCCAGTGCGCATTGCCGACGATGAGGGCAAGGTGATTTACATCAACCACGCGCTGCGCGCCACCTTGCAGCGCAATGCAGCGGGTTTTAAAAAGCAGATTGCAGGTTTTGACCCTGACAAGGTGGTGGGCAACAGCATTGGCATGTTTTACGCTGACCCTGCTGCCGCTGTTTCGCGTTTACGTGCCTTGACCAGCACGGTCAATACACGCATTGATCTGGGTGGGCGAACGTATGACCTCAGCACCACACCGGTGCTGTCAGAAGATGGTGAACGTCTGGGTACGGTGGGTCAGTGGCAAGATGTCTCAGACCAATTGGCAGCAGAGCAAGAAATTGACCAAATGGTCAACGCGGCGGTGCAGGGCGACTTGAGCCAGCGTGTTGGTCTGGAGGGCAAGAGTGGTTTTTTTGCCAGCTTGTCCAATGGCATGAACCAGCTGGTGCAAACCACCGAGCAAGGTCTGAACGACGTGGCTGAGGTGTTGGGTGCCATGGCGCAAGGTGATTTGACTCGGCGCATCACCCGGGACTACATGGGTTTGTTTGGCCAGGTCAAAGACAGTGTCAACACCTCTGCAGACAAGCTCACTCAAGTGATGGGCGAAGTGCGCGCCGCCGCCGATGCCCTGACCGGTGCAGCCAACCAGGTGTCATCCACCGCGCAATCTTTAAGCCAGGCCGCCAGCGAACAAGCCGCCAGCGTCGAAGAAACCACCAGCCAGATTGACGTGATGAGCGCGTCCATCAACCAAAACAGCGACAACGCCAAAGTCACCGACGGCATGGCCACCAAAACCAACAAAGAAGCGGTAGACGGTGGCGCTGCTGTCAACCAGACGGTTGTAGCGATGAAACAAATCGCAGCCAAGATTGGTATCGTTGACGATATTGCCTACCAAACCAACCTGCTGGCCTTGAACGCCGCCATAGAAGCCGCCCGCGCCGGTGAGCACGGCAAAGGCTTTGCAGTTGTCGCGGCCGAAGTGCGCAAACTCGCCGAGCGCAGCCAGGAGGCTGCCAAAGAAATTGGCGAACTCGCAGGCAGTAGCGTTAACACCGCTGAGCGTGCTGGCAAACTCCTGGACGAGATCGTGCCCAGCATCCAAAAGACCAGTGAGCTGGTGCAAGAAATTGCCGCCGCCAGCAGCGAGCAAAGCGACGCGGTCACGCAAATTGGCGGCGCCATGGGGCAACTGAGCAAAGCCACGCAGCAAAACGCCAGCGCCTCAGAAGAGCTGGCCGCCACCAGCGAAGAGCTGTCGGGTCAGGCCGAACAGTTGCAGCAGAGCATTGCGTTTTTCAACATTGGTGGGGGGGCGTCAGGGGTACCTGATCGGCATGCGCTGCAAGCGTCTGCGCGTAAGGCGATGCCATTGGTATCCAGCCGCCCCGCACTGGGCTTTACCGCCCCTGCTGTTACGCAGCGCAGCGTGAGCGTGAGCCTGGACTTTGACAAGGTCATCACCGCGCATGCCCAATGGAAGACCAAGTTCCGTGCTGCCATCAGCCACCAGGAGCAGCTCAAAGCCGACGCCATTTCCCGGGACGATGCCTGTGAGCTGGGCAAGTGGATTTACTCAGAAGGCAAGTCGGTGCTGGGGCACAGCGCCGAGTTCACCAAATTGGTCGATGAGCACAAGCAGTTTCACCACTGCGCGGGCGATGTGGCGCACATCATCAACCAGCGCCGCTTTGACTCGGCCACCGAAAAGATTGGCCCCACATCGCCCTTCACCCAGGCTTCCAACCGGGTGATTGCGACTTTGGGGCGGATGAAACGTGGCGCTGTGTAAGCACGGATGGACTGCCCCCTGCTCCTCAACAACTGACAAAACCCATGACTGCACAAGACAAAGACATTGAAGAACGCACCCGGCTGGCCGGCAATAACAAGTTCGAGTTACTGCTGTTTCGCCTGGGTGAAGCGCCAGGCACGGGCGAACGCGAGCTGTATGGCATCAATGTGTTCAAGGTGCGTGAGGTGTTGGTTATGCCCAAGATCACGGCGTTGGCCAACGCGCACGAGCATGTGATGGGTGTGGCCAACATCCGTGGCCAGATCATCCCGGTGATCAACCTGTCTGCGGTGGTGGGCTGTACCCCCAAGCAAGGGCACACCATTTTGATGGTGACCGAATTTGCCCGCACGGTGCAAGCCTTTGCAGTGGAAGATGTGCGTGAAATTGTGCGGCTGGAATGGGACCAGGTCATTCCCTCTGAAGGCACCCACGCCGGTGCGTTGGTGACAGGCATTGCCCGGCTGGACCCCGGCAACCCCGACACCCGCTTGGCGCAGGTATTGGATGTGGAACAAGTGCTGCGCGACGTGACACCGCAGACCAAAGAAGCGCTTGACAAAGAGGTGATTGGCGACGCTTTGGTGTTGCCGCCTGGCGCCAAAGTGCTGGTGGCCGACGACTCGTTTGTGGCGCGCTCGGTGATTGAGCTGGGCTTGAAAGCCATGGGTGTGGACTTTGTCATGACCAAAACCGGCAAGGAAGCCTGGGACTATTTGCAAGCACTGGCTGAGCAGGTCAAACTGGATGGTGGCCGCATTCAGGACAAAATCGCGATTGTGCTGACCGACCTTGAAATGCCTGAAATGGATGGCTTTACCTTGACGCGTTTGATCAAACAAGACGCACGGTTCCAAGGCGTGCCAGTGGTCATTCATTCATCGCTCACCGGCACTACCAACGAGAACCATGTCAAAGGCGTGGGTGCAGACGGCTATGTGGGCAAGTTTTCGCCGCGCGAACTGGCTGCCACCTTGCGACGCGTGCTGGGCTGACCAACGAGACCCCAATTTTCAGATCATTTGAATCATAAAGAGGACACATCATGAAAACCAAGTCTTATTCCCTGATGGAGTGGCTGTTCAACGGTGCCGCAATCAACCAACGCATTGCCTCGCTAGAGGCCGAGCTGAAGGTGCGCACCGACATCATGAACCTGACCAGCATCGTCTCAGAGTCCGATAAAAAAGGCGACATTCTGAGCATCAATGAGAAGTTCATCGAGGTCTCCAAGTACCCCCGCGATGAACTGATTGGCCACCCGCACAGCACCACGCGCCACCCGGACATGCCCAAAGAAACGTTCAAACAGCTGTGGGCCACCATTGGGCGCGGCGAGATGTTTCGCGGCATCATCAAAAACCGGGCCAAAGACAGTGTGCCTTATTACGTGGATGCGGTCATCGCCCCCATCTTGGGCGACAACGGCAAGCCCATGAAATACCTGGGTGTTCGTTATGACATCACCGCGGCAGAGACCGAACGCCAAAATGCACGCGGTATCTTGAGCGCGATTGATGCCAGCTACGGTATGGTTGAATTTGACCTGAGTGGCCAGGTGCTGCAAGCCAATGCCAACTTCTTGCAGATCATGGGCTACAGCGCGGGTGAAGTGGTGGGCAAACACCATCGCTTGTTTGTCGACGCAGCCTACGCTGCAACACCAGCCTACCAGCAATTCTGGGCCGATTTGAACGCCGGCCAAGCCCAAAAAGAAACCTTCAAACGCGTTGGCAAAGGCGGCAAAGAGGTGTGGTTGCAAGCGGTCTACAGCCCGGTGATGGACGAGATGGGCAGGGTCATGAAAGTGGTGAAAATCGCCACCGATGTGACCGAGGAGCACAAGGCGAATGCGATGTTGCAAACAGCGGTAGAACAAGGTCAAAGCGTCACGGGTGCAGCGCAAAAAGGCGATTTGTCGCAACGCATTGCGCTGGAAGGAAAAACCGGCGATGTGGCCGCGTTGTGTGCCAGTATCAACGCCGTGCTGGACACCACGGCTGCGGCCATGGACGATTTCTCAAACATTTTCAGTGCCTTGGTTGCTGGCGACCTCACGCTGCGCGTCACTCGCCAATACCAAGGCACGTTTGACCAGCTTAAACACGCCACCAATGAAACCTGCGACAAATTGGCAGCCATCATGGCCGACATCGGGCGTGTCATGGCAGGGTTGGCGCAAGGGGATCTGACACAACGCATCACCCTTCAAACCGAGGGTGTGTTTGATGAAGTCAAGCAGGACATCAATGTCAGTATGGACAAGCTGGCAGAAATCGTGGAAGAAATTCGCGGTGCCGCCGATGCGCTGACGGGTGCAGCCAACCAGGTGAGCGCCACCGCCCAATCTTTAAGCCAGGCCGCCAGCGAACAAGCCGCCAGCGTGGAAGAAACCACCGCCAGCATCGACGTGATGAGCGCATCCATCAACCAAAATAGCGACAACGCCAAGGTGACGGATGGCATGGCCACCAAAACCAACAAAGAGGCGGTAGACGGTGGCGCCGCCGTCAGTCAAACGGTGGTGGCGATGAAACAAATCGCCGCCAAGATTGGCATTGTGGATGACATTGCCTACCAAACCAACCTGCTGGCCCTGAACGCTGCCATTGAAGCCGCCAGAGCCGGAGAACACGGCAAAGGCTTTGCCGTGGTGGCAGCCGAAGTGCGCAAGCTGGCCGAGCGCAGCCAGGAAGCCGCCAAAGAAATTGGCGAGCTGGCGGGAAGTAGCGTCACCACCGCCGAGCGCGCAGGCAAACTCCTCGATGAGATCGTGCCCAGCATTCAAAAGACCAGCGAGCTGGTGCAAGAAATTGCCGCTGCCAGCAGCGAGCAAAGCGAATCGGTTACGCAAATTGGCGGCGCCATGGGGCAACTCAGCAAAGCCACGCAGCAAAACGCCAGCGCCAGTGAAGAGCTGGCCGCCACCAGCGAAGAGCTCAGCGGCCAGGCTGAACAGTTGCAGCAGTCGGTGGCGTTTTTCAACCTGGGTGATGGCGCAGGCCAAGTGGAGAGCCGCCATGCGCTGCCCGCGCCGGAGCGACGCGCCACCTTGGGCCGGACGCCAGGGCCGCAATTGGCGGCACCGGCGCGCAGCGGTGGCAATTTCAAACCGTACTGACTTCTGAAAGCCCAGCGTGCCGCATACCAAGTTCAGCGACCATGAGTTCAAGCGCATCAGCGCCATCATGTACGAGGCGGCAGGGCTGTCGTTCAACGATTCCAAAAAGTCGCTGATCCAGTCCCGCTTGTCGCAGCGCATCCAGCGCTTGGGTTTGCGCGGTTTTGGGGATTACATCAAGCTGCTGGAAGATGAGTCGCAAGCGGCCGAGTTCCAGATGGCGGTGGACTTGCTCACCACCAATGAAACCTATTTTTTTCGCGAACCCAAGCACTACGAGGTGCTGGAACAGGCGCTTGCGAGTCGCAAGAGCAAAGACCCGCTTCGGGTCTGGAGCGCCGCGTCGAGTTTTGGCGATGAGGCCTACAGCACGGCCATGCTGCTGGCTGACATGCAAATGCAAGGGCGCATTGGGCCAGACTGGTCGATTTTGGGCACCGACATCAGCCACCGTGTGTTGCTCAGTGCCAAAGAGGCCATTTATCCGGCCGACCGGCTGCGCAATGTGAGCCCCGAGCGGCTCAAGCGCTATTGCCTGCGCGGCCACGACGACTCTGAAGGCCAGATTTTGATGCAGGAC
>Ga0210044_10009204_pt1 | contig 12080 bp, 7 predicted proteins | sample CryGey13umfilter_2_FD_183959 | JGI IMG/M metagenome (GOLD analysis project Ga0210044, IMG submission 183959) | Groundwater microbial communities from aquifer in Utah, USA - Crystal Geyser 4/9/14 3 um filter (SPAdes) (version 2) | ecosystem: Environmental > Aquatic > Deep subsurface > Groundwater... | reverse complement strand
AATGGAATGGCTTTATGTTTTTTGTACGTTGTTTGATCAGGGTAAGTAGTTACTTTAAACCTTTGCGAAAACCCTGTCAGGCCAATTAGGCCCATCAACACAAATAAAGTTAATTTTTTCATAATGTGAAATTTTAGTTGAAAAATAAATGGATAATAATTTGTAAATGTAATATATATATATTTTTAAGTAAACAAAAAAATAACAAAATAAATCTGCAATATTTTTAAACATTACACATATTTTTATATAGTTTTACATAATTAGTTTAGAAACAAAAAGCATCATGAATACCAACAAACATAAAGTGTTTAGTTTAGTACTACAAGAAAGTGTTGGTTTAATAATTCCCTTATTGGTCCTTTTTTTTGTTTTATTGCTTCACCTTAATTCTTATTCTCAGGGCAAGGAGGCCAATATCTGGTATTTTGGGTTTAAGGCAGGAGTTGATTTCAACCCTGGTAGTCCACCGGCAACACTACTTAACAGCCAAATGAACGCTGGTGTGGGTTCGGGTGGAAATGGCTGTGCCAGTATCGCCGATAGTACCGGACTATTACTTTTTTACTCTAATGGAGTTACTATCTTGAACAAAAACCATGTGCCTATGCTAAACGGTCAGGATATGGGGTCATATTCTACCCAAGGAGCCATAATTGTCCCCCAACCAGGCAGTAACCACTTGTATTATTTCTTTAATTTTATAGGGGAATTCAGTGTCTTACAATATCATTTTCAATATTCGGTAATTGATATGAACCTGGATAATGGGAATGGAGGTGTGGTTGCCACGCAAAAGGGTATTCGTCTTTTTAATAATTCTACATTTCATTTAAGTGCCGTAAGCCATGCCAATGGGCATGATGTATGGGTACTGGCACATAGTTCCTCTAGTAATAATTATTATGCCTATCTGGTAACCACCGACAGCCTTCATCATACACCAGTTATAAGCCAAGCAGGATCAGATTTTGATGACCATACAGGTTATATGAAAATTTCCCCTGACGGGAAAAAAGTAGCTGCTGCAACATATGGCGGTAATGGTTCATTTTTCGATTTAGTTGATTTTGATAATGAAACAGGTATGGTAAACGATGACAATATGGTACATAGTGCCACTCGGAATTACTATGGAGTAGAATTTTCACCGGACAATTCAAAGTTATATACAGAGGGTGGTATTCACTTGTTTCAATATGATTTGAATGCCGGCAGCCCCCAGGACATACTGGATTCGGAGGTGTTAATCGCAGATGTAACCACCGGTAACGGGGCATTGCAGTTGGGCCCTGATGGTAAAATTTACTGTAGCTTAGGTACTTCACTATATTTAAGTGTTATCAACCAACCAAACAAATTAGGATTAACCTGCAATTTTGAACAAGATGCCGTTTACTTAAAAGGTCGTTATGCAAACGGTGGTCTCCCCTCCTTTATCCAATCATACCTGAACGACCCCTCTTTCAGCACCCAGTATAATTGTGTAGGCGATGCAACAACTTTTGTAATCACGGAAACCAACGGCATAGATTCGGTTTTTTGGAAATTCAACGATTTCCCCAACCAGCCCAATGATACATCCACGCTTTTCAGCCCTGCTTATGTTTTTTCCAATGCAGGTACTTTTTTTGTTGACCTTACCGTTTACTCAGGTCTGTTGGAAAAAACCGTAACACAAGAAGTTATAATCCATCCTTTGCCTGAGCCTGAGCTTGGCAACGACACTTTGTTTTGCGATACCAATTTTTCCATCACCCTCAATCCCAACTGCAACGCGGCATCTTATTTTTGGAACACATGGGCAACAACACAGGAAATAATAGTTAACGATACGGGGACTTACTGGGTAAAGGCAACGAGTGCCGAAGGTTGCAGCAACAGGGACACCATCAACATAGGCCTTTACCCAAAGCCCTTGTTGGATGAAAACAATCTTGCAGTAACAAATACGGGATGTGGGCAAAACAATGGCTCAATAACAGGGTTACAGGTTGTTGGAACACCTCCGCTTGCTTATTATTGGATAAATATAGTGGGTGATACCATTGGTTTTAACTTAGATGTGCTTAACCTCTCGGCAGGGGCATACAGCCTGGTTGTGGCATATAGCGAATGTTCCTCCATGATAGCAACTTATTTGGTCGAAGACGATGGCAACCTGCAAATTGATTCTATTGCCTTTACCAATGACCACTGTAGCTCAGGCTCCGCAACCCTGGCTATTTATGCTAATACCACAAACCCGGATATCTTAACTTACAGCATTGATGGCGTAAACTTTCTGCCTACCGGAGGAGTATTTACCAACCTTAGCGAAGGCTCGTACATTGTTATGACCAGGGACTCAAACAACTGTGAAGGCTATTATGAAAATAACCCTGTCATTATCCAGAATATTGCAGGTGTGGAGATAATTTCAGATAACATAACACCTGAAAATGATTTCTCGTCTGATGGTAGTATCTACCTCGAAGCTATCGTTGCAGGCGGAGATATTTATTATTCAATTTATAATGGAAGCAGCCCCCAGACCAATAACGGCCTGTTCCAAAACCTATCAGCAGGATTATATTATTGCAAAGTGTGGGACGGATTTGGTTGTGATACAACCTTTGAAGTTATCGTGCCACGCAACACAACCACAATACTCGAAGCCATTTCAGGGTTTGGCAATGCATGTGTGAACGACACAGTGGTAAGCTCATTAAACCTGGAACAGTTCAACGGTGTGTTTTCCTTTGTAGCAAAAATTTATTACGACATCAATGTTGTAAACTGTGTTGGTTATATCGATCTGTTGCCCGAATTAGAAGCAGTTTTTAATGCAAATATATCAACCCCCGGGGAAGTAATACTAACATGGCAGGGAACATTGCCATTAACCTTACCTGACACTGTAATGACAAAACTTGTATTTGGGGGGCTTGGTGAAGGTGTTTCACTTATTTATTGGGAAGCAGGTCCCGGGCAAAGTGTTTTCTTCGACCAGAAAATGGACACAATAAACGCAGTTTGCTATGTTGGGGAAGTACAGATTTTCAGTAGCCCGGAGATAGATATGCAACCCAATGAAAAAGCATGTTCAGGTGATACAATATTGGTTGAGCCAACTGTAACTGACGGTAACGGTACAATAATCTATGAATGGACAGGACCAAATGACTACCAATCCCAAAACTATGAATTGGTATTAAGCCCGGCCAACATAAACCAAACAGGTACATACACCCTTACAGTTATTGACACCATGTATTGCCAAAAAAGCCAAAACATTAACATAAATGTTATCCCATCACCCGAAATTGCATTTTCAGGATACGACACCCTTTGGGTTGAGCCCGGATTTTTACTTGATGCGGGGTACGGTGCAGAATCATATTATTGGAATACTGGTGAAACCACGGAAACAATAGTAATCGACAGCATGGGTAATTACATTGTTGAAGTTACATCTTATGAGAACTGCAAATCTACTGATGCCATACAAATACTTTGGGCAGGGACTCCTTTTTACCTTCCAAATGCCTTTACACCAAACGGTGATGGGTTAAATGACAGTTTCGGGCCAATACTACGTTACGATTATGTAAACCGCTACCACATGAGTATTTACAACCGCTGGGGGCAGGTGATATATGAAACTACAGACATAAACAAAGGTTGGGATGGTACATACAAAGGCAGCCCATGCATGTTAGGTGCATACGTTTACCGTATTGTTTATGAGGAATTTGGACAACAGCCAATTGAAAGCAAGGTAGTGGAAGGGACTGTTATGTTGGTCAGGTAATCAAATCTGGTATTAGACTTAAATTAATTGGACATAATGGACAAGAAAACAGCAAACGCTTCGCAGTCAAACACATTGTCAAGTCGCGCAAAAGCCCACCGCTCAATTAAGCACTTTCGGTTTTTCCCCGACACACATAGCCGACACAAAAAACCAAAAAAGCTTAATTTTTTGCCACCGCTCATAAAACAACATAGACTTTTAGAACAAAACATTTTACTTGCAACTTTCGGAAAGAAAAACATAAATATCTGACTTGACAAGTATATCAAACGGACTTTAATTCATCTACCAACATGCTAAAAATAAAAAAAACAAACCCACCAGCATTACACTAATGGGTTTGTGAATATTGACTGTAAATGTCACATATTAAAACCTGACTTTGTACATAAAGAACAAAACCAATTTCTGTTCTAACGATTGCCCATGACCTTCAATGTTTCTGACTGGCTTCCGTTGCTTACACTAATGATGTACATTTCAGATTTTGTGGCAAATTCAAGGTAAACTTCTTTTTGCCCTTCGTTAACGCTATAAGTGGAAGAAAACATTTTCCGTCCAACAACATCATAAACATTCACCTCGTAAACAGCATTACTGTTTTCTGAAACCAATACCGCATGGATTCCTTGCGCGTTTATTCCTTTGAAATGCCAGAAGTTACCATTGCTGCCCGTGCTATTTCCCAATGTTGATGCCGATTTACCACCTACTGTTGGGCAATCTTGAATTGGGTCAGGTTGATTTGGATCATTGTCTCTATCAAACTCAAATCCCAAGCAATCATCCCAGCTTGTAGCTTGGTCATCTTTTTCAGAAGCAAACCCTGTTATGTTCACCTCCCCTGTTTCAATACAGCCCGGGTCGTTGACAAAGCCGCTCATCTGGATAAGGGTGTAACCAAATGTCTGGTTGTTGTTGTTATAAATCCCAACAATTGACAGGTTGCCATCCTGATAGATGGAATTTTCGGGAGTCCAGTAACCGGTAACTGCCTTCTGGCTGCCCAAGGGCACCACCTCCGTTGAATAGTATTCGAAATAATTGTTTCCTGCCAAAAGATTGGTGGCATTGGGTATCTCGTAGCTGAACAACAGTTGTTTATCGATTGTTTGTGGCTGGCTGTTGTCTTCAACAAAACAGTTGCCTGTTATGATGATTTCCCCATTATCGTAATGCATTTTATGGGATCTGGCACTTTCTGAAATAACAAAAGGAGCGTCAAAAGTATAATTAACAGGCTGCTGGGTGATTAATCCGTTGTAGTCCAGTTCCATCATTGCGAACGGATACCTTGCCGAATTGAGCAATACCAATAGTTTATCATCTGTGGTGTTATATTCTACGTCAACACCCGAATATCTGTCGGCAGGGAAATTGTAAACATTGCTCCATTGAAGGTTCATGTCCATATCAATTATGCCTGCTATGGGGTGATAATAACCGTTAAAACCTATTTCTTTGGTGGTCATTCCCGTGAAGGCGATCTCGCTTTCGTCTGCCGAAATCTCCAGATCGGTTACCACGCAAAGCACGGGGTCGTAAGGTGCATTGGGCAGGTTATCAGGTTCAAATACCAATACCTGTGGATTTGCCAATCCCGTATCATCTATCTTCATTATAAAGCCTTTCGATTTTCCAATTATGTTGTTCATGTTCACATCCTCGAAAAGCCTGTCGGCCATAACGCCCGAAATGTAAAATGCCCGCTCAACATGCGAATATACAATCCGCAGACCAACTGCATTGGCATATTCCTGTATGCCGGGATAAGAAATGTTGTAATATTCGGCACTTATTATTTCCATTGTTACCTTGTCATATTTGCCAAAAAACGGATAGCCCATGCCACCTGACCCATTTGGATAATAAACCCCGGTACCTGCACCGTACTGGTAATCATCAGTAGGATAAATGGTGAAATCGGTCAGTTGGACTCTTTCAGGGTCAGCAATGTATGCTATTCTGCCCGGCAAGAAATTGATCCCGTCAATGGGATGGCCGGTAACTTCATAATTGCTAAAGCCCAAATCAGTCTTGTTGCCTGCAACAAACTGCCTAAGCTGGTTGTTTTCAATACCCCCCTCAATGGAGTGACTGTAGTGCTTTTTGAACGTGGCTTGTGAATAATGAGTTGCTACTTTAAACCTTTGCGAAACCCCTGTTAGGCTCATTAGCCCTACCAATAAAAATAATGATAATTTTTTCATAATGTGAAATGTTGGTTAAAAAATGGATTAAATTGTAAAAAATATTTAAAAAGTTATTCGACCCAAAAACGTGCCCTATATTTATTAACATGTAATACAAGCCTTTACAGCTTGGGGGGGGGGGGGTAATCTAATATCCGATAACGGAGGTTGTAACTATGAAAACGTAGTGATCCTGTTTATAGAGGTATAATTCAATTATCAATACTCATCATAATACATCAAACTAATTATGTACTTTTACATTTATTATCAATGATAATGGGCACGGTCAACTATTACATCTTTATGCAAAAACATAAGAACAGATTGAGAAATATAGTTTCTTTAGTACTGCTTGTTTTACTTTTGTTGTTGCAGTTACATGCCTTTTCACAAGGCAAGGAAGCAAATGTCTGGTATTTCGGGCAGCGGGCTGGTATTGACTTCAACTCCGGTAGTCCCCCGGTAACACTACTCGATAGCCAAATGAGTGCAGGGGGTGGGGGTTCCAGTGGTAGTGCCAGTATTGCCGATAGCAATGGCAATCTGTTATTTTATTCCAATGGATTACACATCTGGAATAAAAATCATGTGTTTATGCAAAATGGACAAGATATTGGGACCTTATCTTCACAAGGTGCAATGATTGTACCTATACCAGGTAATAACAAATTATTTTATTTCTTTAATTATATTTGGGAATTCAGCGTCTTTCAATATCATTTTCAATATTCTGTTATCGATATGAACTTGGACAACGGGAATGGTGGTGTTGTTGCCTCCCAAAAGGGAATCCGGCTTTTTAATAATTCAAGTAATCACCTTAGCGCTGTAACCCACATTAATGGGCAAGATGTATGGGTACTTGCCCACAAGTATTACAGCGACTATTATTATGCCTACCTTGTAACGGCTGACAGCCTCCACCATACCCCGGTAATCAGTCAAGTGGGTTCGGTTTTTGATGCTTCATCAGGTTACATGAAAATATCCCCCAACGGTAAAAAAGTGGTTTCTGCAGTACAGCAATCTCCTCTGGCATTTTTTGATTTGGTTGATTTCGACAATGAAACGGGAATTGTAAACGACCAAAATATGGTACATGATGCATCTGGTAATTATTATGGTGTAGAGTTTTCACCCAACAATTCAAAACTGTACATAAAAGGTACAGGCAAGCTTGTTCAGTACGACCTTGATGCGGGCAGCCCACAGGAAATACTGGATTCGGAGGTTGAAATTTTTGATGGAGGTTATCAAGGTGCATTGCAACTTGGCCCCGATGGGAAAATTTACTGCAGCATGGGGGATGCTTATTTGAGCGTGATCCACCAGCCCAACAATGCGGGCATGGCATGTGGTTTTGAAGAAGATGCCATTGACCTTGAGGGCAGATTGACAACCGGGGGTCTCCCCTCCTTTATCCAGTCCTACCTGAACGATCCGTCCTTTAGCACCCAAAATAATTGCTTAGGCGATGCAACTACATTTGAAATAACAGAAACCAACGGCATTGATTCGGTTTTTTGGAAATTCAACGATTTCCCCAACCAGCCAAATGATACATCCACGCTTTTCAGCCCTGCATATACCTTTTCAAATGCAGGAATCTTTTTTGTTGACCTTACTGTTTACTCAGGTCTGTTGGAAAAAACCGTAACACAAGAAGTTATAATCCATCCTTTGCCTGAGCCTGAGCTTGGCAACGACACTTTGTTTTGCGATACCAATTTTTCCATCACCCTCAATCCCAACTGCAACGCGGCATCTTATTTTTGGAACACATGGGCAACAACACAGGAAATAATAGTTAACGATACGGGGACTTACTGGGTAAAGGCAACGAGTGCCGAAGGTTGCAGCAACAGGGACACCATCAACATAGGTCTTTATCCCCAGCCACAATTGGACGAAACCAACCTTGTAATAACAAATACCGGCTGTGGGCAAAACAATGGCTCAATTACAGGGCTGCAGGTTACAGGTACGCCACCACTTGCGTATTATTGGGTGAACATGCTGGGGGACACCATTGGCTTTAACATTGACTTGCTCAACCTGTCAGCAGGGGCATACAGCCTTGTCGTGGCTTATGGCACATGTTCGTCCACAATGGCAACCTATTTGGTAAATGATGATGGCAACATACAGATAGATTCGGTTAATTTCACCAACGACCATTGCAGTTCCAATACCGCTACGCTCACTATTTATGCTAGTGCCACAAACCCTGATATTCTAACTTACAGCATTGATGGAGTTAATTTTCTATCCAGCGGAGGAATATTTACCAACCTACCACAGGGTTCTTATTATTTAATGATTAAAGACACGAACAACTGTGTTGGCAATTACATAAACAACCCGGTCATAATCCAGAATATCGGAGGCCCTGAAATAACAACAGAAAACGTAAGCCCCGAAAACGATTTCTCAGCCGATGGAAGTATCTTTTTGGAAGCCACCCTTGCAAACGGGGATGTAACTTACTCCATTTATAACGGAAACAACCCACAAACCAATAACGGCCTGTTTGAAAATTTGTCAGCAGGAACTTATCATTGCAAAGTGTGGGACGGATTTGGTTGTGATACAACCTTTGAAGTTATCGTGCCACGCAATACAACCACAATACTTGAAGCCATTTCAGGCTTTGGCAGCTCGTGCGTGAACGACACAGTTGTAAGCTCATTAAACCTAAAACAGTTCAACGGTGTGTTTTCCTTTGAAGCAAAAATTTATTACAACATCAATGTTGTAAACTGTGTTGGTTACATCGATCTGTTGCCCGAATTGGAAGCAGGTTTTAATGCGAATATAACAACCCCGGGCGAAGTTCTGTTAACCTGGCAGGGAACATTGCCATTAACCTTACCTGACACTGTAATGACAAAACTTGTATTTGGGGGGCTTGGTGAAGGTGTTTCACTTATTTATTGGGCAGCAGGTCCCGGGCAAAGTGTTTTCTTCGACCAGCACATGGACACAATAAACGCAGTTTGCCATGTTGGTGAAATACAGGTTTACACTAGCCCGGAGATAGATATGCAACCCAATGAAGAAGCATGTTCAGGTGATACAATATTGGTTGAGCCAACTGTAACTGACGGTAACGGTACAATAATCTATGAGTGGTCAGGACCAAATGAATACCAATCCCAAAACAAAAAACTGTTTTTAAGCTCTGTCAATATAAATCAAACTGGTACATATACGCTTACAGTTGTTGACAGTATGTATTGCCAAAAAAGCCGGACAATTAATATAAACGTAATTCCATCTCCCGAAATTGCATTTTCAGAATACGACACCCTTTGGGTTGAGCCCGGATTTTTACTTGAAGCCGGGTACGGTGCAGAATACTATTATTGGAACACAGGAGAAATCACAGAAACAATAGTAATCGACAGCATGGGGAATTACATGGTTGAAGTTACATCTTATCAGAACTGCAAATCTACTGATGCTGTCCAAATACTTTGGGCAGGGACCCCTTTTTACCTTCCAAATGCCTTCACACCAAACGGTGACGGGTTAAATGACAGTTTTGCACCAATACCAAGATACGATTATGTAAACAAGTACCATCTAAGCATTTATAACCGCTGGGGTCAAAGAATATATGAAACCACAGACATAAACAGAGGATGGGATGGGACATACAAAGGCAGTCCGTGCATGTTGGGCGCATACGTTTATCGTATTGTTTATGAGGAATTTGGACAACAATCCATTGAAAGCAAGGTTATGGAAGGGACTGTTATGTTGGTCAGGTAAGCAGGTTTAGTATCGGACTTGAATTAATTATATCTTGAACTGAAAAAGTTTAAAATAAAACTGTAAAAATTAACCGGACATTGTGGACAAGAAAAAGCCCACGCTTTGTAGGCAAGCACATTGCCAAGTCCCTCGAAAAGCCTGTCGCAATCCCGAAAACTTTCGGGAAAACTTGTCAATAAGCTTGTCCGCCCCGACCCGAAAAAAAACGCCCAGCTGCCAACACGCGCTCATACTGCATAGCGCAATTTATTGTAAATATGAACATTACGTGTATTAATTTAATATACCTGTAAACAGAAAAATATGTAATATTAATGCGCTACGCAGCAAAGCACCAACCGTTTATTTAAACGTATAATCAATATTACGGTGCGCTGCACCTTGAATCTGGTGATAATAAAATAGCTTATCAATATTTTCGGTGCGCTGCACCTCAAAATGTACCCTCAAAACCAATACAGAATATACTTGAATGCAGCTCCACCAAATAATTAATAAGTCCGGTCTAAAAATGTGAATCATGAAAATAATTTATGCTATTTTTACCCATCAAACCACTTAAAATAAAGTTACAATGAACACATCAGAAAAAGTGTACAACACACTTAAAATTTCCAGCACTCCATTGAAAGCAGGAGAAATAGCCGATCAAAGCGGCATCGACAAAAAAGAAGTAGATAAAGCCATCAAAGTGCTGGTGAATGAGAATAAAATATCTTCACCAAAACGATGTTATTATCAAGCGTTGTAGGGAATGATCACATTTACCGGGAATAAAAACAACGGTATCCTTTACGGCATTTCGGAAGGCAGGATAACCGTACAAGAAATGTTGGAGGCCATTGATTATTGTCTGAATAACAAAGAGTTACCACGTAACCTGCTCATCCTGGAAGATGCACGGCTGGCAAATCCCGAATTTTCACCTCAGGATTTATCCCGTATTGCAGAGAAGCAAAAAAAATTATTTCCCTTGTATCAATCAGTTCGGCACGCCGTTATTCACGACACACCTGAAAATACGGCCCTTGCCATGGTTTTCGAACAGAAGCACATCTCCCCCGCTTACAAATTAAAAGTGTTTTCTACAGAAGAAGGAGCATTAATTTGGCTAAATAAGCGATGAATCCTTGCCCTCCCATTCCTGGAAAAAGGTTTCCAAAAAAGTCAGCATGAACTGATGTCGTTCCTCCGCCAGCCTCTTCCCCGTTGCCGTATTCATGGTATCTTTTAGCAACAACAACTTTTCATAGAAATGGTTAATGGTAGTGGATTTGCCTTTTTTATACTCCTCTTTGGTCATATTTACCCTTGGCGGGAGATGGGGATCATGCATCACATTTCCCTGATATCCACCATAATTAAACGTACGTGCAATCCCAATCGCCCCCATGGCATCCAGCCTGTCGGCATCCTGCACCACATTCAGCTCTTTGCTGCGGCTTACTTCACCTGAAAAGGTGTTTTTAAACGAAATATCCCTGACTATTGCCTCAACCAGATCAATAATCTTTGGATCGACACCCTGGTGTACAAGAAATTGTTTTGTCATTTCAGGGCCAAGGTCCTCATTTCCATCATTAAATTTGGCATCGGCAATGTCGTGCAATAACGCTCCCAATTCCACAACCAGCATATCTGCACCTTCGAGTTTCCCAATAGTAATCGACAATTTCCACACCCGGTAAACATGCCACCAATCGTGACCACCTTCGGCACCGGCCAATCGCTGTTTTACAAATTCCACCGTTCTATCAATCAGTTGCTGTCGTTGCAATTTCATAAGTCATTTTTTCAAATTACCCACCTTTTAATAAGAAAGTGGGGCTGTTATTTAGAATGATTAAAATTATTTGGGCAAAGTTAAGGGTTTAAACCTGACGATTGTTTATTTTTGCACCTTCGTTAACCATAAAAAATACAACATGAATTACGATATAATTGTGGTGGGAAGTGGCCCCGGAGGATATGTTGCAGCCATTCGAGCCTCACAACTTGGAATGAAAGCAGCCGTAGTTGAAAAAGCTGAAGTCGGCGGAATTTGCCTCAACTGGGGATGTATTCCAACAAAAGCCTTGTTAAAAAGCGCACAGGTGTTTAATTATGCAAGTCATGCCGCCGAATATGGCATTTCTATCAAAGGTAACGTAGAGGCTGACCTTCCGGAAATGGTAAAACGAAGCCGTGGTGTGGCTGATGGCATGAGCAAAGGGGTTCAGTTTTTATTGAAAAAAAATAAAATTGACCTGATCAATGGTTTTGGAAAAGTGATGCCCGGTAAAAAGGTGTCGGTTACAGATGCTGACGGCAAG
>Ga0210044_10009203_pt1 | contig 12080 bp, 6 predicted proteins | sample CryGey13umfilter_2_FD_183959 | JGI IMG/M metagenome (GOLD analysis project Ga0210044, IMG submission 183959) | Groundwater microbial communities from aquifer in Utah, USA - Crystal Geyser 4/9/14 3 um filter (SPAdes) (version 2) | ecosystem: Environmental > Aquatic > Deep subsurface > Groundwater... | reverse complement strand
AAACCGGCCACGGCGGTCAAGCCTCCCAAGTTTGAACTGGAGGACATGGCCCAGGAGGCCAAGTTCATCGTCGGCCAGCCAAAAATGCAGGACGAGGCGCAGAGCGAAATCATACCGCAACTGCCGGAGCATTACGGCGACCACAAGCTCGTTTTCATGGCCAGGGACCCCTACTGGGGATTTCTCTACTGGGAACTGCAGCAGGAAAAAATCGACCGGGGCCTTGATCTGCTCTCCCGATCGATGAATGAAGTCCGCTGCATCCTGCGCGTGCATCCGGTTACAGAGAAGGACGCCTCTTTTTTCGATGTGGATGTCGACTTTGGCGCCGGGCGAAAATACATCCCGCTTTCGCCTCCCGGAGCGGAGTTTTACTGCGAAATCGGCCTGCTCGATCCCGAAGGCCGTTTTGCCGTGCTCGCGGTTTCCAACACGGCAACCCTTCCCTTGGATGGCCCCTCGGATGACATCGATGAGCAGTGGATGAGCACCGATGCGGAGTTTGAAAAAATCTACGCCCTTTCAGGCGGAGGAACGCACGGGCTCTCCGGGTCCGAACAGGCCCAGAAAATAAGCAAGGAACAGAGGAGAATCGCGTTTGAATTTTCCTCTTCGGGAGTCGGCAGTTTTGGCTCCGCCGGGATTCAGAAACCCGGCGGCAGAGCGTTCCGTTACTGGCTGGACGCGGAACTCATTGTTTACGGCGGCGCCGATCAGGGCTCCACCATCCGCCTGGCGGGCAGGGATCTGGAACTCAGGCCCGATGGCACCTTCACCGCCCGGTTCGCATTGCCGGACGGCGCGCTCACCCTTCCGGTCACCTTCATTGCGCCGGACAAAGTGGAATCGCACACCGTCACCCCCTCGGTGACGCGTAAAACAGAACACGCAAAAGGAGAATCCCGATAATGAACACCCCGAAAGGCTATCTCGCGCTGGTTTTGCACGCGCATCTTCCCTTTGTCCGTCACCCGGAGTACGAGGAGTTTCTGGAGGAAGACTGGCTGTATGAGGCCATCACCGAAACCTATATTCCGCTGATTCATATTTTCGACGGACTGGTTCAGGATGAGGTTCCCTTCAAGCTCACGCTCACCCTCACGCCCACCCTGCTCAGCATGTTGAACGATCCGCTCCTGCAGAACCGCTACCGGCGGTTTCTCGACCGGTCGATCGAGCTGTCCTGCAAGGAAATCGAGCGCACCCGTTTCCAACCGGAATACCATGCGACCGCGCTGATGTACCACTGGAAGCTCAGCCGGGTCCGCGAAACGTTCGTCAACCAGTATCACAACAACATCATTCAGGCGTTCCGCAAGTTTGCCGACCTGGGCCATCTGGAGATCATCACCTGCGGCGCGACGCATGGCTACCTCCCCCTGATGGCCATGAACGAAAGCGCCATCCGGGCGCAGATTCAAACCGCGGTCCATACCCATGAAAAATTTCTCGGGAAAAAACCGCGCGGGATCTGGCTTCCGGAATGCGGTTACCAGAAGGGAATTGAAAAATATCTGGAAGAGGCGGGCATCCGCTTTTTTTTCACCGACACACATGGAATTCTGCATGCCTCTCCGCGTCCCAAATACGGGGTGTTCGCCCCGCTTTACTGCCCCAACGGGGTCGCCGCGTTCGGCAGGGATCTGGAATCCTCCAAGCAGGTGTGGAGCTCCAAGGAAGGGTATCCGGGGGATGGCGATTACCGCGAATACTACCGCGATATCGGGTTCGACCTGGATTACGATTACATCCGCCCCTACATTGCATCCACCGGGGAGCGCAAGATGACCGGCTTCAAGTATCACCGCATCACCGGGCATGGCAATCACAAGGAACCCTATAATCCGGACCAGGCCATCGCCAAAGCCGCCGAACATGCGGGCAACTTCATGTTCAACCGGGAAAAACAGGTGCAGTACCTGGCCCCGCTGATGGACAAACCGCCTCTGGTGGCGGCGCCTTACGACGCGGAGCTGTTCGGGCACTGGTGGTTTGAAGGACCGGAGTGGCTCAATTTCCTGATCCGCAAAATCGCGTTCGACCAGGAGACGCTGGAACTGACCACCCCCGCCGCCTATCTGCAGAAACATCCCACGCACCAGATCGCCACACCCGCGATCTCAAGCTGGGGTTACAAGGGGTTCCACGAGTACTGGCTGGGAGATCACAACGACTGGGTTTACCGGCATCTGCACAAAGGCGCGGAGCGCATGGTGGAACTGGCCAGAAAACACGGGCACGCCACAGGCCTCATGGAACGGGCGCTCAACCAGGCCGCGCGCGAACTGCTTCTGGCCCAGGGAAGCGACTGGGCGTTCATCATGACCTCGGGAACCATGGTCGATTACGCTATAAAACGCACTAAGGATCATATCCATCGTTTCAACCGGCTGTATCAGGATGTGAACCAGCAAAGCGTGGATGAAGGCTGGCTGGCGACGATCGAATCCAGGGACAACCTGTTTCCCGACATCAATTTCAGGATGTACGCCAATTAATCCACGGCAATTAAAGATAGCGGACCCTGTTTGAAGCGAGACAGGGGTTCCGCTATCGGCCATTCCACAAGGTCCATATCCCAATGGCCACAAACCCGAGCCCGGCGATCAGTTTGAGCTTTTCGGGGGAAAGAAACTGTGAAATCTGACCTCCCAGGAGGACTGCTAGCAGAGAACTTAAAACCAGGGCGCAGGATGCGGCCAGAAACACACTGGCCTTGCTCATGGCCTTGTCGGTGGCGAATAAAAGCGTGGCCAGTTGCGTTTTATCCCCCAGTTCCGCAAGGAATACGCTGATAAAAACAACCCAAAGCTGTTGCATGCAGATTTCTCCTGATAATGGTCAATTAAGCCCCGCAATATCCCGGCGGGAAAACAGGGCGTATTATATACTTCACAATCTCTTTTCCGCACCCTGACTGGAAAATTTGAGCTAATCGGCAATATACGTTATAATCTCGCCAACCCGCCTTCAAACAATTTTACTTTAACCGTTTAATTATGAAATACTTGATTGTAATCGGCAGTGGTCTAACCGATCAGCCGATCGCGGAAAGAGACAATAAAACGCCCCTCCAGCTGGCGGAGACTCCGAATCTGGACCGCTGGGCCAGGATCAGCCGCACCGGATCGGTGCGCACGATTCCGCAAAATCTGCACACCGGCAACGACGTTTCCCTGCTTGCCCTGCTGGGCTACGACCCCGGAGTGTATCACTCGGGAAGCGCCGCATTCAGCGCCGCCGCTCTGGGAGTCAACGTCGGCGCAGGTGAAGTGCCCCTGTGCTGCGATTTTGTGCAACTGCAATCCAGCCACAACGACATGGTGATGAAAGACTTTACCGCCGGGAACCTTTCCAGCGAAAAATCGCGGGTCCTGCTGGCGGCCCTGCAGGAGCAGATTGCGGATTCTCCCGTGCGGTTTTATCCCGGAGCCGGGCATCACAATCTCATGGTGATCGAGAGCGCCCCCTTCGACGGCAGACTGAATCCGCCCATGGAACTGATAGGCGAGGGCATCCGCCAGTTCATGCCGGACGGCGGCGAGTTCAAGGAACTGGTCTACATCATGAACCAGGCGCAGATCATCCTGCACAACCATCCCTACAACCGCAGCCGCCAGCGGGAAGGCAAGGACACGGTCAACAGCGTGTGGCTGTGGGGCAACGGTCAACAGCGAACGTTGCCGCCGTTTGCGGAAATTTTCGGCAAACAGGGCGTCATTGTCACCTCCTCCCTGATTTTTCAGGGCATGGGCAAATCCGCGGCCATGGATATCCGGGATATCAAGGAGAGCAACGGCGGCGCCAATCACGGCAATGCGGGGAAAGTGAACGCCGCCCTCGGGGAACTGGAAAACCGGGACGTGGTCTACCTGCATGTGGACGATATCGAGGAAATCTCGCTAAAGGGAAATCTGGACGACAAGGTTCTGGCGTTGGAAGATTTTGACCACGAAGTCGCGGGGCCGCTTCTCGATGCCGTCGAAAAGAGAAATGATGTTAAAATGCTTCTTGTCGTGAATCATGCGGCCTCGGCAAATCTCATGAAATACACCAAAGACGACGTTCCCTTTCTGGTTTATCCTGCGGTATCCGGAGCGGGAACGGCGCGTCAATTTGACGAAGCCCTTCTCAAGGACAACCCGAATCATTTTCAAACGGGACAGGATCTGATTGCGGCTTTTTTAAAGGACAGACTGTAATATGGGTTCATTGATTGTACAAAAATATGGCGGCACCTCGGTGGGCACTCTGGAGCGCATCCAGAACGTGGCCCAAAGAATCGCCGAGGCGAGAAAGTCCGGCAAGGACATTGTGGTCGTGGTTTCCGCCATGGCGGGTGAAACCGACAAGCTCCTCAACATGGCGCGGCAGATTTCCGACAACCCGGAGCGGCGGGAGATCGATCTTCTTCTGTCTTCCGGCGAACGGATTTCCAGCGCCCTGTTGACCATTGCCCTCAATGCGATCGATTGCCCCGCGGTGTCCATGACCGGGCGCCAGATCGGCATGCAGACGGACGGCACCCACACCCGCGCGAGGATCAAGCAGATCGATGCGGAACGGTGCAAACGTGTTTTAAGCAATGGCCATGTCGTGGTCGTGGCCGGGTTTCAGGGCATCAATGACCAAGGAGACGTGACCACCCTGGGCCGGGGAGGGTCCGACACGTCGGCGGTGGCCCTTGCGGTGGTGCTTCAGGCCGAAATGTGCGAAATCTATACCGATGTGGACGGCGTCTACACCGCCGACCCCAACATGGTCCCCGATGCGCGCAAACTGGATGTCGTCTCGTATGACGAAATGCTGGAAATGGCCAGCCTGGGAGCGAAAGTCCTGCAACTGCGCTGTGTCGAATTTGCGAGAAAATACAACATGCCGCTGATCGTGAGGTCTTCATACAATAGTGAGCCAGGAACCCTGATCTGCGAGGAGGATGCGAAAATGGAACAACCGGTTGTTTCTGGAGTCATGTACGACAAAAAACAGGCGAAGATCACGGTCAAGGGAGTGCCGGACCAGCCGGGAATCGCCGCCAATCTGTTCAATGCGCTGGCCGAGGCCTCCGTTTCGGTGGATATGATCATCCAGAACATCAGCATTGAAGGACTGACGGACATTTCCTTCACCGTCACGGCGGAACACCTGCCGGATGCCATGGCGGTCACCAAAAAAGTGGCCGCGGAAATCGGGGCGGAGAAAATCATCTCCGATGCCAACATCGCCAAAATATCGATCGTCGGCGCGGGAATGAAAAGCCATTCCGGCATCGCGGCCACCATGTTCAATACACTGTCCAGGGAAAACATCAACATCCTGATGATCAGCACTTCGGAAATCAAGATCTCCTGCGTCATCGACCAGAAATACACCGAACTGGCCGTCCGCTCCCTGCACGATGCGTTTGACCTGAAATCGGGACCGAACCAGGTGGTGATCGAGCCTGCGGAAGAAGCCCCGGCCAGCAAGAAAATGAAAGCCATGTAACACAATGAAAACCATCAAGATCTACGACACCACCCTGCGGGACGGATCACAGTCGGAAGACGTGTCCTTTACCGTCGAGGACAAAATCCGCATCGCCCACAAGCTCGACGAGATGGGCGTCCACTACATTGAGGGCGGATGGCCGGGCTCCAACCCCAAGGACATGGAGTTTTTCGAAAAAATCCGCCGCTCGACTTTCCGGCAGGCCAGAATCGCCGCGTTTGGCAGCACGCGCTATCCTGGAAAATCCGCGGTCAAGGACGCCAATATTCAACACCTGCTGAAAGCAGAAACAGAAGTCATCACCATTTTCGGAAAATCCTGGGACCTGCACGTGCATCACGCGCTGTCCACCGACATGGATGAAAACCTGCGCATGATCTTCGACAGCCTGGCGTATCTGAAAAAACATTGCCCTGAAGTGATTTTCGACGCGGAACATTTTTTCGACGGCTACAAGAAAAACCCCGCATACGCCCTGAAAGTGGTCAAGGAAGCCGAATCCGCGGGAGCCGACTGGATCGTTCTCTGCGACACCAACGGCGGTTCCATGCCCTGGGAAATCAGAAAGATCGTTGAGGCGGTCAAAAGTACGGTAAAAGCCCGGCTGGGCATCCACTGCCATAACGATTCCGAACTGGCGGTGGCCAATTCCCTGAACGCCGTCGAAGCGGGGGCAGAGCAGGTGCAAGGCACCGTCAACGGATACGGCGAACGCTGCGGCAACGCCAACCTCATCTCCATCATCCCCAACCTCAAACTGAAAATGAGTCTGGATTGTATTTCAGATGAACAAATGCGCAGTTTGAAGGATGTCTCCGCCTTCGTCGATGAACTGGCGAACAAAGGACACTGGAACCATCAGCCGTTCGTGGGGCAGAGCGCGTTTGCCCATAAGGGCGGGGTTCACGTGAGCGCCATCCAGAAAAACCGTGAAACCTATGAGCATATGGAACCGGAATTGGTGGGCAATCACCGCCGCATCCTGATCTCTGATCTTTCGGGAAAAGGCAACATCATATTCAAAGCGAAGGAATTCGGCATCGACATCAACGGCGATGATCCTAAAATCAAAACAATTCTCGCATCCCTGAAAACCCTGGAAAACCTCGGCTATCAGTACGAAGGCGCGGAAGGGTCGTTCGAGCTGTTGATGCACGAAGCCCTGGGCGACAAGGAAGTGTTCTTCGAATTCGTCGGATTCCGCGTCATCGTGGAAAAACGCAAGGAAGACGAAGAACCCATCTCGGAGGCCACCGTCAAAATCCGCGTGAACGGGGAGCTGGAAGTCACCGCGGCGGAGGGGACCGGCCCCGTCAACGCCCTGGACAAGGCGATCAAGAAAGCCCTGATCAAATTTTACCCCGAACTGGAAGAAGTGAATCTGTACGACTACAAGGTGAGAATTCTCGACGAAAAAAAAGGCACCCGCTCCAAGACCCGCGTGCTGGTGGAATCCGGGGACCACCATGCCAAATGGGGAACCGTGGGCGTTTCGGAAAACATCATCGAGGCCAGCTGGCAGGCGCTTGTCGACAGCATCGAATACAAGCTCAACGCGTTCGGGAAAAAGAAATAAATTGTTTTTTCCTTTAGGCAACAGCCTCCACAACGTCCTTGAAAACCGCGTCTTTTTTGAATTCTTCCATCCCAAACTCAGGGAAAATCGACTGGTAAGTCCATCCTTCCTTAAAACCAGCCACACAACTCCAACAACATATTGATTTTAAAAGAGATTTTGGTTAGACTGGGGTATCGGCATGCCGATCCTTCGGGTCACTGCAATGGACCAGGGAGATCGTGAACACCCGCACAATTCACTATCTGGTGAAAAAAATTGATGCAACGCTCCGATCCACAATTCCCGCCGGCCTCCGGCTTCAAGGTTGCCAACTCAAGATTTTTATCCTTTATTTCTATTTCCTCTTCCAACCTCTATCTCTCCCTGGTCACGCTATTATTTCTGGCCGCCATAGGATGGTTTGGCTTCACTTCCGTAGAAAAAGAAATAAAAGACAACCTTTCGCAAAATCTGCGGGTCATTCTTTCCGCGAATGAAAAATCTCTGCGTTTCTGGATCAAAGATATGATCCGCTATACCGAGGTGCTGGCCAGCCAACCGGAAATGCGAAAGAATATCATTTCCCTGATTCGCATCGCAAAGAATGAAGATGTCACCGCGGAAACACTGATTAAAACCCAGGAACTGATCTGGTTGCGCGAGTATCTGGGAAAAGTTACTAATAGATATGAATTTACAGGATTCGTGATTTTCGACCCGACCGGGTATCAAGTAGGAGCTCTTCTGGACGAGCCGGTGGGCAAACGCCAGTTGATCGAACGGTCCGATTTCTTCTACCGCTCTCTTCAGGGAGATACGGTCGTGTCTCAACCTTTTCCCGGAGAAGTGGATTTACCGGACAATGAGGGAATCATGAGGCCCGATCAACCCACCATGTTTGTATCCACCCCGGTTCGCGATGACTCCGGAAACATCATGGGAGTTCTGGCATTTCGCATCCCCCCTGGGCTGGAGTTCACTCATATGCTGAGCATGAGCCGATTTGGCAAAACCGGCGAGTCCTACGCTTTTAACAACGCCGGGCTCCTGCTGACCGAAAGCCGGTTCTTTGACGAATTGAAACAAAAAGGCCTGATTTCCAGGGAGTCAGAAATCACGTCGATCCTGAATATCCAGCTCCGCGACCCCAACAACAATGCCACCCTGACACGCATGGTCGCCTCTGCCGTCAAAGGAGAATCCGGAGTGGATGTGGATGGCTACCACGATTACCGCGGCGTCCAGGTCGTCGGCGCCTGGGCATGGCTTCCCGATCTTAAAATAGGCATTGCAACCGAAATCGATGCGGAGGAAGCATTTGGCACCCTTCGTACCATATCTTATGGATTTCTCGCCATCTTTGGTTTATTGACAGCGGCCACATGTACCGCTTTTTTATTCCGGCTGATACAGATCCGCATGGAAAAAGAGCGCAATCAAGCTCAGGAAAGAGCCATGGAGAGGGAGATCCGCATCCGTGCTCTCATCGACTACGCCCTGGACGGCATCATCACTCTGAACAGGGAAGGGTTCATAGAAACCCTCAACCCCGCCGGAGAAGCTCTTTTTGGTTACCACTCCTCCGAGATCCTGAACAAAAATATTTCCCTGCTCCTGCCCGAACCCCACAGAGGCAACTTCAATCAATACCTGCAGAAATTTCTCAGCCCCCAAAAAGGAAGCGGCCTGGAAATGCCGGGCGAAATGCAAGGCCTGCGGAAAAATGGTTCCGTCTTCAATCTGGAAATCTCCGTGAGCAGTATGGTGTTCAAGGGACGAACCAAGTTCATCGGCATCCTCCGGGATATCACCGCGAGAAAAAAAGCCGAGGAAAAATTACGCGCGCATGCAAAATTTCAAACTGCCGTGACCCAATTGGGTCTTGTCGCCCTGGCCGGAATCGACCTTGCGAATTTGATGGCTCACACGGTGGGCCTGCTCAGGGAAACCCTGGGCGTGGAATTCTCGAAAATCCTGAAATGCATCCCCGAGGAAAACACCTTGCTGTTGATCGCAGGCGCAGGGTGGCAGGAAGGCCTTGCAGGAAAAGCGAAGGTTCCTGCCGGCAGGGATTCACAGGCCGGCTACACACTGCTGTCCGATAAACCCGTAGTGGTGGCTGATTTAAACAAGGAGACCCGGTTTTCCGGTCCCCCGTTGCTTCGGGATCATGGCGTAACAAGCGGCGTCAGTGTGGTCATCCGCGCCGGCGCAAGGCCTTTCGGCGTTCTGGGAGTTCACACGAAGCAGGCCAGGGAGTTTTCCGCGGAAGAAATCCATTTTGTCCTGTCGATAGCCAATGTACTGGCAGATGCCATCGAACGCAAAAAGGCGGAAGAAAAATTACAGATCTATGCAAGGGAACTTGAGCGCAGCAACCAGGAACTGGAGGATTTCGCCTTCATCGCATCTCACGATCTGCAGGAGCCCTTGCGCAAAGTGATCCTTTTTGGCGACCGGATAAAAACGACTTACCCGCCGGAGGGAGACAACCGGGGAAAAGACTACATCGACCGCCTGCAAAAATCCATGAGCACGATGCAGAATTTCATTCAGGATCTTCTGCAATATTCCAGAATCACCCGGTCTTCATCGCCCTTCAAACCGGTAAACCTGGATCAAACTCTCACCCAGGTCATTGCCAATTTGCAAATGCAGATCGATGAGACCCAGGCTCAGATAAAGGTGGCTTCTCTTCCCACCATCAGCGGAGATGAGCGACAAATGACGCAGTTGTTCCAGAACCTGATCTCCAACGCCCTGAAGTATTCCAGGGAAAACATTCCTCCCGGAATACAAATCCGCTGTTGTCCCAACGGAGAAGCGGCCTGGGACATCCGCATCGAGGATAACGGAATCGGCATCGACCCGAAGTATTTTGCAAAAATCTTCAAGCCCTTTGAACGTCTGCACACCGGGAATCAATACAGTGGAACCGGTATCGGTCTCAGCATTTGCGCAAAGGTCGCATCCCACCACAAGGGAGAAATCCGGGTGGAGAGCGAACCGGGAAAAGGGTCCACCTTCATCATCACCCTGCCCCGGTTAAAACCGGACCCGCGGCCCGCTTGCACGAAGACAAAGAACAAGCGTCAGCCACAGCCTGATTCTACAGGGACGTTCTCAGCCAGTGGTCCACGGTTTTACGATAATACTCTCTGACCCTGCGGGTGGTCGCGTCGTAATCGGACTCAAGTTTTTCACCCCGCTCCTCCGCATTTGCGCCTTCGTAGCCCAACAGTCTGGCGAGGGATCCTAAGGACCGCTTGTCTTTAGGAAGATAATTGGAAAAGGGCTGGTTCACGATACGCAGGGCGCACTCGATATTCCTCAGAAACAAATAATCCGCCATCAGCCGGTCGGCTTCCCGCTGATCCATGATCCCATGAGCCCCCGCCAGCTTCACAACCTCGACCATATTCGTGGCCCTGAGCCTGGGGTTGCGGTAGCCGTTCATCAACTGGAGGATCTGGAGGGTAAACTCGATGTCAACCAATCCGCCATAACCCAGCTTCACGTTTTTTCCTTTTTTGCCTTCCTGGGCGAGCTCTTTTTCCATCCGCTCCCGCAGGCGGGATATTTCGATCAAAGATCCGTACTCGAATTTTTTCCGGTAGGTGAAATCATGCGCCATTTTCAGGAATTTTTCTCCCAGTTCCGGCTTTCCCGCGACAAAGCGGAGGCGCGTCATGGCCTGCTGTTCCCAGATCCTGGCGCGGTTCCTGAAATATTCCTCATAGGCCTGAACGGACAGAATCAGAACACCGCTGCTGCCCTCGGGCCGGAGATCCGTATCGATTTTATAAGCATACCCGGCGGGAGTCATCTCTGAGGCGATCCGGTAAATCAACTGGGAAAAATTGACATAATGAGAAATCATCTCATCATAAGACAGAATCCGTTCCTGAGAAGACGGCTCGTCGTAGACAAAAATCAGATCCAGGTCCGATCCGAAATTCAGCTCGCGGCCGCCGAGTTTTCCCAGACCAAAAATGGCAAAATCGTCGGGAAGAGGAAACGGCTTCCCGGATTTATTATCAAGCTCCTCATAAGCCAGTTCCGCCGCAACCCGCAGGTAGCCTTCCGCCAGGTCGGAAAGATCCGCCAGGGTTCCCATCAAGTCGGCTTCCTTGATGAGATAGCGAATGCCGATGCGCAGTTCCTCCGCCTGCTTGAAACGGCGCAAAGCAATTTTCTTCGCCTGAAAATCTCTGCAGGCGTTCAGCCCCTTCTTCCAGTCCTCCGCGATTTTTTCCCACGGTTTGTACCGGTAAATGGACTCCAGATCCATCAGCACATCCACCAGATCCGGTTGCTTGATGAGAATTTGCGATAGAAAATCGCTGCTCCCGAACAAAATGAGCAGCAGTTCCACAAACTTTCCGCTGGAATGGAACAGGCTGAGATAGGACTCCCGCGCGCCGCTGGCTTCGACAAACTTCACCAGGTTTTCCACGGCGGAATTCGGCTTGGGAACGCCCTCGCAAAGATCAAGGACTCTGGGAAGGATGGCATGAAAATCCTGAACACTTTTTTCGCTGGGATGGGAAAATTGCGGCCCATCGCGAAGGGACGCCAAAAACCGCACCACTCTCTCAGGATCAGCGAAACCTTTCGAACCAAGATATTGCGGTGAAAGCAGTTCTTCCACCTGGGCGCCGCGCCTGGCTTCCAGAGAAGCTTTTTGCGCCGCTTCCTGGCTTTTTTCCTCCGCGAACAAATTCGCAAACATCGTGCCAACAAATTGTGTGTGCCGGTCAAACTCCTGCATCAGCCGTTCCACCAGCTCCCCTGGGCTGTTGCCCTCAAGGCGCATTTTCCTGGCCAGAACCGCAAGCTGTTTATCATCCTCAGGCAAAACGTGGGTCTGCAGGCCGAAGGATATCTGCACCCGGTTCTCCAGATTGCGCAGGAAAATATAAGCGGCTCTGAGATTTTCATAATCGGAATCCGTCAGGAATTTACTGTCTCTCAGTCTTTTCAATAGTCTCAAGGTATTGGCCACCCGGAGGCTCAAATCGCGTCCGCCAAA
>Ga0210044_10009200_pt1 | contig 12082 bp, 11 predicted proteins | sample CryGey13umfilter_2_FD_183959 | JGI IMG/M metagenome (GOLD analysis project Ga0210044, IMG submission 183959) | Groundwater microbial communities from aquifer in Utah, USA - Crystal Geyser 4/9/14 3 um filter (SPAdes) (version 2) | ecosystem: Environmental > Aquatic > Deep subsurface >... | reverse complement strand
TGCCCGCCAGATCAAGCGCCGTGCCGTGATCGACCGAGGTGCGGATGATGGGCAAACCGAGCGTGATATTCACGCCCGCGCCGAAGCTGGCGTGCTTCAGCACCGGCAGGCCCTGGTCGTGATACATGGTCAGCACGGCATCGCAGCCGCGCAGACGATGGGCGGCAAACAGGGTATCGGCGGGAAGCGGCGGGCTGACATCGAAACCTTCCGCGCGCAGCTTGTCCAGCACCGGGATCATCACCTCGATCTCTTCGCGTCCCAGATACCCGCCCTCGCCCGCATGCGGATTCAGCCCCGCCACCAGAATGTGCGGATTGGCGATGGCAAAACGCCGTTGCAGGTCGCGCCGCAGGATGCGCAGGGTGCTTTCCAGCAGCGGCGCAGTGACCGCGTCCGCCACCTCACGCAACGGCAGATGCGTGGTGACCAATGCGACACGCAAGCCGCCTCCAGCCAGCATCATCACCACCTGCGGCGTATGGGTCAGTTCGGCAAGGAATTCGGTGTGCCCGGTGAAGTGAATGCCGGCATCATTGATGATGCCCTTGTGCACCGGCGCGGTGACCATGCCGGAGAATTCACCGGATGCGCAACCCTGCACGGCACGGCGCAAAGTGTCCAGCACATAACGCGCATTGGCCGCATCCAGCCGGCCCGCCTGCACGGGTTGCGCCAAGGGCACATGCAGCACGCTCAACTTGCCCATGAAATGCGGAGCATCCACCGTGTAGTCATGAAACTGGATGGCGATACCCAGTTGCGCGGCGCGCTGCTGCAACAGCGTCTTGTCGGCAATGATTACCAGCGGCAGGGCAAGCCGCACCAGCTGCAGGCAAAGTTCCGGACCGATGCCTGCGGGTTCGCCCGCCGTAATGGCCAGCGGCTTGTGGATGTCCCTGCCCACGGCCCGGCCCTCCGCGAACGAAAGAGGGGGCAATGGATTTCGCTCCGTGCTGCTCACGTTATTCGCGATAGTCGATGAAGGCGCGATCGCGCAACTGGCGCAACCAGTCCTGGTAGGCCTCATCCGATTTGTAGGCGCGGATGGCGTTGCGCGCCTGCTGTTTCTTTTGCTGCTCGCTGACATCGGCGTTGCGCCGCTCAAGCACCTGGATCAAATGCCAGCCGAACCCGGATTTCACCAGGCCGCTGATCTGTTTTTCTTTCAAGGCATTCATTGCGGTTTCAAATTCGGGCACGGTCTCTCCCGGCGAGATCCAGCCCAGTTCGCCGCCCTGTGCCGCGCTGCCATCTTCCGAGTGCAGGCGTGCCTGCTCGGCAAAGTCCGCGCCCGCATCGATGCTGCGTTTGATTTCCTGCAAGCGGTCGCGCGCCTCGCTCTCGGATACCAGTTCGCTGGTTTTGATCAGGATATGGCGCGCATGGGTCTGCGTGATGAATACCGGCGCATCGTTGTTGCGCCGGTCAAGCAATTTGAGAATATGGAAACCGCTGGGGCTGCGCAGGATGTCGCTCAACTGCCCCGGCTGCAGGGCTGCCAGCGCATCGGCGAACAGGCTGGGCAACTCGTTGCTGGGACGCCAGCCGATCATCCCGCCCTGCAACGCGTCGCGCGCATCCGAATAGCCGGCGGCGACCTGGGCGAACGGCGCGCCGCCGCGTAATTTTTGCAGTGCCTCTTCCGCGCGACGCTGCAGAACGCGCAGATTTTCCGCAGTCGCCTGTTCCGGCACGACGATCAGAATGTGCGCCAATTGCAGCTGTTCGCCCCTGTTGCCTTGTTTGGCCTGGGTGTCGAGATAGACCTCAATGTCGCTGTCGCTGATGAACAGCTTGCTATCGACCTCGCGCTCGCGCAAACGCACCGACAATATCTCGCCGCGTATTTCCTCACGGAAGCGGGCAAAATCGATACCGTCTTTTTCCAGTTTGCTACGGAATGCGGCGAGCGAATCGAATTTGTTTTGTTGCGCGATGCGTTGCAGCGCACTCTCCATCTGCGCGTCATCCACCCGCACCCCGTTCTCCTTGGCAAACTGCAACTGCAGCTTTTCCATGATCATGCGCTCCAGCACCTGTTTCTCCAGAATGCCGCGCTCCGGCAATTGCGTGCCCTGTTTTTGCAGTTGTTGCACCACCGTCTGCATGCGTTGCGCCAACTCCAGCCGCGTGATGACATCGTCGTTGACCACGACGCGCACGGCGTCGATCGGGGTCGCCGCCGTCTCGGCCAGCAGCGGATCGGCGCAAACCGCGCACAGCAACAGCATCACGATTCTTTTGTTCAGCATGTGTTCTCTCAATAAGTGGAAATTAATGCAAGCCTTCGGCCGGCGTGGCGGGGGTTGCCGCGTTCAGCTTGGAATAGCCCGGCACGCTGTCGCGCAACGCATCGAGCGGGTCGGAACCGATGCGAACCAGATCGTTCAGTTCGAGCTGCACAAAGACCCCGGAGGTGCGCTCGTCCGTCGCGGTGGCAAAACTCTGCGCCACCAGCCGCACGGCCCAACAGGCGGCATTATACTCAAGCCCGCCCAGCGCCTCTAAGATACGCTCGTCACGCAGGGAATAATTGAACCGGCCCACACCGTGCCAGCGTCCGAACAGCGGCCACTGGGCGGACACATCGACCTGGCGCAAAGCGTCGCGCGTAAAACGATAGCCCAGATTGAGCACCTTGCCCGCCTCGGGATGATAGCGGGCGGCGAGGTTGTAATTCTGGGTATAGGCCACATTCGGGTTGTATTGCAGCTGGCCATCGAGGCGCCATGCCGCGTTGACCCTGCCGCCCAGGGTTGCCAGGATATCGGAGCGGTTGGTGTTGCCGCTCGGCGTCACCAGGTTTACTTGCGGCGTTTCGAGGAAGAAGCGTTCCGCGACGGCGACGCGCAATCTTTCCGAGCCATCGGCTTCGGCGATTACCCGCGACGTCAGCGCCAATGTCACCATGTCCGCGTCGCCCACCCGATCGCTGCCCAGAAACCGGTTCTCGCTGAACATCTGGCTGAAGCTGAAGGGCGCTTCGGCGGAATCGAAGTTGGGCAGCTGCGCCTGGTCACGGTAAGGAATCTTGACGTAGTAGGCGCGCGGCTCCAGCGTCTGCACAAAGTCGGCACCGAGGAAAGAGTCGTTGCGCTCGAAGATCAGCCCGCTGTCCAGACTGAAGATCGGCACGGTGCGCGAACGGTCGGGCTGCGCGGACACGTTATTGTCGCCCAGCACGTAGTCGGTGTAGTGCACCCCCAGTTTCGGCGTCACAAAGTAGCCGGGACCGCTCAACAGCAGATAACTGACCGACGGGTAAAGCACCAGGCGCTGGCCGCTGACGAGAGTCGGGTGGCGATAATCCACAAATTCCCCGGTCAGCGCGATATCCGCTCCGGCAAGCGCCTGTTGCGCGCTCAAGTTGATTTGTGGCTGGCGCCGATAAGGCACGATCACGGGTGCCAGGGGATCCTGCAAGGTCTGATAGCGCTGCACCCGCGCCGAGGCATTCCACCAGCCGCCGGCATAACTCAACACGCCTTCGCGCAGCAAATTGACCTGCGCACTGCCACTCACGTCATTGGCCAAATCCCGGAAGTAGTTGTCATCGGAGACGACATTGAGATTGGCATCCGCCGAAAATCCGTGACCCAGATTCTGGCCGTGCCGCAGCGCAACATGGACCCGATCCCTGCCCGCCACCCGGTCTTGCGCCAGCGCGTCAGCCTGCACCGCACCGCTGAAACTCGGTTGCAGATAACGCAATTCGTTGTTGAATTGAACCCCGCGCTTGCTGATGAAACGGGGGGAAAGGGTTACATCGAGATCGGATGCGATATTCCAGAAATAGGGCACCGTGATTTCGGAGCCGCCGGAGTTGGTGCTGCCGAAGACCGGCCCCAGAAAGCCCGAACGCTTGTCATCGTTCAGCCCAAAGTCCATCCATGGCGTGTAAAGCAGCGGAACCCCCTTGAACTCCACCCAGGCATGGTGGGCGACACCGACCTGGGTCGCGCGGTCGAGTTCGAGCCGGCTCACGTTGAGCAGCCAGTCGTCATTGCCCGCCGGGCAGGTGGTATAGGCCGCCGAGCGGAAGGTATAGCGACTGTTGCCCGCCATCTCCACACGCTCGGCATGACCGCGCGCCGCCTGCTCCCCCAGCACGAATTGCGGTTGTTCCATCACCCCGGTGTGCTGTTCCAGATCCAGGCGCAGGGTTGGTCCGCTCACCCGGGTATCGGCTTGCTCGATGCGCACATGGCCCTCGGCGTACACCTGTTGCTCGTCCTGTTCGTAGGTCAAATGATCCGCATTGACCACCCGCCCGTCCTGGCGCAACTCGACCTCCCCGCTGGCCTCGATCTGTTTGCCCTGGCGCGTCTCCATGCGCTGCGCGCTGAGGTAAACCACGCCCGTATCAGCCGGGGGCGGCAACTGCTTGAAAGTGCGATCCAGACGGAGCGGCAACGTCTCGGCGTGCGCCAGGGGGGGCAGGACGAACAGCAGGGAGCAGGCGATCAAACTCGAACGAAAAAGCATGGGCGGGCCGAATAATTTAAGGGAAACGCTAAATAAGTCGGCGAGCGGAATGAAGCGCAAGGCGCACGGAGCGCAGAAGCCGAAACATATCAGGTAGATAGGCGAGGTTTCGAGCACCGCGCAACGCAGTGATTCGCCCGCGCAGACACTTATTTAGCGTTTCAAGAGTGCTAAAATCGCACAAAACCCAGATCAAGGCAATCCAATGCAGCGCCAACAACAGCTTACCGACTGGCTTTCCGCCCTGTATCCCAATCAAACCTTCTCGCTCGCACCGGCCTCTGCCGACGCCAGCTTCCGCCGCTATTTCCGCGCGACGTTCGCCGACGGCAGCACAAAAGTGGTGATGGATGCCCCACCCCAACACGAGGACTGCAAACCCTTCCTGCATATCGGCATGCTGTTCGAGGAAGCCGGTGCGCACGTGCCGCATGTGTACGAGCAGGATTTGACGCAAGGTTTCTTGCTGCTATCTGACCTCGGCAATTCCACCTACCTGCAAGCCTTGAACAAGGACAATGCCCGCGCGCTTTACGGTCAGGCGCTGGATGCGCTGATCAAAATACAACTGGCATCCAAACCCGACGAATTGCCGCCCTACGATGAGGCGCTGCTGCGCCGCGAACTGAATCTGTTCCCCGATTGGTACATCGCCAAACATCTGGGCGTCACGCTCAATGAGAAACAAAAGGCAAAGCTGGAACAGGTGTTTGTGCGCATCATCAAAAACAATCTGGCACAACCTTGCGTGTATGTTCACCGCGATTACCATTCGCGCAATCTGATGTATATCGGGACCCCTCTCTCTAACTCTCTCCCGCGAGCGGGAGAAAGAACAAACGAGAAAGGCAATTTTCTTTCCTCGCCGGGCATCCTCGATTTTCAGGATGCGGTATATGGCCCGATTACCTACGACCTCGCCTCACTGTTCAAGGATGCCTACATCAAATGGGAAGAAGCGGAGATCATCGACTGGCTGGTGCGCTACTGGGAACAGGCGCGCCAGGCCGGGTTGCCGGTGCGCGAGGATTTCGGCGAGTTCTACCGCGACTACGAGATGATGGGCGTGCAGCGCCACATCAAGGTATTGGGCATCTTCGCCCGCCTGTATCACCGCGACGGCAAAGACGGTTACCTGAATGACATGCCGCTGGTGATGGAATATCTGGTGAAGGCGTGCGAGCGTTACATCGACCTCAAGCCGTTGCTGAACCTGCTGCTCGAATTGAACGCGCAGGCGGAGAACCCGGGAACAACTCAGGCATGAGGGATTCCTGCATATCCCCTCTCCCCAACCCTCTCCCGCAGGCGGGCGAGGGGGCGATCGTGAAAGTCATTCAACGATGCGCGCGATGATCCTTGCCGCCGGACGAGGCGAGCGCATGCGCCCGCTCACCGATCACACGCCCAAGCCGTTGCTGCAGGCGGGTGGCAAACCGCTCATCGTGTGGCACATCGAACGGCTGGTGCGCGCAGGCATCACCGACCTCATCATCAATCACGCCCATCTCGGCAAACAGATCGAACAGGCGCTCGGCGACGGCAGCCGATTGGGCGCGCGCATCCAATATTCGGACGAAGGCACGGCACTGGAGACGGCGGGCGGGATTGCCTTCGCGTTGCCACTTTTGATACCTCCCTCTCCAGCCGGGAGAGGGAATGAGGGTGAGGGCGCGCCGTTTGCCGTGGTCAACGGCGACATCTGGTGCGACTACGACTTTGCGCAACTGCCCGCACTCGCCACCACGATGCAACAGCACGACGACCTCGCCCATCTGGTGCTGGTGGACAACCCTGAACACAATCCCGCAGGCGATTTTGGCCTGGCCGGCGGCCGCGTGACCGACCGCGCGCCCAAGTTGACCTTCAGCGGCATCGGCCTGTACCAGCCCGCCTTATTCGCCGCCATTACGCGCGGTAGCAAGGCGCCGCTCGCGCCCCTGCTGCGCGCACAGATCGCCGCCGGCCGCGTCAGCGGCGAACATCATCGCGGCCAGTGGCTGGATATCGGCACACCGCAGCGCCTGGACGAACTCGACAAGCAGTTGCGCGCCACGCAGAATGCGCCCCATGTCTGACACCTCACCTTACCCCCCGCGCCGCGCCCGCCTGCTGCAAAAGATGCAGCGCGGCATCGCCGTCATTCCCACCGCGCCGGAAGCTTTGCGCAACGGCGATGCGCATTACGACTATCGCCACGACAGTCATTTCTACTATTTGAGCGGTTTCGCCGAGCCGGACGCCGTGCTGGTCCTGGTCGCGGGCGAGACGATGCAGTCCATCCTGTTCTGCCGCGAAAAGAATCCTGAACGCGAGATCTGGGATGGTTTTCGCTACGGCCCCGCTGCGGCCGCGGAACATTTCGGTTTCGATGCGGCGTACCCCATCGAACAACTGGACGACAAACTCGCCGAACTGATGGGCAACCAGCCGGCCCTGTTCTACCCGCTGGGCACGAATGCCGAGTGGGATACGCGCCTGCTCGAATTGCGCGAAGCGGTGAAGGCCAAATCGCGCAGCGGTGTCAAAGCGCCTGCCGAACTGCGCGACATCCGCGCGCTCATCGACGAGATGCGCCTGATCAAGGATGCGCACGAGCTCGACCTGATGCGCCGCGCCGCAGCGATTTCCTGCGGGGCGCACAGACGTGCCATGTGCTTCACACGTCCCGGACACTACGAATATGAAGTGGAAGCCGAATTGCTGCACGAGTTCTGCCGCGCGGCCGCGCGCCAGCCCGCCTATACCAGCATCGTCGCCGGTGGCGCGAATGCCTGCACCCTGCATTACGTCGGCAACAACACGCGCCTCAACGACGGCGACCTGCTGCTCATCGACGCCGGCTGCGAATTCGGCAGCTATGCCGCCGACATCACGCGCACCTTCCCGGTCGGCGGCAAGTTCAGCGCCGCGCAGAAAGACGTGTACGAGATCGTGCTGGCGGCACAGACCGCCGCCATCGCCGCCGCCAAACCCGGCATGCTGTGGAACGCGCCGCACGAAGCGGCGCTGCGTGTGCTGGCACAGGGCTTCATCGATCTCAAGCTGTGCCAGGGCTCAGTCGAAGCGGTGCTCGAAAGCGAAAGCTACAAACAATTCTATATGCACCGCACCGGCCACTGGCTGGGCATGGACGTGCACGATGTCGGCGAATACAAGATCGGCGACCAGTGGCGTCCCTTGCAACCCGGCATGACGCTGACCGTCGAGCCCGGCTGCTACATCCGCCCCGCCGACAACGTGCCGCGCGAACTATGGAACATCGGCATCCGCATCGAGGACGACGTGCTCATCACCGCCAAGGGTTGCGAAGTGCTGACGCAGGATGCGCCGAAGACCGTGCGGGAGATCGAGGAGGTAATGCGCCATGAATGAACGCTGTGATGTCGCCATCGTCGGCGGCGGCCCGGTCGGCCTCGCACTGGCGCTGGCGCTGCGCGGCAACGACCTGAACGTGGTGCTGCTCGAAGCGCGCGAATCCGCAATCAACAGTAGCGACCCGCGCGCGCTGGCGCTGGCTTACGGTTCGCGCCTGCTATTGCAACGCCTCGGCGCATGGCAAGCGATCCCCAACGTCAGCGGCATCCGCGAAATCGAAATCACGCAAAAAGGCACACCAGGCAAAACCACGCTCAAGGCCGCCGAACTGAAAGTGCCGGAGATGGGTTACGTCCTGCCCTACACCGCGCTGCATGCAGCCTTGCAACACGCATTGCTCCAGTCCGACATCACCTGCCTCTATGGTGCGGCGGTGTCCGATCTGAACACGGCCCACGGTTGCGCCACGCTCACTTACCAGCATCAGGGCACGACCCGCACCCTCGCTGCGCGCCTGGCCGTCGTCGCCGATGGCGGCAAATTGCTGGAGGCCGCGCACCCGCCGCAGATCACCGACTACGGCCAGAGCGGGCTGATCGCCCATGTCAATTGCGCGCAAGCGCGCGCGGGTATGGCGTTTGAGCATTTCACGCCGCAAGGGCCGATGGCGCTGCTGCCCTACCTGGACGGCTACGAACTGGTGCTGACCGCCGCACACGACGCCGCGCAGGAAATGCTGAACTGGGACGACGCGACCTTCCTCGCTTATCTGCAAACCCATTTCGGCGACCGCGGCTGCGACACGTTACTGGCGCAGCCAGCCGATTGCGGGAGCAGCGGCGTCGGCGCGTTCACCGGCATCGGCAAACGCAGTTGCTTCCCGCTGCGGCTGAAGCGCGCACCCGACCTCACCTTCCCGCACACTGTCCTCATCGGCAATGCCGCGCAGACGTTGCACCCGGTCGCCGGACAAGGCTTCAATCTGGGGCTGCGCGATGCGTGGGAACTGGCACAAGTCATCCTCGACCACGCGCCGGACAATATCGGCACCGCCGCCATGTGCAAAGCCTACCGCCAATCGCGCCGCCTCGACCGCAACGCCGGCATCCGCTTCACGGATGGTTTGGTGCGCCTGTTCTCCAACGACCTGCCCCTGCTCGGCCCGATGCGCTCCGCCGCGCTATCCCTGCTCGACCACCTGCCGCTGGCGAAGAAGTTTGTGGCGAGGCGGATGATGTTCGGGGCGAATGGGTAAATCCGGTCAATTGCCGCTATTGCTTTACTATGAAGTGGGCTGCCGTCTGGCTTCGGAATTGCACCGGGCAACTTAAAGAATAGCCGTTAGGTACAATGCCTCAACACTCACGCTCACGTTTGTAGCTTGAAGCCTTTTGCCTATGAGTCTGATCAAATCCCGAAAACGCGTCGCCGACCACGGAGAGGTGTTCACTCCCGCGTGGATGGTCGATGCCATGCTCGACCTCGTCAAGGACGAGTCGGAACGCATTGATTCGCGTTTTCTGGAACCGGCATGCGGCAGCGGCAACTTTATTGTCAAGGTCTTGCGGCGCAAGCTTGCGGCCGTCGAGAGTAAGTTCGGAAAGTCTGATTTTGAAAAGCAGCACTACGCGCTTCTTGCGCTGATGTGCATCTACGGCATCGAGCTACTGGCGGACAACATCGCCGAGTGCCGCGCAAACATGTTGGATATTCTCGCCGAGTATCTGAACATTGATGAGTCGGATGACCTGTACCGCGCCGCTTTCTATGTGTTATCGCAGAATCTGGTCCACGGTGATGCCTTGACGATGTGCGTCCGCAGTGGCGAGCCGATTACTTTTGCCGAATGGGGCTATTTGGGCAAAGGCAAGTTTCAGCGCCGCGACTTTCGCTTCGACACCCTCACTCATTCCTCGGCCTTCAGCGCGGAGGGCGATCTCTTTGCCCACCTCGGCAAGCACGAGATATTCATGCCGACGAAGACCTACCCGCCGATGACGGTGAGCGAGCTGGCTGGTGGCAAAGGGGAATGACCATGGCGAAAATCAACATGATAGACGCAGCAAGACCCCTTTATGTCTATTTAATACGAGGGGGTGGGGTTAAATTATGGCGGATTCGCCACAGTTGGAAACGGGGGTTTCTGATGAGCAAGAACAGCCAGATTGTTGTGTTAAACGAAACCGTCCGCATTCAGAGAATGGATCAGGATGATTATATTTCGCTGACGGATATCGCCAAGTTCAAGAATCCCGATGACCCGAGGTTTGTCATTCAAAACTGGATGCGTACTCGTTCATCCATCGAATTTCTGGGTATTTGGGAGCTGCTGAATAATCCGGACTTTAACCGTATCGAATTCGACACGGTTAAAAATCAATCTGGCAGCAATGCATTTGTGATGACCCCCTCAAAATGGACTGATTTGACCGGTGCCATCGGCATCAACTCCAGAGCGGGCCGGTACGGCGGCACTTACGCCCACAAGGACATCGCCTTCGAGTTCGCCTCCTGGGTATCGGTCGAATTCAAGCTCTACCTCATCAAGGAATTCCAGCGCCTGAAAGAGACGGAATACCAGCAACTGGGCTGGGACATCCGCCGCAACCTGACCAAAATCAACTACCGCATCCACACCGACGCCATCAAGACCCACCTGATCCCGCCGCTACTCACCTCGCAGCAGATCACCCTTATCTACGCCAGCGAAGCGGACTTGCTGAACATGGCGCTGTTCGGCAAAACCGCGAAGCAGTGGCGCGATGAAAATCCCGGCAACAAGGGCAACATCCGCGACGAGGCCAATGTCTCGCAACTGGTGTGCCTGGCCAACCTGGAAACGCTGAACGCGCATTTCATCCATCAGGGGCTGGCGCAGGCCGAACGGCTGAAACTGCTGAACCAGACCGCCATCCAGCAAATGAAGCTACTGTTGGCGGATGTGGGCACACGGCGACTGGAAGGGAAACAGCCATGAACGGGAAGCCGGTGAGCCTGACTGCGTCGCCCGAAGGTTACGCCGACTGGCTGGCCGAACTGAAAGCACGCATTCATGCCGCCCAGCAGCGTGCCACGCTGGCGGTCAACCGCGAGCTGGTATTGCTTTACTGGCAGATCGGGCGCGACATCTTGGCACGGCAGGCGGAGCAAGGCTGGGGCGCGAAGGTGATTGAACGGCTGGCGCATGATTTGCGCACGGCCTTTCCTGATATGAAAGGGTTTTCGCCGCGCAATCTCAAGTACATGCGTGCCTTTGCCGAGGCGTGGCCGGAGGCTGAATTTGTGCAGCAGGCTGCTGCACAATTGCCGTGGGGCCACAATGTGGTGTTGCTGGACAGGTTGCCCGGTGCCGAAACCCGCCGCTGGTATGTGTGATTGATGAACAGGAAAACCAGTCTGAACAGAAGTTGATTTGCACGATGGGACTGGCATAATCAAGCGACATTGGTTAGGAGAAAAACCATGAACATGAACTACAAACCCTACATCACACGTGATCCCTCGATCTGCGGCGGCGAACCTGTCATCACCGGCACACGGATAACAGTGCGCACCATCCTCGCCAGTCTGGCAGAAGGGGTGAGCACGGAAGAGCTCTTGCTGGATTACCCGACGCTCAGCCGTGATGCCGTGCGCGCCGTGGTTGCCTTTGCGGCAGTATCGGCAGAAGAAGACCTGCCTTTGCCGGCAACCCCGGTTCTGGCATGAAGATCAAGCTCGACGAAAACCTGCCTGCGAGGTTGGTGCCCATTCTGCAACAACACGGGCACGACGTTGACACCGTGCCTGATGAGAACTTGAGCGGCAGACCGGATGCGGATATCTGGCAGGCTGCGGGTAAGGAAGGCCGTTTTCTCATCACCCAGGACCTGGATTTTTCCGACACACGCCAGTTCGCGCCCGGTACACACGCCGGTTTGTTGCTGGTGCGTTTACGTGAACCGGGTGCCCATGCCCTGATGGAAGCCATCAACGCCGTTGCCGCCGAAATCGCTGATTGGGCTGGCTGCTTCGTCGTCCTCACCGAAAACAAAATACGGATCAAGCGCCCATGACGATTGACGCCGCCCGTATCCAGAAGCTGCTCAATGAGTTCAAGCTGGAGAACAAGAAGTCATGAGCGAGCAAGTTGTCTTCACCCTGCGCGGCCGCAATCCTGATGTACTGACCTGCATTGCCAATCTTTCCAACGACGAGGTATTCACCCCGCCAGAGTTCGCCAACCGGATGCTGGATACCTTAGCCTGCGCGTGGGCGGCCAGCCACAACGGGGCGA
>Ga0210044_10009194_pt1 | contig 12088 bp, 11 predicted proteins | sample CryGey13umfilter_2_FD_183959 | JGI IMG/M metagenome (GOLD analysis project Ga0210044, IMG submission 183959) | Groundwater microbial communities from aquifer in Utah, USA - Crystal Geyser 4/9/14 3 um filter (SPAdes) (version 2) | ecosystem: Environmental > Aquatic > Deep subsurface >... | reverse complement strand
CCAATTCTAATCCCTCCTGGGCTAAAAAACTGGCGGTTAATCTGTCCTGGATAATCGTCACATCATATAAAGCCTTGGTAACTAAAATAAAACCAGAAATAATCCCTACAATTAAAATAGATAAAGCTATCAAGGCTTCGACTAAAGTGAAGGCTCTTTTGTATCTTGTATTTTGTATCTTGTATCTTGTCTTTATCATTATGATTTTTATAGTTTCTCTTTATATATTTGCCCGGCTGAAGTGATATGAATAGTAAAACAATTGGATGGGTCACTCTCTAGGCACATTGTAATCAAAGCATCGCCACTCAAAGAAGGATTAAATTTAACTTGCGGCTCTGGAGGCACAAAAGTAATTGAAGAAACCTCGCTTGAATTAATAACTACTCCTTTTAATAAATTAATAATTTCTGATTCTTCCCCTAAGTCGTATTGTCCTTGAGTACCAAGATTACAAAAATCAGAAAATAAAATATATTGCGTTTGGGGTAGATTGTTATTATTAATATATATTCCCCAACGGCAAATGAGATTAGTTGGCGAAGTGTTTTGTTGTAAAGTTAACATTGATGAATTTTGAGCTCGACGTAATTCATAAACCATTTTATCACTATCTCTGATTAAATTGGTCACAGTTTCGCTTTGACGGGAATAAACTAAAACCATCACTGTTAAAAGAGTAATAATACTTAGAGTCACCATCATTTCAATCAGCGTAAAAGCAAGGCTTTTATGCTGAAAATACATTTTCTTAAAATAGAAATTCATATTAAATAAGATATTCATTGAAATACATAGAAATACATTGAAATACAATTGTATTTCCATCGTATCTCCATTGTATCCCTACTATATTTCTTCTACTGTATTTCTTTTACAATAAAAGGATGGAGAGATATCCTTTAATTATTATATCACCAAAAAGCATGACTGTCACTACTCCTAAAGATAAAAAGGGAGCAAAAGGTAAATAGCTTTTCAAGGTTTTTTTCTTCAAAAGCATCAAAATCAAGGAGCTAAAACCACCTGATAAAAAGGCAATAATTAAAGCTATCATTGCTCCTGGCCAACCTAAAATTAAGCCAATAAAAATTGCTAAAATTGCATCACCCCAACCCATGGCCTTCTCTTTAGTGGTATAAACTAATAAAGAAATTAACCCCCCAGCAAATATTATTCCCAAAATTAAAGAAAAAAAATAAGGGTAATTTCCAAAAACATAGCTTTGAGAACCAAGCAAAAGATTTAGTTGAGGAAGAAAAGTAAAATGTTTTAGGAAAATTATAACTCCTAAAAGAATTCGCCAGAAAAAACTAATTACAATAGCTGGAATAAGAACCTCACTCAAGATTAAATATTTTTTTAAATCATAAAGAGAAATAACCAAAAAAACAAAAAGCCAGTAAAACCAAAAAAATAAATTAATCAGAATTAAAATATTCTCCAAATTAAAAACAGTAAATAGATGCAAGTTAATTAAAGGAAAACGAAAAAAGCGCCAACAAGCTAAAGCAAAAAATAGACCAGTACAAAATTCAATTATTGGATATTGCAAAGATAATTTATGATGACAAGCAGAACATCTGCCTCTTAAATAAAAATAATTTAAAACTGGCACCATTTCCCACCACGCTAAGATTTTATGGCAATAAGGACAAAAAGAACGCCCTCGAAAGGGCGATTCTTTAGTATCAGTTCTATCCACTAAAACGTTGATAAAACTGCCGATAATAGTACCAAAAATAAAGGAGATAATATAAATGAAAACTCCCATGATTACTAAGATTACTTAATCCTTTAATCCTACATTAAATATTTATGGCCTAATGCAGTAAACTTTGCTAGTGTCTGTATTCGCGCAAGTAGCATTATCACTACAATCAATACTATAGACAGTACCATCTATATCACTCTTTAAAGCAATGTCACATTGTTCTAATTGAGCACCTAAAACATAATCAGTTCCATTCGTATCTGCACCATATCGATAATAATAAGTGGTATTATTTAAAGGATCTTTTGGCACCTGGCTTACACCAATTCCGGCACCAGTTAAAGTCGTTATCAATGTAGCCCAATCGCTACTTGCTGGATATCTCCCGTTCTGGGAAAAGTATAATTCCAAAGCATTTTGTACATTATGCAAATCGGCGATTCTTCTAGCATCACGAGCCTTAGCTCTGGCTCCTCCCATACCAACCAAAATCAAAGAAGCCAATAAAGCAATGATAGTAATCACTATCAACATTTCAATGAGAGTAAAACCTTTATTTCGAGCACAACGAGAAAAAAGGTAATCCTTATATTTTTTCATAATTTTTAATTATTAATTATTCGACCTTTAATTTATCATTTTGTATTCTTAATTTTCTAAAGGGCGAGGAATATATTTTTCTGAGACCATCCGGAGCCGATCCGCCTACGCCCTTCGGGCTTCGGACGGACAGGGCGGGCAAAATATAGAGCGCCTGCCCGCCGTAGCTTTAAGCGAAGGCGGGAGGCGGAGGCTAAGTGAGCGAGCACGCTGGGCGAGCGAGCGGGTCGAAGAAAATATATTCCGAGCCCTAGTTTACCCCGCACCTTTTTAAGATAAATGCCGAAGGCATATTGTGAGAAAATCAATCTTAAAAAGGTGCGGGGTTTTATATTCCTTGCGCTAATTGATAAATTGGCAAAAGTACTGCAGCCACCAAAAAACCAACTAAAATACCAATTAAGACCACTAAAACCGGTTGGAGCAAATCAATCATCGTGGAAAAAGATCTATCTACTTCTTTTTGATAATATTCTGCCACCTTTTTAAGAATTTCTTCCAACCGACCAGTAGATTCTCCCACGGCTGTCATTTGGCTCACTAGAGGCGGAAAGTATTCATAATAGTTTTTTAGGACATTGCTAATATTTTCTCCGGTTTTCAATTTGTCGGCAATCTCATGACCAATGGTTTGATAAACATAATTGCCAGTGGCATCACCTGCGACTTCAAAAGCAGTAACTGCTGGAATACCACCTAAAATTAAATTAGCAACAGTTTCAGCAAAACGACTAATAAAGATTTTTTTATAAATATTGCCAATTACTGGTATTCTTAATAGATACACTCCGCCGACTTTTTGCCCTTCTTTGGAACGAAAATAATTCAAGAGCAGCCAACCTATACCCAAAAGAAAAACTAAAAGTAAAATACCCCATTGATTCAAGAAGCTGCCAATAAAAATAAGAATCCGAGTGCCTAAAGGCGGTGTTTTGCCAAATTCATCAAAAATAGAAACCATTTGAGGGGCTAAAGCCACAGTAATGACTGTACCAATCACTAAGAAAGTTAGAAAAAGAAAGGCTGGATAAGTAGCTGATGATTTAGCTTTAGCCATTAAATCATTTTCATGTTCAGCATAATCAGCTAAATATCCTAAAACTTCATCCAAGCGACCAGAAATTTCTCCAGATTTCATCATCTGACTATAATATTCGCCAAAAATATCTGATCTTTTTTCTATGGCTTTTGAGAGAGAAAGACCAGCATCCAAATCAGAAATTAATTCAAAAGTTAAATCTTTAATGGCTGGAGTAGCTGCTTGAAGTAATAAAGTTTTTAAAGCTTCAGTTAAAGGCACCTGGCTCTGAAGCAAAGTAGCAAATTGTCTTAAAAAAATAGCTAAATCTTTTTTGGAAACCCTGGTTCTTTTACCAAAGAGTTGATCAAAAAAAGTAATTTTCCTCTCTGGGCTAATGTCTAAAACAATCAATTCATAACTCTGGAGCAATTTTAAAGCAGCATCCAAAGAACGAGCCTCAACCGCTCCAGTTTTAATATTGCCTAATTTATCTTTAGCTCGATAAACAAATTTCATATATTAACCTAGTAATTGTCTTAATTCTGAAGGATTTAAGGAATAAGTTTCTGCTGTTTCTAAAGAAATTTCGCGTTTCCTCACTAAATCAATTAAAGCCCGATTAAGAGATGACATTCCTTCTTGGGTAGAAGTTTCTATAACTAAATCAATCTGATAAGTTTTAGCCTCGCGAATCAAATTTTTAACTGCGGAGTTGGCAAACATAATTTCGCAAGCTGGAATTCTGCCGCCAGAAATCCTTGGAATTAATCTTTCGGAAACTATGCCCAGTAAAGTGGAAGCTAACTGCGAGCGCACTTGATTTTGCTGAGAAGCTGGAAAACTATCAATAATTCTATCAATCGTTTGGCTGGAAGAATTGGTATGAAGAGTGGAAAAGACCAGATGACCAGTTTCAGCAGCAGTCAAAGCAATGGAAATTGATTCTGGATCCCGCATTTCGCCAATCATCACCACATCAGGATCCTGTCGCAAAACAGATTTTAAACCACGATGGAAACTTAGAGTATCACCACCTACTTCTCTTTGATCTATTAAACATCTATCTTGGACAAAGGTATACTCAATAGGATCTTCAATGGTAATGATATGATCCATTCTTTTATGATTAATCTCATCAATTAAAGCGGCTAAGGTAGTAGTTTTACCATGACCAGCTGGACCAACTACCAAAACAAATCCTTGATTATATTTAGAATATTCATGAAGAATTGGCGGTAGATTTAATTCCTCGACTGTCCGGATATGAGTGGAGATTAAACGCAAAGCAGCAGAAAGATAACCTCTTTGGAAATAAACATTAATTCTAAAACGAATTTTATCTTCATAAGAAAAAGCGAAATCGATTTCTTTTTCCTTAATAAGTTTTTCTTCTTGTTCAGAAGTTAAAAGAGCGCTAATTAAACCAGCAGTCATTTCCGGGGTTAAAATTGGTTCATTGGAAACTGGTACCAAATTCCCATCGATTCTCACTGTTGGATGTTTACCCACGCTCAAATGCAAATCAGAAGCACCTTGCTGAGCTGCTAAAATCATTAATTCGGCTAACTTATTTTGATAATCAATACTCATAGTTTTTATTATATCATAAATATATCAAGAAAGTATAGAGCCAAACCAAAAGCAGCCACTACTCCAGATAAAATCCAAAAACGCATAGTAACTTTGGTTTCTGGCCAGCCTTTGGCTTCAAAATGATGATGAATGGGAGTCGAAAGGAAAAGTTTTTTATGTTTAATTTTTTTGTAAATTTTTTGGATGATGACTGACATTGATTCCATTACTAAGATAAAAGCAAAAAAGGGCAAAAATAAAGAAGTATCAGTCAACATGGCTACTACTCCCAGGGTAATACCCAAAGCCATAGCGCCAGTATCACCCATAAAGAAACGAGCGGGATAAATATTGAACCACAGAAAAGCAATTATGGTGCCGATAAAAGTCCCCAGGAAAGCAGCTAAATCATATTTGCCTTTCATGAAAGCAACAACTAAGAGACAAACGAAACCCACTAAAGCCACCCCAGCGGCTAAACCATCCAAACCATCAGTTTCGTTCATAGAAAAAGTTGTGGCTACTAAAATAAAAATAAAATAGAGAATATACCACGATCCTAAAGTCAGAGGACCAAAGAAAGGAATCGTAATACTGTTATAACCTAATTTTATCCAGAACCACCACGCCCCAAGAGCAGCAAGAAGAATATAAATCAAAACTTTATCTCTCATTCGCAAACCTCCACCTTTTGGTCCAATTCGGAAAATACCCAAGAGATCATCAAATAACCCCACTAAAGCAGCACCGGTCATCGCTGCTAAAACCAACCAAGTTTGAGTTCGCGAAAGAAAACTAATCTGAGACCAAAAGCCATTAACTGTTTTACTCAAAATAAAAAAAACGAAAGTTATGATTAAAATTGTTCCCCACATTAAAACACCACCCATAGTCGGAGTGCCTGATTTCTTTTTATGAAGGCCCATAAAGACTGGGGCGTTAGCATCCTCTCTTATCTGTTTTCCTAAACGATATTTATATAAAATTTTTGTCCAGAACGGAGTGAGAATCATTGCTAAGACTGAAGCAAAAATTGTTAAAAGAAGAACTCTGATTAATTGAAAGGCAGCTGAAGGGTAAAGCATAAAAATAAAGTTATTTCGATAAAATCTCTCGCACCCAATTATACAATTGAACCGTATCTCCGAATCTATCAGTGGAATTTAAAACTATAATCGCTAGGCTTATTTTATCATCTTTCAAAGGAATTTCAAAGATAGTCAAGAGGCAATCTTTAGCATCAGGCGTAGAGCCAGTTTTTCCCAGCCATAAATACGCTAATTGACCAGCTAAAAGATTGGTATTTTTAAGCTGATGCATAATTTTGCCATCGCTAGAATAAATAGTTTCTTCCGGTTTTCTAGTAATTTCTCCCAGAAGAGGATAATTTTTATAAATATCCTGGCTCAGCTTGAACAAATCTTCAACCGTGGTAAAATTTCCTTTTCTATCCAAACCTGTTTCTCCAAAAAAGGCTGTATTATATAAACCTAATGTTTGGGCTTTTTCATTCATCAAATCAACAAAATCTATACCTGTTTTATCTAAAGCCTCGCTAAAAGCTATGGCTGCATCATTAGAAGAAGAAATCAGAAGCAGTTTTAATAAGTCCTCAACTTTTAGAGTTTCTCCTATTTTTAAATCACCTTCTTCCCCTTCGGCACTGACCATATAAGAAGTGATATAAATTTGTTTATTAAGGGAGAGTTTATCAAGTACTATTTCCCCAGTCATTAATTTCGCGAGAGAGGCTGGAAAAAGATGAAGGTCTTTATTTCTGGAAATTAAAATTTGCCCTGATATTAAATCGCCAACTAAATAAGCAGTAGCTTTTATGGATTCTGGTGCAGAAGTGAGGGTCACAAAAGTCTGGTGATTAGTTGAAAGATAGTATTTTAAATAACCTCCATAAGAGATTAGGATTAAACTAAAGATAAAGATGAACCAGAAATAAAAAGTTCTACTGGAAAGTTTTTTGATGAAGTTCTTCATAATTTGGCAAATCTTTGACACTGCTTATACCTAAGTGATTTAAAAATTTAAAAGAAATGTTATAAAGAAAAGTATTTGTTCTTTTGGGATTAGGAAAACGTTCAATTAATTCACGCAATAAAAGCTGATGAAGAATATAGCTTGAATCTACGCCTCGGATTTCATTAATTTCCGCTCGAGAAATTGGGCCACGATAGCTAACAATCGCTAAAGTTTCAGCAGCAGCAGGGCTTAAATCTCCTTCAAAAACTTCTTTTTTGAGCTTGTTTAAAAATGGCAAGTTAGCTGGATTAGTAGTTAATAACCATTTACTATCATTATTAATCAATCTTAATCCCCTTTTTTCAGTTTCATAAGAATTTTTTAACTTGAGAAGCGCCTCTTGGATTATTTCTTTTTTTTCGTTCAATAAAACACTCAGTTCTGCTACGGCCTGAGGTTCGCCAGAAGCGAAAAGTAAACTTTCTAAGATTGATTCGAGATCCATATTTCCCCAAAATTATCTTTTTGTTTAATTTTAATGATTTTTTGTTTGGCTAAGTGCAAAGCAGCTAAAAAAGTCAGAATTAAATCAATCTTATTCTGTTTTTCCTTGGTCAAATCAAGAAGTCGAAACATCTTACCTGAGGTGATTTTTTGAATTAATTCTTTAATCCTTTCTTCCAAACTGGCGATTTTTTGAATTTTTTTCTCAGCTAAGGGTTGTGCCTTTTCTATTTGAATCTCCTTGAGAATTTTTAAGAAAGCTAAGTTTAAACTTTCTAAAGAACAGTTTGAAGGAGGTGAAAATTTCGGTTCGATATTTTTCCAAGAAGGACGATTCAAAACATAAATTTCTTTTTTAAACATCTCTTTTATTTTTCCTCCGGCTTCTTTATATAGTTTATAGATTTTTAAGCGAGTTTCCAAGTCCATGATTTCTGTTTCTTCTTCTGGGGCCAAAACCAAGGAAGGTAAAAGCGAACGGGATTTAATTAAAAGCAAAGTGGAAGCAATCACTAAAAAATCAGCCAAGTCCTCTGGATTAATTTCTTCTTGCTCGTTGAGAAAAGCTACGTACTCCTGAGTAACTTGAGCCAAAGACAACTCAGTAATAGCTAAATTCTTCTTCTCCACTAATTGCAGAAGGAGATCTAAAGGACCGGTAAATTGTTGAGTGGACACTTGATACATATTAATAATTCAAAAGTGTCATCCTGAGGAGCGAAGCGACGAAGGATCTCTCAACTTGTTTGAGAATATTTGAAATTCTCGCATTCCTGCCTGCGCAGGCAGGCGCGAGAGATTCTTCGCCTACGGCTCAGAATGACAGCTACGCTGTCAATTTACAAATACGCTTCTAATATATTTTTAATATTTTGAATTAACAAATTCTTAAATCGTCCCTCTAATTCTCTATAAAAATAGTAGCTTTCTTTTTTATATTCAACTAATGGATCTTTGCCGCCATAGGCCCTTAAAGAAGTTGAATTTCTCAAAGATTCCATTTTTTCTATTTGCTCTATCCAGAGGTTATCAAAAATTCTCAGAGCAAAGATTTTGAAAACTGTGTTCAATCTTTCTTGACCAAAATTCTGCATTTTTTCTTGGAATTTATCTTCAGGAAAACTCATTTCTCTCTCGCTAAAAATATTTTTCACATAATCTATCAACTGCCCTTCTTTTTCTTTTATCAAAATATCATCCCTCATTTTATAAAAAGCTGTTCTTTGTTTATTAATCACATCGTCATATTCTAGAATATGCTTTCTCATATCGAAATATACCCCTTCTATCTTTGACTGAGCCATTTCAACAGCTTTAGACACCATTGCATGTTCTATAGGTTGGTCTTCTGGCCAACCTAATTTGTCCATTAAAGTTGGCAATGTTTTGGGTGAAAAAATTCTGATTAAATCATCTTCCAAAGAAAGAAAAAATTGCGAAGAGCCAGGGTCGCCTTGACGACCAGAACGACCGCGCAATTGATTATCAATTCTTCTGGCTTCATGTCTTTCAGTGCCAATCACATAGAGACCGCCTAAAGCCAGAATTTTTTCTCGTTCTTCTTTGTCTGACGGATTACCACCCAAAATAATATCCACTCCTCGACCAGCCATATTAGTAGCGACAGTAACTTTATGTAATTTGCCGGCTTGGGCAATTATTTCTCCTTCTTTTTCGTGGTTCTTAGCATTCAAAACATTATGAGGAATATTGGCTTTTTTCAGATACAAACTTAAAAGCTCGTTTTTTTCTACTGAGGGTGTACCAATTAAAATTGGTTGGCCTTGATCATATTTTTCTTTAATTGCTTCAGTGATAGCCTTTAATTTTGCTCCTTGAGTTTTGTAAATTCTGTCTGGCAAATTTTTTCTGATCATGGGCTTATTAGTGGGAATCATGATCGTTTCCATATTATAAACTTTTTTAAACTCTTCAGCTGAAGTGAGAGCAGTACCAGTCATACCTGCCAGCTTCTCATACATTCTAAAATAATTTTGCAGGGTGATGGTAGCTACTGTGCGACTTTCTTGTTGAACAGGCACTCTTTCCTTAGCTTCAATTGCTTGGTGTAAACCGCCGGAATACCTTCTTTGAAATAATAATCTGCCGGTGAATTCATCAACAATAATAACTTTTCCATCTTTGACTATATAATCTTTATCTATTAAATAAAGATGGTGAGCTTGAAGGGCTGTTTCTAAATAATGAGTAAAAACTATGCCTTTTTTATCAAAAATGTTAAACCCAAAGACTTTTTCTGCTTTATCCAAGCCTGCTTCAGTTAAACTAATGGCTCTTTGTTTTTCATCAATAATAAAATCAATCTCTTTTTTAAATTGAGGGGCTAGAGCAGCAAATTGTTGATAGAGCTTAGACGCCTCTTCGTCAGGTACAGAAATAATCAAGGGTGTTCTAGCCTCATCAATTAAAACACTATCCACCTCGTCAACAATGGCATAATGATGCTTTCTTTGAACTTTTTCTTGAAAATCATTAACCAAATTATCCCGTAAATAATCAAAACCAAATTCTGTGTTGGTGCCATAGGTAATATCTGCTAAGTAGGCTTCTTTCCTTTCTATGGGTTTTAAGAATTCTTTAAAAACTTTAAAACCTCCTAATTCATCTCTTTGTTTATCTAAAACTTCTTTTGCAGGGTCATAGAGATAAGCACCTTCTTGAGTAATACAACCAACTGATAATCCCAGATAATAATAAATTTGACCCATCCAAACAGCATCTCTTTGGGCTAAATAATCATTAACAGTAATAATGTGAACTCCTTTTCCTTCAAGAGCATTTAAACTGGCTGTTAAAGTAGCCACTAAAGTTTTTCCTTCACCAGTTTTCATTTCTATCACTTTCCCTTCATGTAAACCAATACCACCCAATATCTGAACATCAAAATGGCGCTGGCCTAAAGTTCTTTGAGCAGCTATTCTTACTAAAGCAAACATCTCGGGAATAATATCCCCTGAAGATAAACCATTTTGCACTTGTTCTCTAAAAGAGCGAACCTTTTTCTGAATTTCTTCCTGAGATAGATTTCCCCAATCTTTTTCTTGCTGGTTTATTTTGGCTAAGATGTTCTTCTTTTTATTTAAAAAAGCTTCGTTAGGGTTAAAAAATGAAAACATAAACAATATTAATATACAATTTACAATGAATTTCTATGAATTTCGCGAAGCATATTTCTACGAATTTCAAGATACTATAGAAATACAGTAGAAATACATAGAAATAAATAGAAATATATTATCCCCCTTTCCGAAAAATTTTAGTGAATTTTCTCCAATAGCTTTGTTTAATTTCTTTATTTTCGATAATTAATCTTTTAAGATTATCTTTTAACTTATCAACAGCTTCATCTAAACTAGAACCCTTTTCTTCGCAGAATAAATCTTTCCCGGGAATTTGAAATTTTGCTTTGGCGAAAAAAATATTTCCAGTTTCATGATGTTTGGTATCTTGAATAATGGTGACATCTAAATCAGCTTTGGTTCCAAATCTCCTGGTAAATTTTTCTAGGTTTTTTAATTTGGCCTCGATATTTGTTTTATACGTTTCTAACAATTCAAAGTTTTTGGGAGTAATAGTAAGATTCATAAAAAATATTTTTAATACTCCATTTTATCTTAAAATTTCCCATAAAGCAAACCCCGTTAGAAACAATGTTTCTAACGGGGTTAAAGCCAAGTTATTTTCTTAGGCTTAGCGATGCTTTTTTGCGTGTTTCTTTGCCTTTTTTGCCTTTTTTGCTTTTTTGACTGGTTTCTTGACTTTCTTTGCTCTTCTTTTTGCCATGTTTTTTTTATCAATTTAATTCCAAGCAGTCGACCTTCACCCCGCACCTTTCCCAGCTAAAATTTTTCAAATTAAGATTATTTTCAAGGCGAAGCCGCCTTTCGGCTTAGACCTTCTATAATTGATAGATTTTTCTTAGGAAAGGTGCGGGGTTCAATAAAATCCTGCTTGCGCAGACAATCCTGCCTGGTTCCTTATTAATCAATTTTTAATTTTTAATTTTAAATTTTATTTCTGACTTGTTTATCAATAGATAAAATTTTATTTTTTATTTCGAGCGAAGCGAGAAAAAAGATTCTTATTTCTTTCTCTACTATTAATTTTACTCTCTCTAAAAGGCGTGTCAAGCCCCTCACTTGAAAAAGATTGGTTTTCACCAAAAACTTTTTAGAAAAGTAATCCAAAAAACTATCTCTGAGGTTTTCGAGCAATCTATTTTGATTTATAAAATAAATTTATCTTTCTCAAGTGAGGGGTCAAGCCCCTCACTTGAAAAAGATTGGTTTTCACCAAAAACTTTTTATAAAAGTGATTTTTAAAAACTATCTTTGAGATTTTAGAGTGATCTATTTTGATTTATGAAATAAATTTACCCCTCACTTGAAAAGTTTTAAATCTTCTGAATTAAATTCTTTCATCTTTCATAAAAATGAATACCTTATTACAAGAATTATTCTTGTAAAGTAAGGATTTATTAGATGCTCCACATCTGAAACTTTTCAAGTGAGGGGTTTATCTTTTTCAAGTGAGGGGCAAGTGTTTTTCACCTCATAATTACAATTTCTTCTTCTAAATTAATTTTAAATTTTTTCCCAACGCTTTTTTTTATTAAATTAATCAAATATAAAACATCTTTGGCTTTTGCTCGTTTAAAATTAATGATCACATTAGCATGAAAT
>Ga0210044_10009190_pt1 | contig 12092 bp, 6 predicted proteins | sample CryGey13umfilter_2_FD_183959 | JGI IMG/M metagenome (GOLD analysis project Ga0210044, IMG submission 183959) | Groundwater microbial communities from aquifer in Utah, USA - Crystal Geyser 4/9/14 3 um filter (SPAdes) (version 2) | ecosystem: Environmental > Aquatic > Deep subsurface > Groundwater... | reverse complement strand
TGTTTTTCAATTACCTCAATTTGTTTTTTTATTATAGCTTCTTCTTTACGAGCGTTAATAATAATTTTTCTAATTTCTAAATCAACAATTTTATCTAATTGGTTATCTTTTAAATCCACCACTTTTTTACGCATGTGGTATCCTTTTGTAGTCTCAAAAGGAGCTTGTCGTTGTCCATACACGTTTTCTTTGTGTAATTGTCCTCGCACAGCATTACCAACGCTTGTAAAAGTTTTGCCATTTTTGGTAATTCTCTTTCTCACTTCGGTTAATACTTTTCTATTTTGTTTGTGAGCAATCAATATTTTTTCGGCTTCTTTTTTTGCATCGGTATGGAAGCCATTCCAAGGGTCAGGAAAATCTAATTGTTCTTTGTCGAAAGTGATTCCTTTCTTTTTAGCATCACGAGCTGCATTGTAAGCACTCAATTGCTGAAAATAGCTTTGTTTTGATAATGCAATTACCAACGCATCAATGGCATGGTGGCGGTGGTCGTCTCTATTTTTCTTGGGGTCAAATTTAATTTCTCCAGTATATTTATCTACCCAAATATTTCCTTCAATTAATGTTTGTTTTTCTTGTAAAAGTGGTTTTGGTTGCTCAATGGCATTAAAATCAGTTAATTCATTAAGAATATCAAAAACGAACCAATATTTACCTGGTTTTTCGGTAGTTTTAAATTGATGATGTTCATCAATTTCAGAAACAAATAAACCTTCATCGTTTACGCTACCTTCAACAATAATTTTAGATTCTGAAACAATTGGTCTTTCGTTGATGGCTCTTTCAAAAGAAACATTTTCTGTATCAATATCCAATAAAAGCCAACATTTACCATCTAATTCATTGGTTTCACACGAATAAATATATGACTTAAAAAAACCTTCTTTTACCTCGCCAAACAACAACACTTGTTTTCCCGTTTTTTTAGGTTGCTTGTCTTTTTCAGGTGCTTCAAACTTTTTGTTGGTGATTGTAAATTTTGCCCAATACGCACCATTATCAAAGCCTTTGGCACTTACCATTCCGATACCGTCATTTTTAAATTTTTCTTTTTCAACCTTTCCTCTCAACACTATTTCATTTTCTGTTGAGGCTGGTCGTTCTTTAAAAATTCGTATGATTTTTTTTGGTTCAGAAAGTTTTAAATTTAGCCAATATTCTCCATTTACTAAATCGGGTGTTTCAGCAATGAGCTTTATATATTGTTCAGTAGTTTTAAAAACGCCTTTATCAACTTTACCCGTTATGGTTGTTTCATTAACACCTAATTTCGGTTTATCATTGTAAATAGGTACTGTTAAAACTGGTTTGTTATTTTCATCCATTACCACATAATGAGGAATTACTTTTCCTTCTTCCAATTTATAATTAGGTAAATCAACTAACATAACTGGCTGAAGAATACTATTTAAACCCCACAAATGCCTCAACTCGGCTGTTAAACCACCGGGCAAAACCCTTACATCTTCGCAAACTTGCGACATGATTTCTTTAGTTTTTCGACTGATGTAACGCATATCATTTAATTGGCGTTCGATAAAACTGCTTTTTACATCTGCATCTTCTACTTTAATTTTAGTTGTAAATCGTTTGGCTTTAGCATAAGGTAAAACTTTGTATGCTCTTTGCTCAACATCTTCCCATGAAGTTGCTCCACCCCATAATTTTGAATCGCCATTTTTTAAATAAAATTGGTAGGGTGTTAGATTTCCTTTTAAACCGTTAAACTTTGCATCGCAAAGGGTTTTGTTGGCAAAACTATCATCTAAAGAAACACTTTTAGGTATGATGTGTTCAATCTGAATTTTATTCTCTCTGCCTAAAACATCGCTAATATTAATCGATTTGTTGGTGTATGGGCAAATTGTGGTAACGCCTTTTTCCTGCATTTCTTTGTAGAGTAACACCTTTTGAATATTTTCTCTATCGTGCTTTAAACCATATTCTGTGAGTAGTTTTCTTGCTTCATCATTTTTAGCTGTGTTATCATAAATTCTTCTTGTTTGTTCTTGTCGCCCTTTTTTACTGTTTTTTACTTCTCTTCCTAATTCAACTTGAATTCTATCAAATTTTCCATATTCTTCAATGAGTTGATTAACTAATCTTCGAGTTTCATTGATACCTTGTTGAACAATTGGATTTCGTAAATTTTCAACTGCATCTAATTTATCTTTAAGCTCCTTTTCCTCAATTTCTTGGCTATGATGATACAATTTGATAAAGGATTTATCATTCGTAGAAAAGCCAAATTTATTTTCAGGGTCTGCCAAATAATTTTTTATTTTTTCTATCGCTTCACCCTCTTTGTTGCTTTTATCGTGATTAATATTTAATATATCTTTTTCTAATTGCTCGTGAGCATCTGTAAAATAATCCCAACGTTCGCCAAACGCATTTCTAACACCGCCTAAAATAGTGGCATCACTCATTTGTAATCCTCGCTTTAGATAGGGTAAAATATTTTTAATGGCTTTTAATGAAACATTGGAGTATCCTTCTTTTATATTGATTTTATCAACTTTTTCAATGTCTTTTTCTGCTAGACCAAAATCATTTTTTAGTTTCTCTACTAAATTGTCGCTATCTTCAAAAAAATGAAAGCAATGCCATATTTCTTCTTTATTAGCTTCATAAATTTCTTCTAAAAACAGTGCACTTAAATGTTTTGTGGTATAATTTCCTGCAACTTTTTGTTCATCATCGTAATTCCACTTCTCATATTCCATTTTGAGTTTTTTCGGAATTTCTGAAAAATTAAAATTACTGTCTTTTGAATTGATTAATTCTAATACTTGAAGTCTCTGACTTTCTTCCAACTTCTGTTTTTTACCATATTCAATATTGTTTAAATATTGGTACGCTCTAAATTCTTCATACAATGGATGCGATAGGTGACAAGGTGTTTTGCCTTTTTGTAAAAACTTACCTTCTTTATTTCTAAAATCTGGTTCAAACCTACATTTAGCTAATAAGCCTTTTTGAGAACGTAATGGTCTTTGCCAAAAAAGTACACTGTCTTGACTTTTATGTTTCACATTACCATCATCATCGTGATGAATTTCTCCGCCTAAGAAAATTTTAAGCTGAACATTGGTTGTTGTAGTTATTTTATAAAGTATTTTTTTGCTTTTATCATCTTTTAACTCCTCAATTTTTACGTTTTCGACACCGTATTTTTCCTTTTGTTTTTCGATTTTCTTTTTGTTCCTGTTATTTTCAAGATTTCCATTTAAAAATTGAGTTTTTGTTTTAATTGCTTTTTTGTCGTCTAATCCTAAAATTTTAGCTTGTCTATTCCATATTTGTTCAAATTCTTCAACATACATATCTCGCAAGGTATATCTTGCTCTAACTCTTAATTCATTACCGTTTTCATCCGTAATTAATTTAAAAGGTTCTCCTTCTTTCGGAAAGATTGAATTTAAAAAACTACCTAAAGTTTTTCCTCCAATTTGCTCTTGAGTTTCAGTAATACCAACCATTCCTTCTTTCCCTTTATATATTTTTCCATCATCTTTTCCTTTTCTATTACTCAAAAAACCTCTACGTTGAATTAAATGATATAGCACACGACCCATTTCCAACATGGTTAAATCTTCATTTAATGCCTTTTCTCTTAAAACATAAGGATTTAGTCTGTGCCATTCTTCATATATTTTAGAGTTTGGGGCTTTTCTTCCTGCTTTCCCTTTTGTTTTATCCCATTTTGACCATACATTTAATTCTGAATGTGTTAAGGGACACATTTTTAAATCTATTAATGTTCGAAGAAGTTTTATTTTTCTTAATCTTTTTCTGTAAAACTGTCTTCTTTGCTGCCTACTATTTCTTCTGGAAGCATTTTTAGATTCTTCTTTATCTCCTTTTCCAATAGTATCTGCTTTAACTCCTTCTGGAAATATTCTACTTCCAATTCCAATAATTTTATTTTGTTTATCATCCACCACAGCCCAACCAATGCTGTTAGTACCTAAATCTAATCCTAAAATTTTGCTCATAATGTATAGTTTAAACTAAAGTTTAAATATATGTATTTTATTTGAAAAAATGTTGTAGTTTTACCATTAAGAAAAAAGAATCCTAATCTTTAATCTTATCACAATAATCCGTCAGCTGACGGAGTGGTGTAAATCTTTAGTCCCGCTTCGGTGGGACTTCTTTTTATATAAAAGAATTCTAATCTTTAATCTTATCACAATAATCCGTCAGCTGACGGAGTGGTGTAAATCTTTAGTCCTGCTTCGGTGGGACTTTTTTTTGTAAAAATTTGTTTGAGTTATGTCGTGTTCTCGATACGCCAATTCTTCGCTACCGCTTCGAATTACCTACTCGAACTGACAAAAAACAAAAATCATACTTTTTATATCATACTTTTTATATCATACTTTTTGTATCATATTAAAATTTTACTTAAATTTGCTGCATGGAAAAAGAGTTCAACCCATTTATATCGGCAGGTTATCGAGAACCAGCTTATTTTTGCGATAGAAAAGAGGAAAGCAAACAACTTACTCAGTTAATGCTAAATGGAGCAAATGTTACCTTGTTTGCTATTCGCCGCTTAGGTAAAACAGGTTTAATACACCATGTATTTTATCCTTACCGAAAAAACAGTAAAATAGTTTGTATATACATCGACATATTGGCAACTAATAATTTAGCTGAATTTACCAACCAACTGGCTACTGCCATTTACAATCGGTTTCCACCTCAAAAAACACTAGGAAAAAAAATAATGGATTTGTTTCAACGATTCAGACCCGTTATAAGCTTTGACGAATTAACAGGAATACCATCATTAAGTTTAACCATACAAACCACCGCTCAAAATGAAAATACTATTGGTCAGATATTTCAATTTCTTGACGAACAAAACATTAAGGTTGTTTTTGCTATCGACGAATTTCAACAGATATTAGAATACCCCGAGAAAAATACCGAAGCTATTTTACGAACACAAATCCAGTTTTTAAAAAACATTTCATTCATTTTCTGTGGGAGCAACCAAAAAATGATGCACGAAATTTTCAATTCAGCCAAACGTCCGTTTTTTGCAAGCTGTACCAACATAAGTTTAGGATTTATCAACGAAAACGAATACAAAACATTTATACTAAAAAAATTTAATGAAAACGATAGAACAATTACTGATGAGTGTTTAGACTTTATTTGCAAATTTACTCAGCTACATACTTTTTACACGCAATATTTTTGTTTTATACTTTTTTCGAAAAACAAAAAAGAAAACACCATTGAAGATGCCCGTGAAACAGCACTTAATATTTTACAATTAAACGAAAGCTCTTATTTTCAGTATAAAAATCTGCTAACAACTTCGCAATGGAATATTTTATGTGCAATTGCTAAAGAAGAAAAAGTATATCAACCTCAATCTAAAAAATTTGTAACAACTTATCAATTAGGCACTCCAGGTTTGGTAAAAAAAGGTATGGATGCTTTATTAAAAAAAGAAATTATTTTTTATAACAGTGGCGTAGAAACGCCTTATTATGAGGTTTATGATAAGTATCTAATGAGGTGGATTCAATACAAATAGAACCTAAAAGCGAAAACTACGTAAAACATTGATTTTAAATGTTTTATTATGATTAAACGCACCTTGTTTTTTGGTAACAAATGTTCGTTAACCACCAAATACGAACAATTAGTTATTAAAACCGAACTCAGAGAAACCACCGTACCCATTGAAGACATTGGTTTTGTGGTTATCGAACATCAAGAAAGTTACATTTCTATACCTACCTTAGAAAAATTGGTAACCAACAATGTGGCAGTTATTTTTTGCGACAACAAACACATGCCCAATTCTATGTTGCTCAACCTCAACTCACATCATATTCAACACGAAATTTTTAAAAATCAAATTAATGCAAGTGAGCCTTTAAAAAAACAATTGTGGCAACATCCTCAATTTTTGGGGCAAAAACGAAGTAGAGAAAGAACCTATTCCTACACAATTAGAGTTGTTTTAATTACTATTAAACCAAACTTGCCAATTGCTCTTCTAGAACTTTAATTTTTGCTTCGGCATCGGCTTTTTTCTTATGCTCGGCAGCAACAACTTGTTTTGGAGCACCACTCACAAATTTTTCGTTCGATAGTTTTTTCATAACAATGGCTAAAGAACCTTTGGCATAAGCTAATTCTGTTTTTATTTTTTCAATTTCTGATTCAATGTCAATATTCTCAGCCATTGGAATAAAATACTCATTCGATTTTACAACAAATGAAAATGCTCCTTCCACTTTTTCATCAACATATTTTAAACTCGATAAATTGGTAAGTTTAGTTATTAGTACATCTAAATGCTCATTAATAGTTTCATTCTTTTTAACTAAAACCTCTATTTGATCTTTATTGGCAATATTTTTCGATTTACGAAAAGTTCTTATTTCTGAAATTACTAAAGTGGTATCATCGAAATTCTTTAATAAAGTTTCATTTACTTTTCCAGCTTTCGGATAATCCAATAACATAATAGTTTCACCCTCTTTTCTATCTTCTAAATTTTGCCATAATTCTTCGGTTACAAAAGGCATAAATGGATGAAGAATTTTTAATAAATTTTCGAAATAAGTGATGGTTGTTTTCAAGGTAATCTCATCTATTGGTTTCAAATATTCAGGTTTCACACACTCCAAATACCAAGAACAGAAGTCGTTCCAAATTAATTTATACGTGCTCATCAACACATCAGACAATCGATATTTTGAAAAGTTATCTTCAATAAAAAGCAAGGTTTCGCTTAATTTAGCTTCAAACCATTCCATTGCAATTATAGAACTTTCTGGTTGGGTTAAGGCTTTATCAACTTTCCATCCTTTTACTAATCGGAAAGCATTCCATAACTTATTAGAGAAATTTTTACCTTGTTCGCATAAAGCTTCATCGAACAATAAATCGTTTCCAGCAGCAGCACACGATAACATTCCAAAACGAACGCCATCAGCTCCATAAGTAGTTATCAAGCCTAAAGCATCGGGAGAATTCCCCAATGATTTACTCATTTTTCTACGTTGCTTATCCCTTACCATTCCAGTAAAATAAACGGCATTAAATGGTTTTTGCTTTTCGATAGGTCTGTTACTTCCATCAGTTAATGGAATAGTTGGAGTAAATTCATACCCTGCAAAAATCATACGGGCAACCCAAAAGAAAATAATATCCCAACCTGTAACTAATACATTGGTAGGATAGTAATAATTAAAATCTGTTTTGTCTTCTCCAAAGCCATCAAATACCGAAATTGGCCACAACCAGGAAGAGAACCAAGTATCTAACACATCTTCATCTTGTTTTAAATCAGCCAATGTTAATGATTGATTACCAGATTTTTCTTTAGCGAATAGTAGAGCTTCTTCTTTAGATGCAGCGATTACATACTCATTTTGCTTGTTGTAATAATAAGCAGGAATTTGTTGTCCCCACCACAATTGACGAGAAATAGGCCAGTCTCTAATATTTTCTAACCAATGTTGGTAAGTGTTTTTAAATTTTGGTGGGTACAATTGAATGTCATCATTCATTACATGGGCTAGGGCTGGTTTTACTAGTTCTTCCATTTTTACATACCATTGTAACGAAAGTTTTGGTTCAACTACGGTATCTGGGTTTCGTTCGGAATAGCCTAAATTATTGGTGATTTCTTCTACTTTAACAATCAATCCTTGCTCTTCTAACAATTTTACCACATTTTTTCTAGCAGTAAATCGGTCTTGTCCAACAAAAATTCCAGCAGCTTCACTAATTGTTCCATCATCATTAAAAGTATCTATTACGGCCAATTGATGGCGTATTCCAATTTCATAATCATTGGCATCGTGAGCAGGGGTAACTTTTAACATTCCTGTTCCAAATGCTATATCAATATAATCGTCAGTAACAATGGGAACTTCACGATTAACCATAGGAACAATAACTTTTTTACCATGTAAATGAAGGTATCTTTCATCTTTTGGATGAACGCAAATAGCACTATCGCCCATTATGGTTTCTGGTCGAGTAGTTGCGATGGTAATAAATTTATTACTACCAACTAATTGATAGTTGATATGATATAATTTAGACTGTACATCTTTACGAATAACCTCTTCGTTGGATAAAGTTGTTTGAGCCTTTGGATCCCAGTTTACAATTTTCCAATCTTTATAGATGTAGCCTTTTTTATTTAATTCAATAAAAGATTGAATAACCGCATCCGACAATTTAGGCTCCATGGTGAAACGAGTTCTATTCCAATCGCAACTGGCTCCTAAACGTTTTAATTGTTCCAAAATAATTCCACCATATTTGTCTTTCCAAGCAAAAGCATGTTCTAAAAACTTTTCCCTTCCAATGTCATGTTTGTTAATTCCTTGTTCTCGTAATAAATTAACTACTTTAGATTCGGTTGCAATAGAGGCATGGTCTGTTCCTGGAACCCAACAAGCATTAAAGCCATCCATTCTGGCTTTTCTTATCAAAACATCTTGTATGGTGTTGTTAAGCATGTGTCCCATGTGTAAAACACCCGTAACATTTGGTGGAGGAATGACGATAGTAAATGGCTTTTTATCATTTGGTTTAGAGCTAAAAAAGTCATTTTTCATCCAGTAGTCGTACCATTTTTTTTCGATGGCTGCTGGATTGTAATTACTATCAATATTCATCATGTGTAGGTTTAAAATAAGTTGACAAAGATAAGTTTTTGTTGAACAAGTTTTATAAGTCAACAAAAGGATTGTTAATAATATTTTGGCATAATTTTAGATTAACACAAAAAAACATTATTCATTTTTGTTAAAGAAGTGTTAATGAGAAAATCAAACTAAAAATATAATGTAAGTTTGTTTTAATAAAAAATTTAAATTAAAAAATATGAAAAAATTAGTATTAACTTTCGGATTATTAGCTTTTATAGCGGCTGGTGTAAATGCACAAGTTGCTGAACCACAAGTTGGAGAAGTAAAAATTGTTAACCCAAATGCTCCTGTGATGACTTTTGAAACAGAAGAAGTAGATTATGGAACAATTGAACAAAATGCTGATGGTATCAGGTATTTTGTTTTTACGAACACAGGTAAAGAACCATTAATTATTTCTAATGCAAAAGGAAGTTGTGGATGTACTGTTCCTACTTGGCCAAAAGAACCTATTAAACCAGGAGAAAAATCTAAAATTCAAGTTAAATATGCTACTGATAGAATTGGTGTTATTAACAAAACGATAACTATTTCTTCGAATGCTTCAGAACCTACTAAAGTAATTAGAATTAAAGGTACAGTATTAGCACCAAAAACTTCACCAGTTAAAGAAACAACTGGAACTCCTGTTCAAAATTAAGTTTAGACAATTAGTTTCCGTAAAGTAACTCATCAAAATTCATTTTAACTTGCTACTCCAAAAAGTAGCAAGTTTTTTTACTATAGGTGGGTTCTAAAAATTGATTCGCATCAAAATTTTCATAGTTTTTTAGAGACAATGAAAATTTTTGAAACACTATCTGGATTCCGTCAGCTGACGGATGAAGCAGTATATGAAAAACTATGAAAACCCAATGGGAGCAAAGATAACAAACAATCTGACTGCGTTATATTTTTTTTGCAATAGCTAAGGCTATTCCAAAAAAAATATGCCTTGCATCTTATTTATTATCTTTGTTTTTTGAAAGAAATCAATTTTTAGAACCCACCTATATATTTTCTAATGATATAAAATAGTGATAATCATACTAAGAACCCTCTTTTGTTAAAGAAGTGTTAATGAAAAAATAGAATTGAAAATATTATGTAAGTTTGTTTTGTTAAAGAAAAAAAATTAATTATGAAAAAAGTATTACTAACATTCGGGTTGTTAGCTTTTATCGTTGCTGGTGCAAATGCACAAGTAACAGAAACTCCAGCAGGAGAGGTAAAGGTTGTTAATCCAAATGCTCCAACAATGACTTTTGAATCGGAAGTTGTTGATTATGGTACTATTGAACAAGGTGCTGATGGAGTAAGGGAATTTAAGTTCACCAACAAAGGTAAAGAACCGTTAATTATTTCAAATGCTAGAGGTAGCTGTGGTTGTACAGTTCCTACTTGGCCACAACAACCAATTAAACCAGGGGAAAGTTCAGTGATTAAAGTTAAATACGACACCAAAAGATTAGGTGCTATTAATAAATCAGTAACGATTACATCTAATGCTAATGAACCAACAAAGGTGGTTAGAATAAAAGGTGAAATTATTGCTCCTCAAACTTCTCCTGTTAAGGAAACACCAGGAGCACCAATAGAAAAATGATAAAGTGAGTAAATAGGTTGTTGAGATTGTGAAAAGTTATCTTTTCTAAATCAGTTTAAGCTTGCTGCTAATTTTAGTAGCAAGCTTTTTTTTGTGAAATTTTTAGAATATAGATACCTGAGAAATGAAAACCCTTTAGTATCAGTATTAATAATTAGCCAATACAATTGATTTTTTTCAACAACTTCTTTACTAACTTCGCACAAAAATTATTAGTTATGCCAAATTTATCAGATAGAGGGTTAATCCTACCAGAATCACCAATTCGAAAATTGGTTCCCTTTGCTGAAGCAGCGAAAAAACAAGGAAGAAAAGTTTATCATTTAAATATAGGGCAGCCAGATATTGAGACTCCTCGAATTGCACTTGATGCCATTAAAAACATCGACTTAAAAGTTATCGAATACAGTCATTCAGCTGGTATAGAATCTTATCGGAAAGCCTTAGCTGACTATTATAATAAACTTGGATTGGAACTTTCTTTTCAAGATATTATGATTACCAATGGAGGCTCAGAGGCTTTATTGTTTGCATTTAACTCTTGTTTAGATCTTGGTGATGAGGTAATTATACCCGAACCTTTTTATGCCAATTACAATGGTTTTGCTAACATTGCTGGTGTTACAATAGTTCCCGTAACAGCTACTATTAATAACGGATTTGCACTACCAGCTATTTCAGAATTTGAAAAGCTAATTACCACTAAAACTAAAGCCATATTAATTTGTAATCCTAGTAATCCAACAGGTTATTTATACTCTAAGGAAGAATTAGAAACATTACGTGATATTGTTAAGAAACACGACTTATATTTAATTGCCGATGAAGTTTATAGAGAGTTTTGTTACGATGGAAAAACGCATCATTCAGTTTTTCATTTAGAAGGAATTAATGAGAATATCATTGTGATTGACTCCGTTTCTAAAAGATACAGCATGTGTGGTGCAAGGGTTGGGGCTTTTGTTTCTAAAAACAAAAAATTAATGGCTACTGCATTAAAATATGCTCAAGCAAGACTAAGCCCACCTACTCTAGGTCAAATTGCTGGTGAAGCTGCATTAGCAACTCCACAAAGCTACTTTGATGCTGTAATTAAAGAGTATGTTGAAAGAAGAAATATAATGATAGCTGGTTTAAATGAAATTGAAGGCGTAATATGTCCAACACCAGGAGGTGCATTTTATGCTGTAGTTGAATTACCTGTTAAAAATGCTGAACGATTTTGCCAATGGTTATTAGAAAATTTTGAATACAACAATCAAACTGTAATGATTGCTCCAGCTGCTGGATTTTATGCCACAAAAGGACTTGGTGAACGTGAAGTTAGAATTGCTTATGTACTTAAAAAAGAATCGTTGAAAAATGCGATTGAATGTTTAAAAGAAGCTTTAAAAGTTTATCCTGAGCGACTAATTAAAAAACAAGAAAAATCAAACACTACAAGTTAATAATATTCAGTTTTTTTTTTTAAGTAAATCATTAAATTGACTTCCATGTAGTTAATAACTTTGTTGAAAAGCAATATATTACCACTTATTATCATTTGTTCAATCCTATAAATTTGTACAAACCATCAATAGAATACATGTTTGCAATATTTGGTAAAAAGAAAATTAAAGAAGATGTTGTTGCTAATATCTTTGTGAATTCAATATTAGATACTATAGATAAAGGATTTCCTGAAATTATAGGATTATTAAATGATGCTGCAGAATTTACGACATCACCAAATCTTTCAGAAGAAGATAATGATTGCTTTACTTTAATAGTAATAGCTGGTAATTTATCTTACATTCCTAACT
>Ga0210044_10009183_pt1 | contig 12101 bp, 11 predicted proteins | sample CryGey13umfilter_2_FD_183959 | JGI IMG/M metagenome (GOLD analysis project Ga0210044, IMG submission 183959) | Groundwater microbial communities from aquifer in Utah, USA - Crystal Geyser 4/9/14 3 um filter (SPAdes) (version 2) | ecosystem: Environmental > Aquatic > Deep subsurface >... | reverse complement strand
CGAAAAACGGCGAGTCGCTTTTGTTGTTACAGAAGTGATTTCATAAACTGTTTCCGGAATTACCTGGTGATAAGAAAGCGCAAACTCCAAAGAAACATACGAGGGCTCATATAATTTGTTTGCCAGATAAAGATCCGGGACATGCGTATCAGATAATTGATAAAGTCCCCGCTTGAGACTAATAATGTATCCCTGTTTTTTAAGGCGATGAATTAAAAACCGGGTAGCAATTTTTGTTCTACCCAAAAATCTTTGAACATCAAGCGGAGTGAATAGTATGATGTTTTTTGTCTTTATTTCTCGTTCAAAATCTATCCATTTCATAAAATTAGCCTTTTATGCTAATTTATCAAAATGATACAATTTTGTCAAGTTTTAGTAAAACGGGTTTTGTCTATTACGCCTCATTCAAACGCAAAGACTTGACCCCGTAGTGAAATTTGGGCTTGCTTCGCAAAATAAATGAATATTTGCCCAAATTCTACTCGGGGTTGACATTATTTATGGATGCGGTATCATTAATATCAGACGATAAGTCGAAGTAGCTTAAGTAAGTTTTAAGTGAAAATTTAAAGCGGAGTTAAGTAGGGCGACTTAGAGTTTCAAGGTCGCTTTTTAGTTACCGAGTCCCGCAACGGCGGGACGAAGGTGAAGAAGAGGACGAAGTCCTCTTCGACATTAATTATTAAAAAAAATAACATGGCATACGATTCAGATAGAGGATTTGCGCCCCGAGAAATGGTCAAGGGCAATTGGAAATGCTCAGACTGCGGGGTAGAAATCACCGAACTTCCTTTTGAACCAGCTCCAGACAGACCTATTTACTGCCGAGAGTGTTGGTCAAAAAGAAAACCCAAAAGAGATTTCAGCAGATAATCCTAAACCGAGCACATAATTTATGTGCTCGGTTTCTTTTCTTTATTTTTCAAAAATGTGGCCGTGGCCGGGATAAATCTTGATGCCGGGTTTTAAAATTTTTTGGAGCTTTTTTAAAGAATTTTCTAAATCTTTTTGAGAACCGCCGGGCAAATCGGTTCTGCCATAGCCATCTTCAAAAATTGTATCGCCGGTGAAAATGAAATCATCGCCAGCTAAACAAATACTTCCCTTGGTATGGCCAGGGGTGTGGATGATCTTTAAAGAATCCCCGCCAAATTTTATTTCCTCTCCCTCTTTCAAAAATTGGTCAACCTCAAATTTTATAAAGTCCTTCTCATCTTCGTGAATTAAAATTTTGGCTGAGGTAACTTTTTTCAATTTTGGAGCAGCCAAAAAATGGTCCCAATGGCAGTGGGTCAAGATAATATATTTTAATTTTGCCTCTCCGATTTCCTTTAAAATCTTTTTTAATCCTCCACCGGGATCAATAACCAAAGCCTCCCCTTTTGAGATTAAAATATAGCAATTTGTCAAAAGTGACCCAACAATAAGGTGTTTGATTTCCATTTAGTAAGGAATTTTCACTAACTTGAGGGCAGCCCTAAATTCCTCAGTTCCCGCCCTCTCTAAAAGTTCGAATATGAGCATCTCAGTGGAAGTAATGGTAACGCCGCTCTGGCGCATTCTCTCTAGGCCAATGGCCCAATTATCAAGTGACCTGGAGGAAACGGCATCGCTGACCACCTGAACTTCAAATTTCGGAATGGCGGATAGGGCCGTCTGGGCTATGCAGATATGAGTTTCAACTCCGGCGAGGATTAATGTTTTTTTCCCGATTTGACGAATCCGTTTTGTAAACGCAGCGCAGGAAAAACAATTAAAAACACTTTTAGTAATCGGCGGCAAATTTGGTATCTCTTTTTTGATTTCGGGAAGAGTCTGGCCAAGTTTTTCTTGTTCTAAAAGCAAAATTGGAAGGCCAATAATATGGGAGAACTTGAGAAGTCGGACGATATTGGCAATTACTTTTTCCTTATTTGAGATTCGCGGCAGCATTAGTTTGTCTTGAATATCAATCAAAATTAAAACACTATCTTCTCTCGAAATCAAATTTTTGGTATCAAGATGTTTTTTGACCATAATGGGCCTATTTAAATAACTTCCTCTGGCGGAAGGTTTTGGCGATTTCGATGGCGATTTTCTGGCCGGCTTTAGTCAGGGTAAAGAGGGTTTTGGGGTCTCCTTTTATTAACCTTCTTTTCCTTAAAGTTCTTAAAGGCCGGTCTATTTTTCGAGAGTCAGGCCATTGGGAATATTTTGAAAAACTAAAGGTTTGGGGGAATAGGGTAAAACATTGTTTAATTAATCTTTCAAAATCACACTTTTCTTTACCGGAAATTACAGAATATATAGAAAATAAAATTAGGGAAGTTTTCTCCATATACCGAGCCCCGCCCTTTTCTTTCTTTTAGAAAGGGCGGGGCGAAAGTGGAGAAGAAGTAATCTTCTTCGACTTTTAGGTTTTGTTTAGGGTAATAGAAATAAAACCCAGCAAATAACTAATAAAAGCGATTAGGACCGGGTACAATTTTTTAAATTTTCCGGAGAATTTCCCTTACCTTATCGGTCTTTTCCCAGGTAAAATCCTGGTCTTCTCTGCCAAAATGGCCAAAGCAGGCGGTTTTTCGATAAATTGGACGCAAAAGATTGAGTTGTTTAATGATTCCACCGGGAGTCAAATCAAAAACTTTCGAAATTACTTTCAAAATCTTTTCTTCCGGAATTTTACCGGCTTGCCCTGAGCTTTGTCGAAGGGTGCCGAAAGTATCAATACTTGCTTCAACCGGATTTACCCCTCCGATTACATAGGACAACCTCACTAAACATTTTTCTGATAAACCGGCCGCAACAATGTTTTTGGCGATATAACGAGCCATATAGGCGCCAGACCTATCAACTTTTGTCGGGTCCTTGCCGCTAAAAGACCCACCCCCAATTGGAATTTGGGGACCGTAAGCATCAACAACATTTTTTCTGCCGGTCACACCGGTATCAGCAACCGGGCCGCCGATGACAAAGCGACCGGTGTTATTAATATAAAGTTTTGTTTTTCTATCTATTAATTTTCCGCAAACCGGTTTTATTACCCTTTCAATAATATCTCTTTTTATTTTTTTCAAAGAAACATTTGGGTCATGTTGAGCGGCAATAACAACATTATATAATCTCTTTGCTTTCCCATCTTCGTATTCCAAAGTAACCTGCGATTTTCCATCGGGCCTCAAATAAGGCAAAATTTTCTTTTTTCTCACCTCTGCCAATTTTATCACTAATTTATGTGCCAACATTATTGGTAGAGGCATTAATTCCGGAGTTTCATTTGCGGCATAACCTACGCTAGATCCTTGATCACCTGCCCCCTGTTTTTTTGTTGCCGTCTTTTTTACTCCTCTGGCAATATCCGGCGATTGTTCGGAAATTGTATTTAAAACTCCCACGGTGTGGCCATCGAATCCATATTTTGGTTTATCATAGCCAATTTCCAAAATAGTTTTTCTTACCAAATTGTTGATATCCGCCCAAGCTTTTGTTGTAATTTCTCCCCCCACAACAACATATCCCTTACTGATAAAAACTTCACAGGCCACCCTGGCATATTTATCTTTTTTCAAAATTGCATCCAAAACCGCGTCGGCAATAGCATCTGCTAACTTGTCCGGATGCCCCGGCGCCACCGATTCTGATGTTAAAAAATTTTTTTTCACCCCGTTAGACATTTTATTTTTGTAACCCCGTCCAACATCCGTTTCTAATGAGCTTAGAAATACTAGAATGTCTAACGGGGTTCATATTCCTACTTTATAACAAAAATTTTTGATGCAAACAAGCTAGGTAATATGGACGGTATAGGACTCGAACCTATGACCTCATGCGTGTGATGCATGCGCTCTGCCAATTGAGCTAACCGTCCCTTTTTGTTAATGATATCAAAAAAACCGCGCCTTAGCAAGGCGCGGTTTTTTTCGATTCTCAACCTTCTTTCTCTAAAACACTTTCTTCCCAAAAAACTCTTGAGTTTTAATTTGAGCAATTTTTAATCTTAAGAGTTTTTCAGTTCGGAATTTTCGGTATTCCTTCTTTCTCTCGTCTAACCATTCTTCCCATTTGAGAATGTGGGATTTTAAAAGCCAGGTCAAAATTGAAGCAAAAACCAATGGCAAGATGAAAGAATCCACCAAAACATTATTCGTCAAACCCGTTGAGACGGATGTTGCACCTAAAACCTGTTTCTTTGTCACAACAATCGTTGCTGAGTCAGAAACTGAGTCTCCATTCCAATAAACCGTAGCAGTATTCGTCAAACCAGTGTTACCGAAGTTAAATTTATCTCCACCGGCAACATCTGCCCAAAAAGTGATTGTCTTTGTTTGATTTTGAGCTAAATTGCCGAGGGAAATTCCGGAAATAATGTCGCCGCTTGCCGCAACTCCATCGACCTTCAAACTATCTACCCTCGCCGTAATCTGAGCTGGCAAAATATCTTTCACCGTTACACTTTGGGCTCCGGAACCAGAATTGATTTGGATTAGGAATTCCAAAACCTCGTCTGGGTCGGCAATAACAGAATCTGAATAGTAAGACTGTCCATCGGAAAGATTTCTTGCCTTCTTTTGAATTGTTGGGCTTACCTCTCCCAAAACTTGTTGAACATTAATGGTAACAGAATCTGAGGCTGAACCACCGGAGCCAGAACAAGTGATTGTGTAAGTCTTGCTCGAGGTTAGGTTTCCGGTTGACTCAGAACCGGAGGTTAACTTTGTTCCTGACCAGGCACCGGCAGCGGTGCAGGAATTAACACTTTGAGAAGTCCAGGTTAAATTAGCTGAGGTATTTGGCTGAATACTAATCGGCCCATCAGAATTATTAGCCTTGATATCTACCTTTAGACCGGTACAACTTGTGGTAAAGGTTTTATATTCGCCATAACCAATACCCGCCGAATTTTTTGCCGCTGCCCGGTAGTGATAAGTTGTACAGGGTTCTAAGCTTGAAACAACGATACAATATCTCTCTCCCTCTGTAGTTAAAGCCTTTTCTTGGGTTTTTAAATTATAAGGCTCTGTTTTTCCATACTCAAACCAAACGGTCACACCCGGATCTCCTCCTACATCAGTTACTTCCCCTACAAAGGTAACGGTTGTTCCTTCAACAGTAGTTTTCGAGGGACAACTCTCTGCCAAGACATTCGATGCTAAAAGGAAAACGCTAATCGCCGTGGCCACTAAAAGGAAATATTTTTTTGGAGAAATTCTTAATGTCATTTTTTTGTCAATAGATTAATATGTTACAACTGCCGGTATTGTTATCACGGTTGGTGGTTTTGGATGAGAAATGACTATAACCGTATCACTCGATGTATCGCCACCGGAATTCATACAGGTAATACCAAAGGTATATGTTTTTACCTGAGTCAGGTAGACCGATTGTGAGCCATTGGTAGACAAACTTCCAGACCAGTCTCCCGAGGCAGTACAAGAATTTGCGTTTTGAGAAGTCCATCTCAAGACGGCATAGTCGTTATAGAAAAGGTCGACCGGGCCATCTACATAAGTCCCGCTCGAATTTCTAACTTTTAAATCTACGCTCGGAGAAAGATGTTTTTTAACCGTGACATTTACTGAGTCAGAATTACTGGCCCCATGAGAATCCGTGACAGTCAAGGTACAGGTATAGGTTGTATCTTGAGAAACAGCCGGGGCAGTATATGTAGGTTGAGCAATACTGTAATCAGATAAAGTTCCGCCGGTGCAGGTCCAGGAATAGGTTATTGGATCTCCATCTTGATCAGAACCTGAACCTTCTAAGGTTACAGATTGTCCTTCCTCAACTTGTTTATTGGGACCGGCATTAGCAACTGGAGGGTGGTTTTGAGGAGAAACATTGACCGCAACAGAATCATTGGCAGAACCTCCGGGACCGGTACAGGTTAAGGTGTAATAGGCATTACTAGTTAGGTTTCCGGTTGATTGAGAACCTTGAGGGTCTCTGTGGCCTAGCCAATTCCCGGAGGCGGTACAACCCGATGGTGCATTAGTTGAGGTCCAAGTCAACATAGCTGAGGTATTGTAAGGAATTGTTATTGGACCATCTGAACCATTAGCCTTGAGATCTACGGTAGGAGCTGGGCATTGGGTAGTAAATGTTTTATCCTGACCATAACTTGTTCCGCCTGAATTTTGGGCTACTGCCCGATAGTGATAAAGGGTACAGGATTGTAAACCTGTAATAGTAGCGCAAAATATCCCCAGGCCATTTTGTGATTGATGTGGGGTTTCGTTGCTATAAGATACGGTCGTTCCGTATTGAAACCAAACAGTTAAATTTGGATCTCCCCCATCATAGGTCACTTCCCCCACTAATATGGCAGATGTTTCTCCTGGCTGGGTATTGGCTGGACAGGTATCAGCCAGAGAAAATTGAGGGTTCGCCCCAAAGGAGAAAATCATTAACGTTACAATGAAAACTGAAATCCTTAATATGTTTTTTATTGTCATGGTTTTAATTTTGTTTTTTAATTTTTTTCGACTTTTTCGATTTTTTATCTTTCTATTTTCGACCTTTGAATGATTTTATACTTTATCATAACCATTTTTTTTGTCAATAGATGTTTATTTTCGACCTTTTAATCCCTCCCAAATAAAGACTTTTTAGGTGAATCTTCATTTGGGAAGGAGGCAGGGAGAGAATTGCTTTCTCTCTCTGCCTCATCTCGACCCCTACCGGGTGATGACACCCGGCGGGGCCGCTGTCGCGGTCGGGGGGACCGCGGTCGGCGGGACCGGCGTCGGGGGAACCGGCGTTGGCGGGACCGGCGTTGGCCAACGGCGTGCCGTGGCCGTCGCCGTGGGCGACGCCGTGCCCGTCGGCGTAACCGTCAGCGTGGCCGTGGCGGTCGCCGTGGGCGACGCCGTTGCCGTGGCGGTCTCCGTGGCCGTGGCCGTCGGCGTGGCCGACGGGGTGGCCGTCGGCGTGGCCGTGGCCGTTGCCGTGGCCGTTGGCATTGCCGTCGCCGGGCAAGCCGGCGTGGCCGTCGCCGTGGCCGGGCCGCAGCCCCAAAGGGCCGCGGCTATCAGCAACACCGCCGCTACTATAAGCAAGACGGCCGCCGCTGCCAAGACCACTTCATCTCGTCTTTCCATTTTTACCTCCTTTCTAAATAAGGTTCAAAGAAGGATTTGTTCAGAGAACAAATCCTTCTCTCAACCTTCAATAAATGTCCTACCCCTAAAAGACATTAAAAGCTAACATATATAATTCATTTTGTCAAGGGTTACTCTAAAAATTCGGCCATCACGGCAATTCTTTTTATATCTTTTCCCGGGGGCCAACAACTTATTAAGAATAATACATCATCAGAATTTGTCAAGCCCTTAAAAGGTATTTCCTCTCCCCTATTCAAAAAGACTTTTTTGCTGACATAATAACTAAGTTTTTGATGTTCAAAATTTAAAATCACCTCATCGCCCTCCCCTAACTCATTTAGTCGACTAAAAACCCAGTCATACTTAATTTTGGGCCAACCGGGAGGAGCGGAATGTCCTTCAATTATTGTCTGTCCCTTTTGCCCCGGTAAAGCAGACCCGGGAAACAAAACCACTCCCCTATCTAATCCACTTTTGATTTCCTTTTCACTTTCAACAAGAATAATTGGAGCGGAAATCTCAATTTTTGGAATCTCAATACTATTTTCTTTTTCCGAATACTCAAAATCTTTTTCCTCTGTCTTTTTTTCTGGCTGAGAAATCTCTTTTGGCTGAGGAATTTCTTTTTCTATTTTCTTCTCAAAGGGTGTCTTCGCCGGTTTACTCAAAAACTGAGAAATCACATGCCAATTAAAAATGAAAGAAACCATTCCCCAATTAAAAATCAAAAAACTCAAAAGAAAAAAAAGAAAAAAATATTTCAAAAGTTTCCTTTTCATAGTTTAGAAAATCTGGAAGTTGTGGGGGATAAGAGAAATCAATTCTGGTTTGTCAATTAAAAGGAGAATCATCAGTACAGTTGTAAAGCCAATTGCCTTGGGAATGAGGTCTTTATAATCAATAACAAATTTTCGATAAATAAGGGCATCAAATAAAACCGCTGTCAACAAATAACCGATCACTAAAATCAAAGAAAGATAAATTATTTCCTGAATTAAATTGTAGTATTTGAGGTTCAAAAAATTAAAAAATTTAAATTCCGCTTTTTCTTTGAGATTTTTTGTCCCTGTTTCTTCCGCCAATAATTTTTCTTTAATTGGCTCAACCTTTTCTACCGGTGGCTCAACCTTTTCTACCGGTGGTTCAACTTTTTCTACTGGCGGTTCACTCTTTTTGACCGAAATTTTTTCTTCTTTAGTTTCAACTAAAGGAATCTGAGGTTTTTCGGTTCCGAAAAGTTGGACAACGACCGTTGCTTCGTTTCCCTGAAAATCTCCTTTCAAAACCGCAACTCCAATCTCTTGGTAATCTTGATTTAAAAGATTATTTTTGTGAGATGGAGAATCGTACCATCCTTCAATCACTTCTTCTGAATCTAAAAAACCAATGGCTAAATTTTCACCGGCAAATTTATAATCGTAGCCGGCAATTTTGAACCAATACCAGGGAGAAATCCCCTCGGGACTTTTATGAGAAAAATAACTCTTTTCTAACATATTCTGGGCTTTCAAATATGCCGCTCTATCCAAAGTTGGGTTTTCTTTTAAAAAAGAAAGTCCGGATAATTCTCTTTTTCGGTTCGTAAATTCAATTATGGCATTATTCGTGATTTCAGCAAAAAAGATGTTTTTGGGGAAATAAATGACAAAGGGAATAATGAGAATTTTTAAAGTGAACAAAAAAATTAAATAATAAAGCAAAAACTTTGTGTCCAGGACTTTTGGCCTATATCTGTTTTCTTTACAGGGAATGAATATTAGTTTAAATTTTGGCAAGATTTTTTGAACCATCATCATAGATAGACCATACAATATCTTCTTGAAAATGTCAATTTTGTAAAAAATGAATGTTTTGATAGAATGAAACAACATGCAAATTTTTGAGTTTCATTTTAATCCCAACCTAAGACCGGATTTAATTTTCGATAGTTTTTGTTACGAGCCGGAAAATATTTATGAAAGAAGGATGGGCAGTCTTTACCTGGTAGGGCTTTTAAAAAATGCTTTGCCAAGAAATCTCAGATTTTTGGAAAAACTTCAAAAGGTCATCAAAGAGAAATATTACAAATCCACTATCTTCGCGCCAGAGAAATCATTGAGAGAAAGTTTGAAAGAAGCCAACGAATTTTTAGAAGGGATCGCTAAAAGAGGAGATGTGAGTTGGCTGGGAAATTTAGGTTTTGCCATTTTGGGTTTAAAAAATTTTAAATTGAATTTTACTAAAGTAGGGGGAATTAAAATATTTCTTTTGAGGCGAGGCCAAATAATCGATATTGATAAAAAATTAAAATTCCAAGACATCGAACCCTATCCTCTGAAAATATTTGGTAATATTGTTTCCGGGAAATTAGCTGAAGATGATTTAATTTTGGTTTTGACAAAAGAAATTTTCGATTTCTTTCAAGAAAATCTTTTATTAAATGAAATTGCCAAATTACCCCCCCACCATAATTTTGGTGGGGGGTTAAAAGATATTTTAGATAGGAAAAAAGAGGGATTAAGTAGAATCTCCGGAGCTCTTTTGGCTATATCTCTGAGAAAAGAGGTTTTAGCAGGGAAAAAAGAAATAATTTTACCAAAAATTTCAAAGGAATTTTCTTTAAAAGAGGTTTTAAGTCCATTTTTAAAAAAATTCCTACGAATTATTCACCCCGCCTTTTTACAAAAGGGCGGGGCGGGTTTAAGCGAATTACGAATAAAATTATTTGGATTTTTGTCCCCTCTATTCAATCTTTTCAAAATAAAAAATATAAAATCTCTCATTCTTAACAAAAAATTAATTTTGATTTTGGCTTTAGCTTTAGTTTTAATTTTGGGGTTTATTTTTTCCCACCTTAAGAAATAACAAAAAAGCCAGGCCGTCGAGTAATTCCAGATTTCGTATGGTTATTTGAGTTCTATTTTGGCGCCGGCGGTCTCGAACCCCGCACCAGCCCCGCCCTTTTCCAAAAGGGCGGGGCGGTACGGGGTAAATTTCTTATTTTAATTCTATTTTCGCTCCCGCTGCCTCAAATTTTTTCTTCAATTCCTCGCCTTCTTCTTTCTTGACATTTTCTTTGACAATCTGAGGGCCGGAAGCTGCGGCATCAACCAAATCTTTTGATTCTTTCAAACCCTTACCGGTGGCATCCCGAACCGCTTTAATTACCTCAATCTTTTTATCGCCCACGCTAGTCAAGACGATATTGAAAACAGTTTTTTCTTCCTTAGCTGGTGTAGTAGGAGCGGCGGCTGTTGGGGCAGCCACAACTTGAGGGGCAGCTGAAACTCCGAATTTCTTTTCCAAAATCTTCACCAATTCTGCCAGATCCAAAACACTCATCTTCTCAATTTCTTCTACTAATTTTTTGAACTTTGCCGGAACCTCTACCTTTTCTTTCTTACCAGTCACAACTTTCTTTTCCGCTGAAGCTGGAGCTAAGGCGGGTTCTTTTTTTTCTTTTTCTTCTGCCATAAATTTGCTATAGTGCATTTTCTACGGCCGTAGAAAACACGCTACAAGTTATTAATTAATTATTTGTTTGACCTTTACCCCGTAGAGCAACTTTGACTCGCTTTGCGATTTTAACCCCGCTCTTTCTTCGGAAAGGGCGGGGTTGTCAAAGTTGTCTTACGGGGTTTAATTTGAGATAAAATAAAAACAAATTTCCTCAAATTACCTTGTAAAACATTAATCAAGTTTGAAACAGGCGCTGAAATTGAACCAACTAATTTTCCCAAAAGTTCTTCCCTGGTTGGTAATTTTGCTAATTCAATAATTTTTTCCGCTTCAACAAATTTATTTTCTAAAAAACCTCCCAGAATTTTTAAATTGGGGTCCGCCAAAGCTGACTGCCAAAGAGTTTTAGCTGGAGAAATTTCATCTTTCAAACCAAAGACAAAGGCAATTTCTCCTTTTAATTTTTTAATTTCTGTTTTTAGTCCACTTTCCTTAAATGATATTTGGGCCAGGGTTTTTTTGGTTATTTTTAATTGAGAATCCGCCATTTTTAATTTTTTCCTCAAATCAAAAATATCCTTCGCTTTTAAACCAGTAAAATCAACAAAAATTGTCACTTTTTGCTGAGCAATTTTTTCTTTTAATTCCTCAATAATTTTTTGTTTTTGGATTCGTGTAAGCATGCGAATTAGGATGCGAATTTTATGCGAATTATATGCAAATGAAAAATGTCTGCCACCGCAGACATAAATCTTACAGGGGTCAGACCCCTGTAAGATTCTCCTCGGCAGGGTTGTCCTCCGAAGCTTTAGCGAAGGAGGAACTTTTTACATGCCCGCCTTCGCTCAAGGCTACGGCGGGTAAACCTGCTGTCTGCGGATAATATATTTATACTATTCTTTTTTAAAGACTTGTCAAGACCTCCAAAATTGCCTGGCCAAATTCTTTGGCAGCAGCTGGGCCATTGCCAGTGATGATTTTTCCATCAACCACCACATCTTCATCTTGATAAATCGTTCCATTATCTTTAAGGATTCTTACCGAACTGCGATCCATCACTGAACTCCAGACAGTTGCCTTTCTTCCCTCTAAAACTCCGGCTTTAGCCAAAATCACTGGACTAATGCAAATTGAGGCTAAAACCCTATTTTGAGAAACTGTTTCTTGAGCCACTCGATAAGAACTCTCATTATCAAGATTTTCGAGACAACCCGGACCACCGATGAAAACTATGGCATCAAAAGACGAAATACTTTGTATTGAGTCGTGAGATGATTTACTTTGTAAATCAGCGAACTCAGCCGGATTTATTTCAGAAACTAATAAATCAACTTCAACATCTCCTCCATCGGCGCCAATGGCCCTACCCATTTTATTTGAGGCAGTTTTAATCTCGACCCCAGCTTTTTTTAAAGTCTCCTTTGGCACAAAATATTCTTCGTCTCGAAAATCTCTAAAAGCAATAATCATTGCCACTTTTTTCCCTTTTAATGTTTCTGGCATAGTAATTTTTTCTTTAGGAATAACTTCTTCTTTTTGGCTGACCTTCGTTAAATTTTTAAAAATGAAAAGTCCGCCAAC
>Ga0210044_10009181_pt1 | contig 12103 bp, 3 predicted proteins | sample CryGey13umfilter_2_FD_183959 | JGI IMG/M metagenome (GOLD analysis project Ga0210044, IMG submission 183959) | Groundwater microbial communities from aquifer in Utah, USA - Crystal Geyser 4/9/14 3 um filter (SPAdes) (version 2) | ecosystem: Environmental > Aquatic > Deep subsurface > Groundwater... | reverse complement strand
GTGTACATGCACAACCAGGGCCGCCTGCCGGCGGCCCTGGCAGGGGCCTGAAGTCAAATTTAATAAATTCAGGAATTCAGCAGACAAAGTCACAACGCCAATCACCGCCTTTGATCAAAAACAGCAATGGACGCGTCCACTCGACCATCACGCTTCTTGGTCAAATCAGTCGGTAACACCAGCACGAAAGCTGGCGGTACTCATCATTCGAATTCAAAACCGCAAACTGTCCGTGCTCGCACTGGCTAAAACCTGGGTCGAAGACCCGTTGCGGTCATTCGTCGCCTAACCATCACGGGCTGGTCAGTGCCCAGAACGGTCAGTCGCCAAAGTGAAGACCTGTCGTTCACGTCCAAGGTCTTTGAGGCAAAAGCTGTCGCCCAGATTCTGGCTTCAAATTTGAGAACTGTACTGCTCTTGAGCAGCGATTCCTGACATAGGTCTACCCAAAATGCGCTCCCCTTACCTGACATTCACCCCAGTAGCCCGACCGGCAGCAATATGGTGTCGACTTCGAAGGGCGCTACACCCGCCAGCGACCAGAAGCTGGCAACGACTTGGAGGTGGGCGAGAATATGAGGTTCCCAGGCTGACCAATGAGTCAATTAAGCCGATCAATATTAAGCTACTTGTTCAAAATGGATGGACATCGTGCTGAAATCCGATTTGAGTTGCCTCAGAAAAATCTGGATAGCTTTAATTAAATAGATCATAGGAAATAAGTGCAGTTCATCACCAATGGTCCTGATATTCCAGATGCGCTCTTGCAAGCACACGAGGAGGGGCGCGTAGTGTTTTTCTGCGGCGCTGGTATTTCCTATCCCGCCGGCCTGCCGGGCTTCAAAGGGCTGGTGGAAGAAATCTACCGCCTCAACGGCACGGCACCCTCGGACATTGAACGTGAGGCCTTGGATCGAGGTCAGTTTGATGCCACGCTCGACCTGCTGGAACGACGTCTACCGGGGCAGCGCCTTGCAGTCCGTCGCGTGCTGGTACAAGCGCTCAAACCCAAATTGCGCCGCAAGGGCGCCACCGATACGCATTCAGCGCTGCTACGACTAGCGCGAAGCCGTGAGGGTGCGCTGCGTCTGGTCACTACAAACTTCGACCGTGTGTTTCACACGGCTTCCAAGCGCACAGGCCAAGTGTTCCAAGCGTATGTCGCACCGATGTTGCCGATACCAAAAAACAGCCGCTGGAACGGGGTGGTGTACCTGCACGGCCTGCTGTCAGACAAGATGGACGACACGGCCTTGAACCGACTGGTCGTTACCAGCGGCGATTTCGGACTGGCTTACCTCACCGAACGATGGGCTGCCCGCTTCGTGAGCGAACTGTTCCGCAACTACGTGGTCTGCTTCGTGGGTTACAGCATCAACGATCCGGTACTTCGCTACATGATGGATGCGCTGGCTGCCGACCGCATGCTGGGTGAAGTCACGCCGCAGGCATGGGCACTGGGCGACTGCGAGCCTGGGCGGGAGCGCCGCAAGACCATCGAATGGGAAGCCAAGGGCGTCACGCCCATTCTCTACGAATCGCATGACGGCAGCCATGACCATTCGGCGCTCCACAAAACGTTGCACGCTTGGTCGGAAACCTACCGCGACGGCGTACTGGGCAAGGAGCGAATTGTCGTCAGTCACGCACTGGCACGGCCATCGGCGAGTACGCAGCAAGACGACTTCGTCGGCCGGATGTTGTGGGCCATGTCGGACAAGTCGGGACTGCCTGCCAAACGCTTTGCAGACTTCAACCCCGTCCCATCACTGGACTGGTTGTTGGAGGCCTTCTCGGACGAACGTTTTCAGCACAGCGATCTGGTGCGCTTTGGCGTGCCCCCAAGCGACGAGGTGGATGCGAAGTTGAGCTTCAGCCTGATTCGCCGGCCAGCGCCCTACAACCGCGCACCGCCGATGCTGCTGGTCTCCGGTGGCATCACCAGCAGCGAGTGGGATGACGTGATGTTTCATCTGGCCCGTTGGCTGGTGCGCCACCTGGATGACCCGAGGCTGGTCATCTGGATCGCACAACGTGGCGGCCAGTTGCATGATCGTTGGCCATGGCTGATCGAGCACGAACTTGACCGCCTTGCTTCACTGGAGTGCGAAGGCAAGACCACCGAGTTGGGTGAAATCCGCTTACAGGCGCCAAAGGCCATTCCAAGCCTCATGATGCGCACGCTGTGGCGCCTGTTGCTCAGCGGGCGGGTGAAATCACCGTGGCGCGATTCCGATCTCTACCGCTGGAAAGGTCGGCTGAAGCGGGAGGGGTTGACCATCACACTGCGCCTGGAGTTGCGCGACCTGCTCGCACCCCAGGTGGCCTTGAAGGAGCCGTTTCGTTGGGCGGAGGAGGCAGATAGCGCGGATAATCCCACGCGCTTGCGGCAATTGGTGGACTGGGAGCTGGTGCTGGCTGCCGATCACGTGCATTCGGCCCTGCGCGACATTGCCGACGAGCGCTGGGGGACTGCCTTGCCGCAGTTTCTGGAGGATTTTCAGCAACTGCTGCGTGACGCATTGGACTTGTTGAACGAGCTCGGTGAGGCTGACGTCCGCAGCGACCGATCGCACTGGGATCTACCGTCCATTAGCCACCACTGGCAAAACCGGGGTTTCCGCGACTGGGTGACCTTGATCGAATTGCTGCGCGATGCGTGGCTGTCAGTTCGCAGCATTGACAGTGCTCGTGCGACGCGGATTGCCCAGGCTTGGTTCCAGTTGCCTTATCCCACCTTCAAACGACTGGCACTGTTTGCCGCCAGCCAGGACGATTGCATCGATCCTGAGCAATGGGTGGATGGGTTATTGGCCGATGGCGGCTGGTGGCTTTGGTCCTTAGAGACTGGGCGGGAGGTGTTCAGACTATTGGTTCTGCAGGGGCACCAATTGGCAGGAGCCACTCAGGAACGTTTGGAGGCCGCCATCTTGGCCGGCCCGCCGCGGGAGATGTTCAAGGACGATCTTGAATCAGATCGTTGGCGAGACTTGGTGGCTCGTTCAGTCTGGCTGCATCTGACCAAATTGAATGCTTCGGACCTCCAACTGGGCGCTACCGCCAAAGCACGCTTGGCAGAGCTATCCAATGTATACCCGCAATGGCAGTTGGCGGCCAATGAGCGTGACGAGTTCTCGCACTGGATGAGCGGCACCGGCGACCCTGACTATGAAGAAAGCCGGGATGTTGACATCGCACCGCGCAAGCGGCGCGAACTCGTTCAGTGGCTCACAAAACCGCAGCCAGAACGGCGCTCCTTCTACGAGGACACGTGGCGCGATGTCTGCCGAACCCGCTTCTTCCACAGCCTGTACGCGCTATGCGATCTGGCACAGGACGGTGTATGGCCAGCCGACCGATGGCGCGAGGCACTGCAAGCATGGAGCGAAGAGGGAATGGTGCTGCGGACCTGGCAGTCCGCCGCGCAGTTGGTGCAGGCCATGCCCGAGAACGTCATGCAGGAGATCGCTCACAGCGTAACGTCGTGGATCGACACCGTTTCGAAGTCGATTAATCAGCACGAGGAAATTCTGCTGAATCTGTGCCGCCGCGTCTTGGCTCTGCCACTTGAAGCAGACACTGGCATGACCAGCAATGGTGAACCGATTGATCAACCTGTTACCGAGGCCATCAATCATCCAGTCGGACATGTTACGCAAGCGCTGCTCAACCTGTGGTTCAAACGAAATCCGAATGACAACGATCAGCTTCCAACCGAAATTGGGCCGTTCTTCACTGATCTCTGCGATATGCGGGTGGACCGATTTCGCCACGGTCGGGTACTGCTGGGTTCGCGATTGATCACGTTCTTCCGTGTGGATCGAACTTGGACCGAGCAATACCTGTTGCCGTTATTCAGTTGGAGCAATTCAGCAGAAGCGAAAGCCGTTTGGGAAGGCTTCCTCTGGTCGCCGCGAATCTACCAACCACTGTTGGTCGCTTTGAAATTTCATTTCCTTGAAAGCGCAAATCATTACGCCGACTTAGGCGAACACCGCCAGCAGTTCGCAGCCTTCTTGACGTACGTTGCGCTGGGGCCCACCGAAGGCTACACGTTGGAGGAGTTCCGATCCGCGATCGGCGCTCTGCCTCAAGAGGGACTGGAGGAATCTGCGGTGGCGCTCTCACAAGCCCTCGAAGGAGCCGCCGATCAGCGTGAGGACTATTGGAAGAACCGTATCCAACCGTTCTGGCAATACGTCTGGCCCAAGTCACGCGATCTTGCCACCCCGCGAATCGCCGAATCATTGACCCGCCTGATCATCGCTGCCCGATCTGAATTCCCGGCTGCTTTGACTGCGATGCATGACTGGCTGCAACCAATTGAACACCCGAACTACGTCGTGCGTCTGCTGCACGATTCGGGTTTGTGTACCCAATTCCCGGCGGATGCTCTGCATCTTCTAGATACCGTGATCTCCAACCAACAATGGGCCCCTCAGGAATTGGGGCAATGTTTGAACGAAATGGTGAAAGCTGCACCACAGCTTGCACAAGATTCTCGGTGCCAGCGTTTACGCGAGTATTCTCGGAGACGAGGGATGTGACATGGGAGGGATTGGCACTCTGCGACTTAGCGCCGCACTGGATGTTCGCATCTGGTCCAATCCAGCGCTACATTGGTCACACCGAGACCACCGCAATGGGTCTTTGTGTACATCTCTGCATAAAGACCCAAAGCGGTAATAGCCAACTGAATTCTGCCTCCTCCAAAGCGGGCGTAGTTTTCAGCCTGACGGTCAGCTAAGTAGAGCTGATTTAAAGACCCGGAGCTGCCAAGGCTCAACCTTTATCTCCACGACTAAAACGCAAAATTGGACCGCAGTCGTTGGGACTTTCAATGCCAGAACTACCTTGCAGGTATGCTTTAATTTTCTTTCCGATAGACGAAACAACTTCTTTGTCTGTACTAATAAAACCAAGAGGCATAGTTACCGGAAATGTGTCTTGAATTACCATGTGATACACGACGACTACCACACTACCTTCTAAGTGCAAAACCTCCACATACCCACCGAGAAAGCCCTCGACAAGTCCGTGAACTTCATGGCTATAAAGATCAAGCTCCTGCTTCCACTGATTGGCGGCCCTGTAGTCACTCTGCCCAGACACCGGCAGATAGACAGTCGGCGAATAAAGCTTCTTGTCCTTGGTACTTGCTTTATTAAAAAAATCGCTAAGTGAAACCAATAGTCGATTGCTTTTACCCCAATATGGATCGCTCGGAGCAAGCCAAACGAACGAATCTTGGCCAACATCAGCGTTACTTTTGATCCGCGACGCAAGCACAGGTGCCAACTGCTTTTGCAGCAATCCCCAATTTTCTTGCGAGTAAATCGAACCAAGAAAGGTTTTCCTTTTCTGCGAGCTATTTTCTTCTAGCGTGGTAAGGTCAGCAAGGTATTGCAAATTAACAGAATTGGTCTTCGAGTCAAACAGTCTAAGCGTGTCGCTGTCACCAATTTCCAGCATTGCCTTTGCAATATCCATGGTGTTGCTTGGTCGCGCCATGCGACCAAGCTCCACTGCAATACGTTCGTGCACATATTCGGAGCTTTTCAGCATTTCGAAGTCTTCACGCTCTACACTTCTGCCGTCCCTATCGACCTGAAATCTCATGGAAAGTCGAAGCGGTATCTGTCTTATTTTGTTAACCGAGTTAACTGTATAGACTACCGGAGAATCCTTCTCATCTTGCTCCAGAGATTTTGAAAGAAATCCCTTGTGGAAAATTTCATTGAATTGACGTTGAAAATGCTTTTCGACGTACGCCTCGCTTCTAGCCACTTTTTCGTCATCAATCCGAATTTGAATTCCAGTCTTCCATTTTTCCGTGGCTATATCTTTACCAAGACAAGTAAAGGTCGCCAAATCAAAGGATAAATAAGCATTGCTATCCCGAAGAATAGATAGCCGGGGGACTTCTCCAATATCTGTGAAATAGCCACTTGATTTGTCTGTAAGCGTCAATCGACCACTCTCGTTAAGCGTCAACTCGTCACGTTCGACCAGATCGTCTATAGCCTCATCAACCTCATTTCGACTAAACCCGAAAAAGGTTGCAATTTGCGACTTGGTCATAGGACCGAGATGTGCGAGTCTAAGTACGAACTCCCTTACAAAAGGCAACCCTTTTTGGGTGACATAAGTGAAGTTGATATTGAAACGTTGCGCCGGCAACAGGAAGTCGATTTCGTGGTATGTAATTGTGGTTTCCACTGTAGCCTCACTATCGGTTTTCTTGTGAGGCTATGAACTTGTATCCAGCGCGCTCACCCAAATCACTCATATAAGAAAAGACTTGACCAAGTGGCCTGTCTGTATTGTGTTTGCTCCACATATTGCTGTTACCGATGATCAGCAGTCTGTCCATTGCTCGTGACATCGCAACGTTTATTCGATTCGGTGTTCGTAAGAATCCGGGGGAACCCGATGGGTCTGAACGTGTAAGACTAAGGATGATGATCCTATTTTCTTTGCCCTGATAGCTATCGACGGTATCGATCTTCACCAACTCTTTGAAGCCCTCATTCCAAATTTCCTGATTGAACTTCTGCCGTATGACCCGCTTCTGCTCGGCATACATGCAGATTACCCCGATAAGTGCTTCGTCTCTTTCCTTAAGTTCGGTTAGGTCATTTAGGAACTGACCAGCAAGAGAAATTTGCTTTAGAACTTCTATGACCTGTTCAGCCTCACATCGGTTGTAAATGCTGACCCCATGATCATCTTGGTGATCTGCACGTTTACCAAGAGATGCCGTATCTAACCACGTTACGGGCGAACGAATATGGGGCGGGGCATTCAAATAGATATCGGGAATCGCTCTGGGACCGTTTTTTAATTTACCTTCATAGAAAGTATTCGACACCAGATCGCCGATGGGGGGCGCCATGCGGTACTGGGTAAGTAGCGTGGCACTTACCTGAAGACCATACGCCGAGTTGAAAGCACGAGCAAAATCACTTCGAAGCGTGACATCAATCTCTGTGCGTTCGTTATTAATGCCTAAGCGTCGTGCTAGCGCAGCCTTGTGCGCATCTGAATATAGAGGTGGTAGCTGCAAATGATCGCCGACCAAAAGAACACGTTTCGCTGATTGCATCGCTATCGCAAGTTCGCTCGAAATGGAACGAGCGGCCTCGTCGATGATGACAAAGTCATAAATATTGTCGTGAATTCCAATATGCCCCTGCCCAATTCCGACACAAGTACCAGTAACGAGTTGTCTGGAACGGGCATAAAACTCATCGCAGTTGACCCGCTCTGCTGAGAGAGCATCCTGCATATCCCTAGAAATTCTGGCCAAAGCACTAACCTGTCTCGCTTCGTTGGGTTTAACGCCATATTCGGTGCAGAGGTTGGAAAGCAAGATTGATTTTGCATCTGAAATCCTTGCTTCCTTGGACAAGGTGATTCCGTGATCCGTGGAGAGTTTTGAGCGAATCGTTACGTCCAATTCAATCAGCATAGATTTGAGGGACTTGATGTCTTCCTTGTCATCAACACCGTCAGTGCTTGAAAGTAACGATTCGAGATGATCTATTTGCTTAAATATCTTTAACTCGGCCTCAACAACCTTGGCGATGAACTCTGCATCAAGCCCAAGTGCATCTGAAAGTGCTTCTACACGATAACGATACTCGGCATTGAACAATTCGCGCTTCTCAACCGTAATGGCATGTGAATACACGTCTTTGAGCCCATGAGATACCGCACCTTCACGATTACTGAACCGGACAACTTCAAGCGCTGTCCCAAGCCTTCCGCAGTGTTTCCTTATCCGTTCTGCTGCAGTATTGACTGCCTCATGGGATTGGCTGACCAGAAGAATACGCCTTACTTTCTGTGTTTCGATGAGGAAGTGAACGAAAGCAGCGATGAACTCTGTTTTACCTGTGCCTGGCGGTCCTTGCAAAAGGGATAGAGGTCCAAAGTTGAGAAGTTTGCTGAAAGCATCTCGTTGTTGCTCGTTGAGGCTGATTTTGTTCCCGTGTTGGTCTTCGCGGTCATACCGAGCGAAGTCCGCTTGGGTCACAGATATGTCGTACCTCGTCGCATCTTTGTTGCATATCGGGTCGAACATGTCCAATAGATTTGGCAAGACTCCCTCTCTATCCAATAGCCGTTCAAGAGCCGCTTTTCGCTTCCGGTACGAAGCCTGGTCCTGCCTTGATCGAAAGTAGACGATGTCACCATCCTTCAGGCTACGCGCAACGGAACGAACTTTGGTTAGTCGGACCTCGTTCAAGGCGGACTTCTTTAACGAGACTTCCCCGACGCGCCTCTCCGATCCATCTTTATCAATTAAGAGAGCCTCGACCTCATCCGAACTTGCAAATGATCCAATAGGATCAATGTCAGCTTCATAGGGCAGTATCAGTCCGGAATCAGAATCATTAGGAGACATTGCCGCCCCGTTCAGTTCAATGTAGGGGCTCGCCTCGGTTTCTGTATCTAGAATCGCCTTCCACAATGCTTGCGTGGGAATCTCGATTGAAATTTCAGTCTGATTACTATCTTCTGTCTTTTCAGACTTCTCCGAAACTTGGCATTCAGGCCGGTTCAGCTGCCCTTCAGGTTCGGTTATCAATTTGTCATGCAACCGGTCATCACGCCAGCGATTCCAACCTTCAAGCTCTACAACAGCGGCCAGCGCACCGTGGGCTTGCGCTACGAGCCTGTCATCGATCAGACGGCCAAATTCTTTCAGAGTATTGCGCAAAGCATTGGCGGCACCTGCGGTCGCCTTCCGGTAACCCAGCGCCAATTCTTGTTCTATTTGTGAGAGCGCCTCTTGCACTTTAGACGTGGCCTTGACCATGATTTCAGGCTCAATTCTTGGCGTGGGAGTATCTTCGTTCTGTACATCGCGTGCGACGCGCAACTCGTCGACCACCACTGGCATATTGCCCGTTCCAACAAAGGTGTCGTCCACAGTCAGAACGGCATCTCTGCGTGGACGGCTTAACACCGAATTGGTCGCATTTGGAGGCAATTGTTTGAACGTTTCAACTGCTCGCTTGAAGGCCTCGTCGGAACAAAGATGGTCAGACAACTTCGTCAACTGAGCAGGACGGCCAGGTCTGATCCTGATACCAGTGCCAATTTCGAACTGACTTTCCTCTACATCCCTGAAAGGGACGTTGGAGCGAATGCGTGGAGGTAACCCCCCAACAAAGCACTTCTGTACCGTGTTGTAGAAAGTCGAAAATATGCCACCTATGCCAGAGAAGGTCACCAAAAGTATGTCGTCTCCCTTTCTAGAGGTTTCAACTTTTGCATAGAGATGTCCATTGTCAGGCAGGATAGTTATCTCATCCTGGATGTTGTTCAGGAATACTTCGACGAACGTCTGCTCCCTAAGATCTGCATTAGGGGTTAGAGATCGCCTAAAGCGCCCCAAATCCTTGAAACCGAACTCAACATCGTCCAATTCGGTCCTGATTGCCTCCGCAATTGTTGGGTACTTCTCGGATTCTCCACCCCACGCAATTCCGAGCAATTCACTGGACAAACGAAGCACCGCGAAATTGTCGCGCTGGTTTGGCGAACTTCCGTCAATGTTTTCGGGACTATATCGATGGTTTTTGACCTCTTCGGTGTTATGCGAAAAGTCGGGTATGTCAATCAGATAAATACTCTCATCATCTGCCCCAAGCATGACGTTATCTGGATGGATGTCCCCATGGAAAACTCCAAGGCTATGAAGATGCTCGACGGCGGCAGTCAGCTTTTCGATAACGTTGAGCTTCTTGGAATCGTCGATGTGCGCATCACTCCACGTTGGTCCATCAACGACGTCCGTAACAAGATACATGCTCTCGGACTTTGATGCGAGTCCGTACTCATGAATTCGCGGCAGATACGTCGGATTGACTAACGCCATCTTGTCTACACGCTTCAGGAATGAGAGAACTTGAAAATTACTTATTGGATCATCTCCTTCGCCACCGACATTGAGCCAAGCTTTAACGAGACGCCCACCCGACAAATAGACTTCCTTGTCTGATGTTTCAACCAGAAATTCACCATCTTCCCGATACTGACGGGAATGATTTATCGAATGCCGATATGTCACCAAGGCGCTTTCATCAAACGCTGGAATTTCCTCTCTTTTGGGTTCTGAGCGCATCAGCTCATCGAAGAAACTCGATGCATCCTTGAATTTAGCAGCTACGGCATTGAGAAGAACACCTGCATACCATTCGTTGCTTGAAAGCATTTCGTCCATGACTGTCCCCAAGCTCTTCGGAGACATTCTTTGACCAGAAAGCAGATGCCACGACACAATTCCAAGAGCGTGAACATCCTGTTGGAATGGAGTCAATGACGAGCCATCCAGCATCTCCTTCACCTCGACCGCCCCCACTGACAAACCACTCCGATAATCGCCGACCGTCCCAATCGGTTGGTGGTATGCAGAAATAAAATTGGAGAGCGCAATTTCCTTTGATGGAGACAACCACAGACTGTGATCCGCGATGTCACGATGTGCAATCTTGATCTCGTGCAAATCACCGAACTTTGCAAGCAAAAGCTTGATGAGGTTTAGCCTATCAGTTTGGGTTAGTGTTTGCCCATATTTGCCTACAAATTCATTAAATCTCACATGCCCCGGAGGCAGTTCATATACCTCGCTGTATTGTGAAGTAACTTCATCCTTTTCGAAACTCGTGAGCGAACGGAGACAGTGGTTGTAGAGATCACGATTCTGATGGTTGATAAACTGCAGAATTTCACGCTCACGGGAAACGATTTCAGCCCTACCCTGCGGCGTGAATGCCTTATTCCCCTCAACTTGTTTGAAGTTCCATACGCGCAGAAGTGCTTCGGTACTCTTCGAAATTTCCGAACTTGCTAAATACTCCTTGTAGACATGCTTAGGATGTTCAAGGATTTCTTCAACTGCTGTATACCCTCCAATTCGCAGTGCTTTCGGCGCTGTGTTGCTGCTCAAAAACAGTTGGTCAAATACCAGGAAGTCATGATTTAGAACCTGTTCACTCGGATGCGGTCTGAAGTAATCGTTAAATTGGATCTTTTCCGAAAATTTGAGAAAATCCTTCAAGGAGCCCGTATGAAAAAGTTCAACTTCAGGAAGTTGACTGAAATCCGCGTTTCCAGTCATGACAACAAAAAAATAAACACGCGGAATGTATCCCTGGTTTGAAAACCGATGGCCAAGCTTCTTCAACTTGTTATCGAGCGTGAATTTCTTGCTTCTCGTGACGCTTACAGGCGAACGCCCCATGTTCCTATCGCCCTTGAACCAAATGTCGCCATGCGCAGTCACCGGCTCATGGTTCCAGTCTTTCAATTCAACAATGATGACGTTGCAGTGAGTGATGATCACTAGGTCAAACTCGCCCTCCTTACCCTTGGAGTCGACAAATCGGAACCCCGCATACCCTTTCCAGGGAAACATGCCGTTTTGGCCAAGATTGTTTTGAAGTTGATTCTTCAGTGAAGTCCCTCGATTCTGGGACTTTCCATCAGGCGGGCTATAGGTAAATGCAGCCTGGATTTGCTTGATTGCCTCAATCTCATGTTCTTGTAGACCGCCGTCCCAAATTTCGATGTCCACGATACTCCCTATCTGTGTTTATGTGCGCACGTGCCAAGGTTTTTTGACTGGCTTACGTACCTTTGGATCTTTTCGAGGGAGCATACACCAAACAGCCAGTTGCTTTCATGATCCCACCAAGATGCGGTGTTAAACCTAGTCAAGCATTTTGGCTATGCGATGCTAAATTGAATGGCCGCAATTTCCGCAGTGGGAACGGAACCGAAGTGTGCGAACGGCTACTGACCGGCATTGCGTTAAACTGCCAGAAAGCTGCCGTTCACCAGCACCCGCTATCGCTCTTGGAGTCGACCATGGTCAATTTCCACTTTTCAAACCTGAGTGACCGGTCTTGAGAATTCGGTTTGCTCAATGACAGCAATCAGGCAACTGGTCCCAAAGACCGGACCTGGTCGGCAAGAGCCATCCACGATCTCGAATCCTATGACTGCTCCCCTGCTGCCTAGCCGTTGCTCGCCCCAACAATTTGAGCCACATCAGGTTGGAACTGGTGGCGTTTTTACGCCGGAAAGGGCG
>Ga0210044_10009178_pt1 | contig 12106 bp, 7 predicted proteins | sample CryGey13umfilter_2_FD_183959 | JGI IMG/M metagenome (GOLD analysis project Ga0210044, IMG submission 183959) | Groundwater microbial communities from aquifer in Utah, USA - Crystal Geyser 4/9/14 3 um filter (SPAdes) (version 2) | ecosystem: Environmental > Aquatic > Deep subsurface > Groundwater... | reverse complement strand
AATCGAGAAGCGACAACCCTTCATTCCGGTTGAAGGACTTTGGAGAAAGGATTCGGGGGAAAACATAGGCGAGTCACGGTTGTCAGCAATTCGGCGGGTATGCCTGTTGAACCCTATGAATTCTTGGATGGCAACTGGGTCTTGAATTCAACCGAGAAACAGGTGGACGATGAGAATACCTCGGGCCTGCCAAACGGAGGAGCGGCACTGAAGACGTCGGGCCTCGATCGGTGCGAGCGGACCCAACCGACAACACTGAGGATTCGACGTTGGCGCTTCTGATACGACGGATGATGTTCGGCCGATATAATGTGGTGTTATGACTACTTTACTGATTGCCGTCGGAACCGGGATTGCGTTTTTGATTGCGTATCACACGTACGGGCGCTGGCTGGGGAGCAAGATATTTAAACTGAGTTCGGATGCGGTGTGCCCGTCGGAGCGGTTGGAGGACGGTTCGGATTATGTTCCGACGGCGAAGCCGATCGTTTTCGGGCATCACTTCACGTCGATTGCGGGTACGGGGCCGATTGTCGGGCCTGCTATTGCGGTGATGTGGGGGTGGATGCCTGCTCTTTTGTGGGTGTTGTTCGGGTCGATATTCATCGGGGCGGTGCATGATTTTGGTTCACTCGTCGTGTCTCTTCGCAACAACGGGCAGACGGTCGGGGATATTGCGGGACGATTATTGAATCGGCGGGTTCGGCTTCTGTTTCTCTTTGTGTTGTTCATGGCGCTTACGATTGTGCTGGCGATTTTCGGTCTGGTGATCGCAGCAGTGTTTCGACAATACCCGGCCAGCATATTCCCGTGTACGATTCAGATTCCGATTGCGGTCGCGATCGGGGTGTATCTGCATCGGCGGGGGGTGGGACTGTTTCTGCCTTCGATGGTTGCACTCGGGTTGATGTACCTGTCGGTGATTTACGGGGATTTCGGCGCGTTGGGAAGCATTAATGGTTTGATGGCGAGTTGGCCGTTGATCGTTTGGGTGATTGTGTTACTGGTTTATTCGTATGTCGCGTCGGTGCTACCGGTTTGGTCGCTTCTTCAGCCGCGCGATTATATTAATTCGCTTCAACTTTTGACTGCCCTCGGATTAATTGTCGTGGGACTGGCGGCGGCGGCGATTTTCGGAGGCGCTCCGCCGGTTGAAGGCGCCGCGCGCCCGGCGCTTGCGATTGCAGCGCCGGCATGGGATTTTCAGCCGAGTGAGGCACCGTATATCTTCCCATTCCTTTTCATTACGGTAGCATGCGGCGCGATATCGGGATTTCATTGTCTTGTTTCGAGCGGGACGAGTTCGAAACAGTTGAAGCGTGAGCCGGATGCACGATTCGTCGGGTACGGCGCGATGCTGACGGAAGGTTTTCTGGCGACGCTCGTGATACTGGCGTGTGTGGCGGGGTTGGGGTTGGGGACGAAGGGGGCGGACGGAAGCATTCTGACCGAGGGTGCAGCGTGGAGCGCGAGGTACTCATCGTGGGCGGCAGCGGGATCGCTCGGGGCGAAGGTCGGCGCGTTTGTGGATGGGGCGGCGAATTTTTTGAAGGCGATCGGAATACCGGCGGGGGTTGCGATTGCGCTGATGGGCGTGCTTGTTGCCTCGTTTGCGGGAACGACGCTTGATACGGCTTGTCGATTGCAGCGTTATGTGATTCAAGAAATTGCAGCGACGTTCTTGCCGAAGCGCGAGTGTGTTCCTGAAAAATGTCATCAATGCGGTTACGATTTAATTGACAATGTTTCGGGGACGTGCCCGGAGTGCGGGATGGCGGTGGAGGACAATCGAGCGCATTGGTTGAAGGAATTGAAGGCGGGATCGGGGATTACGGCGAACCCGGTGACGTGGTTAGGGAACAAGCACGGAGCGGCGATTTTCGCGGTGGTGTTGGCGACTTTCATCGCGGCGCTACCGAAGCCGGGCGCGGTGTGGACGTGGGATACGGCGGGGACGGGCGGATTGATTTTGTGGCCGATGTTCGGCGCGACGAATCAGTTGCTGGGGGGACTCGCGTTTCTGGTGATAGCGTTTTATTTATGGCGAAGGAATAAGCCGATCTGGTTTCTCGTGTTTCCATTGGTTTTCATGTTGGTGATGCCGGCTTGGGCGATGCTCCTTTATTTGCCGGAGTGGTTGCAAACAGAACCGAAGAACTGGGCACTGATTGCGATGGCGATTGCGACGATTGCGCTTGAGGTGTGGATGATTATCGAGGCGGTGATCTTGTTTCCGAAAGTGCAGGGGATGATTGAGCCGGAGGCGGAGATGATGGATCCGACGGTTGGGCCAGGCGGGGTTTGTTGTTGAGGCGGAAGGCATCGGTCATCGGGCAACCTGGCATCAAGTCATTCAAAGTGAACAAACGATTGAAGGGGCGCTGGCGCTTAGTTTGGAGGCCGAGAATCAGGCGACTCATTGACGACCGCGGCGGCGAGGACCTCGGCGACGGCTTCGGGGAGGGGTTTTGTTTCGAGGTTGAGGCCCCCCACTGCGTCGATGGTCAATTCGTAGAGGACACCCGGCTTCATGGGTTTGTAAACAGCTTCACCTTGCGCGACGCGAACGCCGAGTTCGTTTGCAAGCGCGGAATCGTTTGCGATCGCCCAGAATTGGGACCAGATTCGTTTTTCGAATTGTGCCTTGTCGGCTGTGTCGGTGAGAGTGGAATCGCTTGATTTGTCAATTCCTGTTTCGCCGACCAATCGGTATCCGGGAGGAATGTCGCCCGCATGATCGAGGTTGAAGCCGTCCTGGGGTGATTGGTCTTCGGAATAGACGCGGCGGAGGAGGGCAATGCTTCTGCCTCGCAGGGGATGGCCTTGTGCAACGGAATCGGGGCTAAATTTGACGACGAGGCCGTCGAAGTAGGCAATGTCTCCGGGGATGGTGATACATTGGCGTGAGAGTGGATTTCCAGAGTCATCGAGTTCGACGAGGAGGAGGGAGGTTTCCTCCGGAGTCTGGTCGGTCACCACGATTTGCGCGAGTCGATGCGATCGGCTGAGGCGATCGACCATTTTTGTGAGTATCTGTTTCTCTTCGCGTAGTTGCGTGTTCTGCCTTTCGAGGAGTGCTTCGTATCTCGATTGTATGAATCGGAAGTGTAGCCAAGCACCGCCGACTACGGAGAGGCCGACGATCAGCAGTAGAAAAACCGCGGTGAACGCCCATTGTCGCAAGGATTTGAACACTGTATTGTTTCATCGGCTGATCTGGAGCCGAGGCGATAAATAAGTCGATATGTGGAAGGATGTTTGGACCTGTTTTTCCAAGAATCGACTGCGGCACGGTGCGTCCGGGACTTTCCCCAAATTGGGTGAGTCTTTTTGCGATTCTGACCGCCGTTTGGGTGTTGCCGAATTCTTTGATTGGTCAGGATCAGCAAACGGGGGAATCGGGGCAGGATCCTGGCGGTCAGGTAGAACCGCGTCGAGCGGACCCGCTTGATGAATTATTCGTTCTCCCGAACGATGTTTCATCGCCGTCGGGGGATCGACGGGGCGATGCGGTCGTGCCCCGACTGGCGTGGAGTTACGATTTTGACGATCCGGATTCGCCCGGCGATTTCCCTTTGCGGTACTGGATTCGAATGAGGGAGAGTGAGGATTGGCCCGATCAGGCGTTTCCACACTGGAATCGAACGAAATATGACCCGGCGCGACCTGATCCGACGACGACCATTCCGCGTGTGTTTCAGATCGAGTCGCGGGGCGGCAATTCGGGCATTCGGTTGGTGGACGGGGTTATTCCTACGATTCCACTGACTGATTATCTTGTTCGCCTGTCGATTCGCACGCTTGACATGAATCGATCTCGAGTTCTGGTGATCGCTCGATTTCTGGATGATGAAGGGCGAGCAATACGAGAAAGCGAAGAACGGTCGAATCCCATCGATACACACGGAGAATGGGAAATGATTTCGGTTGCGCTTCGAGGGGAATTCCCGAATGCTGCATGGATTCAGATTGATTTGATCCTGGCGCAGGCGGAGATTTGGAGCGGCGTTCATCGTGCCGGGCAGGAGGTGGAGTTACAGGATGTAAGTTCGCGGGCGCAATTCAACGATCTCACGGTCTGGCGTCTTCCTCGAATCGAACTTTTTGCGACCTCTTCGAACATTATCGTCGGGCCTGATCCGATTCAGGTGCACTATCGGTTGCAGGACATGGCAAGAAAGCGAATGCGAGTTCGCCTGCGGATATTTGATATTTCGGGAGCGCTGCGGGGCACGAAGGAGTTTGACGTTAACGAACCCGCGTTCGGGGGCTTATGGGAACCAAACCTGAAGGAGTACGGGTGGTACCGGGCGACTCTCGAATTGTTCGAGGATGAGTTGGAAGTTGCGCGGGCAGAGATTGAGTTTGCCTATGTGCCTCAGAACCGGAGAGATCTGGCATACGAGGCAAATCCGATGGAATTCACGACCATACTGCGGTCGATCCCATCAGATCGCACGGCGAGCGTGTTGAAGGAGATTCTGAACGCCCTCGGTACGGGTCGAGTCACCATTCCCATTTGGGATCGGACGTTGACGAAGCGGACCATGAAAGCGGCGCGAAATCGTCTGGTGCGCAACATCGAGAGCGCCTCAGGAGACGGCCGCGCCATTGCGTTGAATGTAAATGTTTTGCCGGATGCTCTTGCGGCCGATCTTGATTATGATTCTGATCGGGTCATCGACGCTTTGATTTACGATCAGGAACGAATGCCGGGATTCATCGAAGATTTTCTGGTGAGGTTCGGCCAACGATCGGAGCAATGGCTGATCGGTTCGGCCGGGGATGAAGAACTTGCAGCCCGAGGTGATCTTCCGTCTGTTTTCGCGTATATCGATTCGCTCATTTCGAGATTCGTCCCTCAGCCGATGGTCGAGTTCCCGTATCCGGGCGAGTTCGAATTACCTAACCTCAAAAGTGTAGAAGAATCAGCGTCGACCACCCCCTTGGCTGGTGGGTTGACGGCATCGGCGAATTCTCGCACAGATGCCGCGTCAAAGGGATCGAGCGGTTCGAACCGATTGGAATCGAACGTTAGACACCAATTCCTGCGGACGATGCCGTCGTCGGTTCGGTTGGACGGAATCAGAGAGTTCGTATCGAATGGCCAAAAGGAGCGTGAACATATTTCTGTTCTGATCGATCCGATCGACCGAGACGTTTTCGGAGCGGAAGCGGCCACTGAGAACCTGGTGAAGCGCGTGGTTCTGGCGAGAGAGTCGGGTGCGCGTCAAATCTCCCTCATGCAGCCGTGGGAGGAAGTCGGGACTTTGCGCTCGAAGCCGTCGCCCGGTCCGGCATTTCCGGTTTGGCGAACATTGCGTGAGATGCTGACGGGGAGGAATGCAGAGGGTCGACTGCCGCTCGGTCCGGGTGTGGTTGCAACCGTCTTTGCCGACCCGGATCGACGAAAAGGAGCGATTGCGCTGTGGTGCGACTCAGCCACGGAAGAGGAGCGTGAAGCGGCGATTTTTCTTGGGCGAGGTTCGATAGAACAGGTGGATAAATTCGGAAACCGGTCGGTGATTCCTTTTGACGGAAAGCGACACCATTTCAAGGTGGGGCGTGAGCCGATGTTCATCGATGGCGCCGATATTCGGTTGGCGATCTTCCGTGCGGGCGCCAAACTGGATAATGATTTTGTGGAAGCGGCCGCGGTTCAGGACCCACACAATCTCATTTTGTACAATCCGTGGCCCACCACCATTGACGGCAGCATTCGTCTGATTTCGCCGGAGAGTTGGCGTTTTCAACCACGCTATCTGACGTTTTCCATTCCGTCGGGCGAAACCGTTGAGGTTCCGCTGATGCTGACGATTCCCTTGTACGAGATTGCAGGGAATCAATCAATCGTCGCCAACATTGAATTGAATACGCCGGATCATTTTGAGATCGAGAGCGACTTTCCGGTTGAATTAGGACATAAGCAAATCGTGGTTCGGCCTTCTTATTCGATCATTCCCAATCGCAACGGCGAAGATGATCTCGTGGTATCAATGGAAGTAATGAATCGCGGGGCTGACAATATTCCGATTCGAACATTCAGCGTGGTGCCTGTCGATTCCGAATACTCATTTAAGTATGTGGACATCCCGAAGCTTGAGCCGGGGCAAACGACGGATGTTGCATTCTACTATCGAGGGGGTGCGGAAGCTTTGCGCGGACGATTTCTGCGGGTTGGATTTCGAGGTATCAACACACCCGATCGATTGAACCTGCGTCTCAAGATCGAATAAAACTCGGCATTTGGCAAGCGAACCTTTCGAGGGCGAACATATCAGGTGACGGAGATCGCGGGAGCGGGTACCGGCATGTCGAATTTTTTTGCGTTTCGCTTGGAGCCCCTGGGCAAACTGGATCGCTGCGCCATCATTTTATTCTGGAGGCGCATGAGGCCTTCGATGAGCGCTTCAGGACGCGGGGGACAGCCGGGTACGTAAACATCAACCGGCACGACCATATCGACGCCCTTGACGACGTGATACCCGTACTTGAAATATGGGCCGCCTCCGACGGTGCAAGCCCCCATGGCGATGACGTATTTGGGATCGGGCATTTGCTCGTAAAGTCGGCGAAGTCGAGAAGCCATCTTGTAGGTGACGGTGCCAGCCACGATCATGAGGTCGGACTGACGGGGAGTAGCGCGGAAGGCACCAGCCCCGAAACGGTCTACATCGAACCGCGAGGCCCCGAAAGCCATCATCTCGATCGCACAGCAGGCGAGGCCAAACGTCATCGGCCAAATGCTGCTCTTTCGGCACCAGTTGAGAGCCAGATCGACACTGGTGATGATCACGTTTTCTTCGAAGCGATTCTCGATCCAACTCATGTTCATAGGTTCCGTATGGGTTTGTGTCTCAAAAAACGGCCATCATCGATCTTTGACAGCTGCGTCACCGGGGCCGCGGTCGATAATACGACTCAAACGGAATTCAGACCAGAACATCGAGGTTAATGGATGAAGTAAACTCGATTCGTCGATTGGGAAAATCAAAGAAAAACCCTGCGAACGTATCATCCACAGGGTCTGGATCGTTGTTTCGATTCTGCAGAACGACGAATGAGATCAGCCGCCGCCACCGCCGCCGGAGGTGATCACTCGTCCGCCGACGAGAACCGGAATCTCGGATTGTTCAACATTTATGATCTTTGAGAATCCGAAGCGTCCGGAGAGTGAAACATATCGCGGAGCGCGAGTCAAAGAAGCGGTTCGCACATTCCGTGTTGCGGAGGCTGCGAACGGATATCCGCCTACTTGGCGATGCAGGAAGTCAGCTGCGTTGACGATGAGTGATCCGCGGAAGTATCGCATGCTTCCACCTTCGCCACCGTTCTTTTCCCATTGAAGCGGGTCGACAATCGAAGTAATGATGTCGATGAGTTCGTCGGCTTGTTCCTGCTCTGAAACTCGGTCCTGCCGATTCTGAGAGTCTCCGGTATCGTCATCAAAGAGACTGCCAGTGATTTCACCGGTATTGCCGCCGCCGAGCACCGATTCCAAATCCATTTCCGGGGCATCATCAAACGTCGGGACGTTGAACAAGAGTTCTCGGATCGGATACAGGCGGACATACTTGTCTTGGGCAAGCGCATCCTTGAGACCGATTTCGATGAATCCGTCGCCGAGTGACCAAGTGGTTTCCTCGGTCGTGGCCTGTTTCATGACTAGTTCGAGGATTGTTTCGAGTGTCGTAGGATTCTTGAGATGCAGCGTAATCTGTGCTTCCGGATCGAGGCCGTCACCGAAGCCTTGCTCATCCCACTTGGTCAGGATATCGACTTGGCTGTACTCCGAGAGAAACTGAATGACGTCTCGAAGGACATTTTCGGTAAAATCAACCGACATCTTGGTTGAAATGAGTTTGGAATAGACTTCGGCTCGTGCATTGACACTGTCACTTCCGGGGGCGCCGCCATTGAACTGGGCGAGGGCCGGGGCCCCAAGCGAGACGCAAATTGTTGCCGCAGCGAGTGAGAGGAGGTTCATTTTCCGCATTTCCGTTACTCCTAGGCGTTCGGATTTTTCAACAATCCATTGTTTGAAGACATCACGGGTTCGAGTTGAGCGGCTGATTCTGTCTTTATCCGTTGAGCATCCGGCGGGTGCAGCCACTCTCATCATTAAAGTATCATATCGGGCTTGCGACCGTTAGTATAGACGAAATAGTTGTGCCCCTCAGGCAAAAAAACCAAGATTTGGTCGGGACTTGTCTCATAAATGCCGTCTGATGGCCTGTTTTTTTGCACCCACTTAGTTCTGGTCCGAATTTCGGGCGAATGAGTACCCACCGATCGCTCGGTGGAGGTAGTCTGGAGGGAGTGGAAACGATCAACGCCCCGGGCCTATGGGTTATTCGACCAGCGGTCCCGCCGCTTAGTTCCCACTGATATGGATCAATGAGGTCATAAACATAAATCAGCCGAACCCGTTCCTTTTCGGACGATTTCCTATTTTCAGAAGTTTGGTTCTCATCGGATTCGACGGGCCAATCGAAAATATCGCCGAGTATGGATCCGCCATTGCTCCCGCTGAATACGGCATTGTCGAGGGACCAGGTTGCAGAGTTTGCTTCGCCCATTTGGCTGAGTGCCCGGGGGATAATCGCTTCGAGCGAGACCGCCCGTTTCAGTCGGAGATTGATGGGGGCGTCCGGATTCAGACCGTCTACGGTTCCAAGATAATGCCACTGAATGATCAGGTCCAAACCAAGCGCTTCACTCAGAATCTCAAGCGCATCACGAGCGGGGGTTTCGACAAAATGTACGCCTCCCTTCATGGGAGTTTGCATTGCCCTGTACGCTGCTTCACGCCCGCTCGGCCGTGCTTCAGAGATTTTCGAATCAAGAACCAAGAACCTCTGATTGTTACGATGCCGATACCCGCACAAATCCTGACGGCTCGTTGAGCTGGGCGAAGGAAATACCTCGGACGGATCTCATGGCGAAAATTGACACGACGAACACCGTTGGGGCGCAGTGATCCGGTCAACGAATGGTAAGTGCAATCTTCATCTCGAACTCCTTACGAAGATTTGAATCATTCGGCCCCGAATCCGCAAAATATTAAACAGTTCCTAACATTACGGATTATTGCAAATGCGGGCCCGCACGCTTTAGGTGGGTTCATATCATGATGATGTTGATTCGATTCGCGATCGGGCAATTTTTTGCAATTCCGTGGCAAGAAACGACCATATCATGCAGCGATCATCCGGATTCCGAAGGCGTCGGAGGAAATCGTCGGATGATGAATACGAAGAATCGGCAGCGGAAGAGGTCGGAATCACGGATTTCAAAAACAATACGATCGCCGATCGGTGCAAAGTTCGGTGATCGGATTTCCAAATAAGAACGTATCACAAATTCCAAAGACCGATGAACGGATTGCGAAGCGTCAATGGTTGAAGTACTCAATGAAAATGAATCCCCGCGGTCCGGGCGAACCGTTCCGACTTCGGGAACGGGCGGGCTGGTTCCTGACCCGGAAGTGCAACTCCCGGACGTGCCGGTTGACCATCTTCCTCGACATATCGCGATCATCATGGACGGAAACGGACGATGGGCGGTCGATCGGAATCGGCCGAGGATTGAAGGCCATGAAGCGGGCGCAAAGTCGGTGCGAGCGATTGTCACGGAGTGCGCTCACCTCGGCATTGAGGCGCTCACGCTTTACAGTTTTTCGCTTGAGAACTGGAAGCGTCCGGCCGAGGAAATACATTTCCTGATGGACCTTTATGTGAAGTATCTGATTTCTGAACGTCAGGAGATGATTCGGAATAACATCCGATTTATTCAATCCGGCCGGCGAGAGGGGTTGCCCCAATCGGTTCTAAGTGAACTTGATGCAACAATCGAGACTACGCGAAACTGCTCAGGACTGAAACTGGTACTCGCTTTGAACTACGGCTCGCGGGCGGAGATCACGGATGCGGTACGTTCGATTGCGTGTTCGGTCCGGGAAGGGACGATTCAACCGGATGAGATTACGGAGGAAATGATCGGATCGCATTTATATGTGCCGGAGATTCCTGATCCGGATTTGCTGATTCGGACGGCGGGTCAAATGCGCATCAGTAATTTTCTGCTTTGGCAGATCAGTTATGCGGAACTTTTCGTGAGCGACTGCTTTTGGCCGGATTTTGATGTTGAGGAATTGCGTCGGGCGATCCGCAGTTATGCGCAGCGCGACCGGCGGTTTGGAGCGGTGGATGACACGAACTCATAGAAGGATCGAGAATTGGTGGATGGGCGGCAAGCGGCGGGCAAAGCGCCGGTGAATGGCCGATCAGCACATAGCTGCGAAACAGATCAGCGTCAGAAGGAGCATTCTCTTGCGATTGCCGGTGAGTGTAAAGATTCTTTCCATAATGCCGATTCTCCGATTTTTGTTGAGCTATTTCGAGCGCTCACCGGTAACAGGAACAATCCGAATGCCCGGATCGTGCCAAACAGCAAATGTCCGAGAAAAGGAAGGTTCTTGACAATGGATACGAATCTCGACGTTCTCGGACGCGGTTGCCGTCAGACTGGTTGCGGATGGATGATGCGAACGGTCAACATTGTTGGAGTGCCTGAACGCAACATTACGAGTGCAACGCGGGAGGGCAGAATGCGGAAGATTCTCATTGGATTCGCCTTGGTTGCGGCCATGGTCTGTCCATTGACAGCGAGTTCAGTGGCGGGTTTGCAGGAATCGGAAGATGAGTCTGATCGTTTCGAGCCAAAGTCGGCGATCACCTGTTATGACGAAGTTCTCGGATGGATTCGAGACTGGAAAACGCCGGATGATTATGCGTTACCGAACGGGTGCATCGGAGTATGGATAGGATTGCGATGGTCCGGACGGTTGATGGGGAGTTTCGGCGATGCGGCCACGGTGGATACACAGAATACGTCGAATCGCGCGCTGACGGGGGCTGTTCGGAAGGCGATGTATCGAGCGACGGAGCGAGCAAAGGGAAACGACGGTGACGCCGTTGAACGGTCGGATCGTGTGGCTCGGCTTCGCGAAGTTCCGTGCTCTCTTGAAATGCAGTTTGCGCATGACCCGATCCGTCTTCGCGCGACGACAGTAGGCCAGATCGGCGAAGCTCTCCGTCCGGGAATCGACGGGGTTCTCCTTCGCATTGGAGATCGGATTCACTCTATTTTTCCGGTTGAAATGGTCCTCAACGATCAAGTTCCATCGTCCGCAATCGAATCGTTGGGTGCCAATCTTGGTTTGGCGATCGGAGATTTTAATGCGCAACTTTCGGACGGTCGAATTCGAGCGTGGCGATTCAAGGTCTTTCATTTGGCTCAAGAATCACCTGTCGAGCCTGCCACCATATTGCATCGAGGCAGCCACATTGTTCCGCTTGCGTCCATCAACGCACCGGAATTATCGGCTTTCGCCGACGGCTTGGTCGATCATCTTCTGGCGTCTCTCTGGCCGGGCGAAGAACCGTTGGGCATAATGGGAACTTACATGGCGGATATCGATCGATTCGATCCGCTCACCGCGACGACGGCGGATCAGGCGCTGGCGGCGTTTGCACTGGCGCATTATGCATCCTGGCAGGATTCTCGATCATCGTCGAAGACATCGAAAGCACGAGACGCGGCTTGGGATATTGTCAATGATCTTGCGGCACGATCTTCGATTGACGTCCAAGCGGTGCGACGGCCAGGCGCGGCGGCGGTGGTGATTCTCGCGTTGGGCGAACTTGCGGGGACGGCTGAAGCATCAACGAAAGTCTCGTCGCTTCGACGACAATGCCTGAATCTGGTGCAGTCATCGTTTGATACGGAGAAGAATCAATTTGATGAGCGAGTGGCGGTAAGCGAACAGGTGGTTTGTGCGCTGGTGTTGGGAACTCGTACAGCCGTCGATGCGGTGTGGCGGACCACCTCATTCGAGAATCAGCCAAGCGTACTACCCTGGCTTGGTTGGGCGGAACAGCGCCTGGCGGGACCGGACGGGCCGATTGCGGCGGCGACGGGATTGAAAACGCTACGAATGCGATTGTGGGGAACGCAGGTTTCAATCGGCGATGCGCCATGGGGCGAATCGGATGTTCAAGGCGGGCTGGCGTTTCGCGGATCGCAGCCGCCGGATTGGAATACG
>Ga0210044_10009177_pt1 | contig 12108 bp, 9 predicted proteins | sample CryGey13umfilter_2_FD_183959 | JGI IMG/M metagenome (GOLD analysis project Ga0210044, IMG submission 183959) | Groundwater microbial communities from aquifer in Utah, USA - Crystal Geyser 4/9/14 3 um filter (SPAdes) (version 2) | ecosystem: Environmental > Aquatic > Deep subsurface > Groundwater... | reverse complement strand
TTCAGACAATACCGCCCCGCCACCGGTCGCAATAACCGCCGGTTTACCAACCACTTCAGCCAGGGCATCTGTTTCCATCTGTCGAAAAACCGCTTCGCCATCCTGTTTGAATATCTCGGGGATCGAGCGTCCGGCTTTCGCCACAATGTAATCATCCAGATCAATCAGCGGCAGATCGAGACGGGCCGCCAGACGTCTGCCAATACTGCTTTTACCGGAGCCCATCAGCCCGACCAGAATCGGACTGATCTGTGACAGTTTTTTGGTCGAAGCTTTTTTCATGGCTGTGAATCATACATAAACTGTTACCGGCTGCATGTAGTTCATGGCAGTCACCCCGGTTACCCTGACTTTATGGTACGTGATTTGCTATAATCACGGGACAGGAAACATTTACCCGGAGCGAAACATGGCCGACAAGATTTCAATTCGACAACTGCTGCAGGTGATGGTGGATCAGGATGCGTCCGACCTCTACCTGATGGCCGGCGCCCCCCCGGGCTACCGCATTCAGGGAAACATACAGAGATTGGGCAAGGAAAGCGTCAGTCCGGCCGTGGTCGAACACCTCGCCGGCGAATTGATGAGTGAGAAACAGAAAGGTGAATTTGCCTCCAGCATGGAGATGAATCTGTCATCCGCCCATCAGGGCCTGGGGCGTTTTCGCGTCAATATCTACCGTCAGCGCGGTACGGTCGGCATGGTCATTCGCCAGATCACCACCGAGATCCCCAGCATCGACGACCTGGGACTGCCGGAGATATTCAAGGATATCTCCATGTCCAAACGCGGATTGGTGCTGATGGTGGGCGCAACCGGATCAGGCAAGTCCACATCGCTTGCCTCCATGGTGGACTGGCGCAACAGTAATCAGGCCGGCCACATCATCACCATTGAAGACCCGGTCGAATTCATGCACACGCATAAAAAATGTTTTGTCACTCAGCGTGAAGTCGGCTCCGACACCGTTTCGTTCCATGCCGCGCTGAAAAACACCCTGCGCCAGGCACCCGATGTCATTCTGCTCGGTGAAATTCGCGAACGGGAAACCATGGAACATGCCATCGCATTTGCTGAAACAGGACACCTCTGCATGGCCACCCTGCATGCCAACAATGCCAATCAGGCGCTGGAACGCATTATCAATTTCTTCCCCAAAGACCAGCATCCACAGGTTTATATGAATCTGGCCATGAATCTGCGAGCCATCTTATCGCAGCGTCTGGTCAAGACGGTTGATGGCAAACGCGCCGCCGCTATTGAAATCCTTGTCAACACGCCACGCATTGCCGATCTGATTCTCAAAGGCGATGTCGGAGCGATCAAGGAGACGATGGAGGCAGGTGAACAGAGCGGCATGTTCACCTTCGATCAGGCGCTGTTCCGCATGTGGCAGAATGGCAGCATCTCCGAGATTGAAGCGCTCAGAAACGCCGATTCGGCCAACAACCTCAGACTGAAGATGAAGATGGCCACCGTGGACGGCTCAGCGGAAAGCATTCTGGAAGCCGGAAAAGAGATCAGATCGGATGATGATGATTCAGACGGCAATTTCGAACTGAAAATCTGATCAATCGTCTGACTGCATACCCTCCACATATCGAACAACCTGATTGCGGCCTGTGTTCTTTGCCTGATACAGTGCTACATCGGAACGTTTAACGCACTCCCAGAAGTCAGCACTATCGGTTGGGAACATGGTGACCCCCAGTGACATCGTCTTGTTGATGGCGCCCTGAGCAGTCTTGAACTGATGCTCTTCAAGCTGGCTACGGATACGCTCGGATACCATCAGTGACCCTTCTTCAGCTGAATCAATCAGCAAAACCAGAAACTCCTCACCACCGAGTCGAACAACAATATCGGAACTGCGCACCGTCTGTAGCATGATTTCACAGGCTCCCTTGAGCACATCATCACCCACTTCATGACCATAGGTGTCATTCACATGTTTGAAATGGTCAATATCACACATCACCACGCCAATTTGTGATTTTCTCCTGCTGATCCCTGAAGTCAGGGTCCCGACATACTCTTCCAGGAAACGGCGATTATAGAGATTGGTCAAAGGGTCGCGCATGGAGGACTCCTTGAGCGATTTCATCAACCGTTTTGACTCAATCACCGGTGCCGCTTCATGCATAAATGCCTCCAGAACCGGCAAATCGCTTTCAACCTTGCTCCTTTCCTCTGCACTGAATACCAGCTGCAGAATGCCGCCGACGCTGCCCGAAAGCATAATGGGCAAGCAGATATGATAGAGCCTTTCCTTTTGGCCGAAACTGTTGCCTGCAAAAGAGGGACAGATATTCAGTTCACCTACCGAGGAGCATAAATGAGCGGTACGTGAGGCGCGGCAAAAATCACAGTTAGCAGTAATTTCCTTGTTGCACCACAGGCTCTCCTCCTGCGGAGCACCGTTGTTAAAGATCAGATTCAGGGCACCGTTCGAATCTGCAGCTTCGTAGAATGAATAACGTTTAAACCTGAACTGTTCTTCGAGCAGAATCTGGAAACGCAAGTAGACATCTTCCAGCGTACGATCATTTTCGATGACCTGTTTAAAGCGGGAAACCATGGCCATGGTATTCACCACTGACACCGTGGTATTCAGCAAGTTGTCGGCTTCAGTGAACTTATGGTGCGACAACAGGGTATCCACATCACTGGCAATCGAGCCGATACTGTTTTCGAGTGTATCCAGAAAATGGTTGGTACGATCAGCGATATCACCAATTTCATCGTCACTGTGCTTGGTAATACGATTTGAAAAATTACCACCCTCCGCCAGTGCCACCACCTGTTTAAGCTCAACCGTTGTCAGCTCAACAGGCTTGAGCAAATGCCGAAGAACCAGTGTAATGATCAGGCCAAACAGTCCAAACAGCAGTACTGCACCTGCGATGGCTATGATTGCAGCATAAAACCGACCGGTCGCATCAATTTCCAGGCTTACCGCTCCCAGCACATCGCCCTCACCGGCATCATGGCAGTCAAGGCAATTGGTCACACCGCGGGCACTGGCGATATAAGGAATGGTATTGTGGAACCGGATACCGTTAATGCTGTAGGTCATATTCTCATATGCAGTACCGCTGGATATCACCTGCATTTCCTCATCCGTGACCGGATCCCTGCCTGTGGTGTCAATGCCCATCTGTTCGACCACAGCTTTTGACGGTGTGACATGAGCCTGCTTTAAATCGGGCATACCAACCAGCCCCTTAATGTGGGCCATTCGATGATGCGGATTACTTTCACCCGTAGCATGCGACACACTCAGAAGAATCATGTCTGCGGCCATACGCCCCTGTTCTGTTAAAGCATTCAGGCTGTTTGAGCGGGATATCGGTAAAGCAATCAGGGAAAACAGCACAGCAAGCGCAACAGTACTGACAATGATTAACATCTGACTTTTATGGCGAAGCTTCATGCACGCCCCCTTTTTTTCCATCTGGCGGAAATCCCGATAATCCATGCTATCAAGTGGCATGCCAATTTTTACCATCCGGTGGTGATTGCTGTTTTCAGGAGATGCTTATTTTCCTGTTGCAGTGAATTTGGAAAGGATCAATGCCTTTGAGGATGCGCTATGGCGAGGGTCAATGGGGATCACATATTCAGCACTGATCCCGAGCATAGCCGCTACCTCTGACTGTTGCATGGAACCGGCAATGTCCTGTTTGGTCACCGCCACCACGCCGGGAAGGTCGATACGTTCACCGAAGTGATTGTAAATGTATTTCAATTCTTCGAGCGATTGCTCATCGGAACCGTCCACGAGGAACAGAACACCATTGGCGCCCACGGCCAGAATCTCCCACATAAAATCAAAGCGTCGCTGCCCGGGTGTACCATAGAGATGTAGCTCCAAACCTTCGGCCGGATAACAGATGCCATGATCCATCGCGACGGTGGTATGCTCTTTCAAAGCGCCCACTTCATCGCTTGCCATTTCATTGGTACAGATAACCGGCACATCACTGAGAGACCTGATCAGCGTGGTTTTACCTGCATTCACAGGCCCTGTCACAACCAGTTTAAAAACTTTCGGATGCTGCTCAATCAAGTGTAAGTTCCACTCTCGGCTTGGCATGCAGCCTGGCTTCATCAATTCTGGCGCCACAGCTGAACAAACGTTCGGTTGCAATACCTTGCTGCAGCAACATATCCATCACGGTTTCGGCTCTGATCTGCCCCAGCATCAGCAGTTCTGCATCGGTTTTCGCCAGCGATGGCTCTACCTCTGCGGCGACAGATCTCCCCGCCTGTGTTGCAATCATCTGGGGCCGGGCAATCGGTTCACCTTCAATGCGCGTAGCCACACCGCATATCTGCAACCGTAAGCTCTCACTCTTCTTCATCAGGGCGGCAATTTTGACGATATAATCTGTCATCTCCGGACCCGGTTTATCATTCAGCTCAGTAAAAACAATCGGCGTCAGCCTGGGTTTGCCCGCATCCTGAATCATTCCGCTGGCCAGATTGGCTACAAGTATAATGCTGCCGTAGGGCTGCAGGGCCAGTGCAGCATAGGTCATCGCCCCTGTACTCATGGAAGACATCAGTGCCTTATTGATAATGGCATTGATATTGATATCCGGGTCATCAAGATTACCGCTGACCGGCACCTCCATCTCAATATCACCGCGGTTGTTGCGCAGCATGTCCAGCGCCATATCAACCGGCATGCCGATTCTTTTTTCGGCTTTGCCCGGTTGATCAGAATCACCCAGCTCCAGCTTGCGAATCAACAGCTTGTTTTTAGAATCAATTTTATTATTGCTGATATTGAGCGCGCTCTGCAGGTTAAACTGCCCTGTCTGTATCGATTTTCCGAAATCCGATTCGATAAAACCGCTCAAACCCGGCATATCAAAATGACTCAGACTAATGACAAGGTCTGTTTTCAGCCGTTTGGCATCAGGGCGCACCTTGCCTTTTACACTGAGCGTACCCTGTCTTCCGATATCCACCAGCATATCGAGTTTGCCGTCCTGTTTACCGGATATATCCAGCGGCGCAAATCGGAAATGCTTCACGCGCATGTCTGTCACCAGCGGCGGCAACACCGACTCATCGCGATAAACCATCCGACTACCAGGAGTGATCAGCAACTCATCAATGATCAGTGACGTCTCCACGCTTTTTTCTGCTTGCGCAGCAGTAGCTACAGCTGCCGGTTCTTTTTTCGCACTCTCTTTCGCCGATCCCTTTGGCGGCGCGGCTGCCAGATCATCGAGCACAAGCATCTTGCCATTTTTCTGTTTGACCAGCGTCGTATTCAGATCCACAAACTGCAGCCTGCTCAAGTGGTAACTGGCAACCGTATCGAGCCTAACATCAGTGGCGACGATAGCACCGATTGAACCCATCGATTTCCCGCCGGCAGCCGGCAGTTTGACCCCGTTCAGGCTCAGGGAATCAATGGTGCCTTGATCCGGACCACTCATAACCAACTGCTGTAATGCAACCTGATCAATGGAGGCAAGCAGCTGTTCCCCCTGCTTTTGGTGAAGATCGAAGCCCTGCATGCCAAGCGATTTCAGATGAAGGGTTTTGCCGGGCGTTGTATTTAATCCGCTGAGCTCCAGACGCTGCAGCGACATGCTATCGTCGCCACCAGCCATGGCTTCAGTCTGCAACTGCTTTAACACCAGTGATGCAAAACCGATCGGCCCCTTCAGATCCGCATTGATGTTGTGCACATCAATGGTCGCAAGCTTCAGACTTCCGGCACCGGTCAGTAAAGGTTGCATCGTGAGGTTGCTGATGTTCAGTGATTCTACCTTGTGGTTGTTCAAGCCGGCCATTTGAACATTGGTTAATGTAATCGCATCAATCGCCGCCAGTTTTTCGCCATCATCCCGGGCAAACTTCAGCCCTGTAAGCTTCAGCTCCGTCTGCTCACTTCTCAGTGAGGCTGCAATGTCTTCAGCACTCACCGCAAACAGCAGTTTTGCAGCCAGATCCAGTGACTGGTTGCTTACCTGATATCCAAAACCGCTGAAATCGGTTTTACCCAGTTTCACGTAGGCACGCATTGTCTGCTCTCTGTTCAACAACCCCGACAAACTAAGCTGCAACGAATCCACAGGCAGCTTGAGCTGCACATCTTTACCATTCACATTCAACTGCAGCGCTTCAATATCCAGACCATCCACTACGGCCAGCCAGATTTCACCCTGTTCAGATTCTTCCTTCGCCTCGACTGCAGCAGGTTCAAGCACGATGTCGGCTAACTGCCACTGCCCCTGTTCATCCTGATGAATATCAACATTCGCTGCTTTCAACTCAAACGAACGTATGTGAACGATATGTTTAAACAGGGGAAGCCAATCGAAATCGAGAGCCAGTTGATCGACATTCAAACCATCCCCGGCCTTTAACCCCTGCAGCACCACCTTGCCACTGAACAGGTTCAGATCGATATTTTCAATCTCCGCCTGTTTGACACCATGATCTTTCAGCCAGGACTCAGCGCCATACTCCATGGCGATCGGCAGCAGCGAGATGAACAACAGAATCAGGCCGGCAATCACTGCCGGAATAGCGTAACGAAGCTTCAGCCTGGAAGAGTATGTTACCTCTGCAATGACTTCTGAACTGTCTTTGGACATATAATATTCTCCGTTCATTGCACACAGTTTCGTGTGGTCTGTTAACATGAAACAAAAAACGCGCCTGCATGATTTTTTTTCCACCCTGTGATCATGTCTCATATCATGGGGTGGAAAAAACCCATGCGCGTTAGGCAAGCGCAGAAGGTCTCTGACTCAGGCCCGCTCCACCTCAATATTTCTCAAGCAGGGATCTTTCAGATCGGGTGAAATCCGCACCCGGATAACGTGATTTTGCAGCATATGTGCAGCGCGCTCCGGCCATTCGATCAGCGCAATCCATGGCGGCTGGAAAAAATCCCGTACGCCCAGCATATCAATTTCATCGGCATCATTGAGCCTGTACCAGTCCATATGAGCCACCTGACAGTTCTCACCCTGATACTCCTGAATAATGGCAAAGGTCGGGCTGGGCAGCGCTTCATCTGTCACACCGAGTGCGCGCAGGATGGCACGACAAAATACGCTTTTGCCTGCTCCCAGTTCACCGTAAAGGGCAACGACATCACCCGGCTTCAATGAAACCGCCAGTTTGCGGGCAACCGCTACCGTTTCTGATTCGTCGTGACTACTGAATTTCAAATGTTCAGACCTGTTAACACGTGCTCAGATATGCACCAGCGCCTTGATCACATCGTGGTTGCAGATCATGCCTACCACTGCTTCACCATCAAGTACCGGCAGGTTGTGTATATTGCTGTCGCTCATAATCGTAGCGATTTCACTGAGGTCAGCATCTGCGTTGACCGTCACCACATTGGTAGTGGCAAGGTCTTCAACCCTGATCGCCTGCTGACGGGCAAGCTCTTCTTCGAACTGCGACTCGCCCATCGGAATCACCATATCAAACAGGGCAATGGCGGTCGGCAGATGCAGCTTTTTCTGCTGGCTGATCAGGTCGGTTTCACTGATTACGCCCAACAGCCGCTTGTCTTCATCAACCATCAGCATACCGGTCAGGTCTTCCTCGGCAAAGCGTTTGGCAACCTCGGAAAGCAGGGTTTCCGGATGACAAAAAGCCGGATGTTTATCCATAATATCACGCGCCAGAACTTTTGAATAAGGCATAGCATTCTCCTGATAGCCTGATTATAGACCGTATCATGCCGGGATTAAACTACATCCGGACAATCAGCTGATCATAATCAGCATGGGTACTCAGGCAAGTCCGGACACACCGATAAAAAAAACCTGTTTCACACTTCAGACAAGCAGGGGTACGAACGGTGGGTTAAGGAATCATAGGCAGGCACACGGTGACGGTAGTGCCGCCCCCCGCCATACTTTCGACGCGAATGGTTCCACCATGTCCCTTCACAATACCGGAAACTGCAGATAGCCCGAGACCACGACCGGTAAATTTCGTTGTAAAAAAGGGCTCGAATATCTGTTCCTGCATCTGCGCACTCATGCCGCAGCCATTATCCCTGACGGTAATCAGTGCAGTCGGAACTTCTGCGCTTCCGATGGCACTGCCAACCAGCACTTCACCATCAACATCACAGGCTTCCACAGCATTTTCCAGCAAACTGAAAAGCATCTGCCTGATCTGCTCCCTGTTACACCGGCACAGCATAAGCTGACCTTCCAAACGCGCTTCCAGCAGCCGGACATGTGGCGGCAGCTCCTGACGATACGCCTCCACACAGGCATGCAGCAGAGCGTTGAGATCAAGCTGCTCAAACGCATATTTCTGGCTGTAACCTGTATAAGCCAGCAGTTGGTTGGCATGCGAACTGGCTTTGCCGGCAATATCATCAATCTTGTCGAGTTCTCTGTGCCCCTCATGGGAATCAAGCCTGAGCAGATGGGTATTGAGCAAGATAGCCTGCATCTCATTGTTGATCAGATGTGCCAGACCCCCGGCAAGATTGCGGGTCATCTCCATTTTTTTACGCTCGGCCTTTTCACTCGCCAATTGCCCGGCAGCCTGAACAATATCGCGCTGCTGTTTTTTGATTTTGTTGAGAAAAAGCATCACAAGAATAAAGAGAATCGCCAGACTGAACAGCAGATTCATGCGGCTTTCAAGGTTGAACTGAGGCATCCCGCGCCCGGCGTCGACATACAACATCACTGACAGGCCGGCAAAGGCATAACCCGCCCAAATCAACCCTTCCCTGCCAAGAAAAAGACATATACCTACCAGCAAGGCCGAAACCCAGAATCCCGTTGTTGGCTCGAGATAGGACTGAATGATAATGATGGTTGTCAGTACAAAAGCGGCAAGGTGCATGGCAATACGCACCTTACCGACATGGATCAACCACAAGGCAACAGCAAACACTGTCGTATCGAGCAGCGTCAGCGCGAGCAGTTCCAGCCGCCCCATCATCAGATAAATCACGTCGAAAACGATCGTTACCACAAAGGTCAGCGCAATCACGCGCCGGATATACTCGACTTCGATCAGTCCGATTTTATCGTTGTCCGCCTTCACGCCATTCCTGCCATTCAACCTCAGGCTTTGTGGTAAATCTCCGAACCGGTTTTCACAAACACCTCAGACTGCTCGTGCATGCCCGCTTCGATCGCCTCAGTTGTTTCCAGACCGTGCGCCTTGGCATAGTCGCGCACATCCTGAGTGATCTTCATGGAGCAGAATTTCGGTCCGCACATGGAGCAGAAGTGCGCCACCTTGGCACTGTCTTTCGGCAGCGTTTCATCATGGTAGGAACGCGCCGTATCCGGATCAAGTGACAGATTGAACTGGTCATCCCAACGGAACTCAAAACGCGACTTGGAAAGCGCATCATCACGCTGCTGTGCGCCCGGATGCCCTTTGGCCAGATCGGCGGCATGTGCAGCAATTTTGTAGGTGATCACACCGGCTTTCACATCATCACGATTCGGTAGTCCCAGATGCTCTTTCGGCGTCACATAACAGAGCATGGCACAGCCATACCAGCCGATCTGAGCCGCACCGATACCTGAAGTAATGTGATCGTAACCCGGTGCGATATCGGTGGTCAGGGGCCCCAGGGTATAGAATGGCGCTTCATCGCAGTGCTTAAGCTGCTCGTCCATGTTCGCCTTGATCATATGCATCGGCACATGACCCGGGCCCTCGATCATCACCTGCACATCATGTTTCCAGGCAATTTTGGTCAGCTCCCCAAGCGTACGAAGCTCACCGAACTGCGCCTCATCATTGGCATCAGCAATCGCACCGGGGCGCAGGCCGTCACCGAGAGAGAAGGACACATCGTACTTCTTCATGATCTCGCAGATATCTTCAAAATGGGTATAGAGGAAGTTTTCCTTGTGATGGGACAGGCACCACTTGGCCATGATGGAACCGCCGCGTGAAACAATACCGGCCAGCCTTTTCGCGGTCAGCGGCACATAACGCAGCAGCACACCGGAATGGATGGTAAAATAATCCACACCCTGCTCAGCCTGCTCAATCAGTGTATCGCGGAAAATTTCCCAGGTCAGGTTTTCGGCAATGCCGTCCACCTTCTCCAGCGCCTGATAAATCGGCACGGTACCGATCGGTACGGCAGAGTTACGAATAATCCATTCACGCGTTTCGTGGATATTTTTTCCGGTCGAGAGATCCATGATCGTGTCTGAGCCCCAGCGGGTCGCCCAGGTCATTTTTTCCACTTCCTCTTCGATAGAGGATGACACCGCGGAATTACCGATATTGCCATTAATCTTCACCAGGAAGTTGCGGCCGATGATCATTGGCTCGAGTTCCGGATGATTGATATTGGCCGGAATAATGGCACGACCGCGGGCAATCTCGGAACGTACGAATTCAGCGGTGATCACCTGAGGAATCGACGCACCCCAGCTCTGGCCCGGATGCTGTTTGGTAATTTCGCGCAGATGTTCGCGGCGCTGGTTCTCGCGGATCGCTACAAACTCCATCTCGGGCGTAATGATACCCTGACGTGCATAGTGCATCTGGGAAACATTTTTTCCGGCTTTGGCACAACGCGGCTTGCGTACATGCGCAAAGCGCAAACTGTCGAGCCCTTCGTTATCGCGGCGCGCGCGGCCATAAACGGATGTCAGTCCGGCCAACTCTTCAGTATCGTTGCGCTCGGCAATCCAGTTTTCGCGAACAGGCTGCAGACCTTTCTCAAGATCAATCTCGACAGTCGGGTCGGTATAAGGTCCGGAAGTATCATAAACCAGAATCGGCGGATTCTCTTCAAAACCGTCACTGGTTTGCGTTGGAGAAAGTGTAATTTCACGCATCGGCACCCGAATATCAGGTCGTGACCCCTCAATAAATACCTTGCGGGAATTGGGGAACGGCTGCTGGGCAGCATCGCTGTTATTTGCAGTATCCGTACTGTTTACCTGCGTAGTCATCTTACCTCCACTCTCCGATACCAAGCTTGCGCCACTGTTTTCGGGGGCGCAACTATATCGAAGGGACAGCGTAGGGCATAGCAGCTATCCTGAAAACCATTGTAAGACTGTGGTGGACTTCCCCCGAACAGTGGTAGAATCCGCAACATGAGCGCCAATCTTCCCGAATTATCCATGCATACGGCTGAACGGCTGATACAGAGCTATGTCGTTTCCACCCGCAGCCGCTGGTCTGTCCTGAAAGCATCGGGACCTACACTGCGTGAATATCTGCAAGGCCAGATTACCCAGGATATAAAAAAGCTTACCGCATCTCAGGGCATTCATGCCTGCCTGCTATCGCCACAGGGCAAAGCGGTTTCCGAGCTTTATATTTTCGAGGGACACGATGATGAACTGATCCTGCTCACACCGGCCTCGCATGCGGTCGCCACAGTCTCCCGCCTGCGCCAGTTCGCGCTCGGTCATCAGTTGCGTATCGGCGTGGTCGATGCGCTGGCCATCTGCTCGGCTCAGGGAGTTCACGCGCATGTGTTGTTAAAGGCGTTCAATCTTGAAGAGCCGGAGGATACGTGGCTTGCGACAAGCAGTCTGGCGGGTGCCGACAGCTTTGCTGTTGTCATGCCGAACAGGCCGCGCGGCTACTGGATCATCAGCAGCCCGGCCAATATTGACGCTGTCATGCAACAACAGCAGCCGATAGCCGAACATGAAATGGAAGCCATGCGCATCATTCGCGGCTTCCCCGATTTCGGCGTGGAGTGGGATGAGAGCCTGCACCCGCTCAATGCCAACCTGATTGAGTTTGACGGGGTTTCTTTTGAGAAAGGGTGTTATGTCGGTCAGGAAGTCACTGCGCGCATGAACTGGCGCGGCGGCATCAAGAAGAAACTCTACCGCGTCACTATTGACGGAGATCCCGAAACCGTCCCCTGCCCGATCCTGACCAGCGCGAAAATCGGTGAATTGAAATCAGCAGCTATTGATCACGAAGGCCACTGTGTCGGCATCGCCCTGCTGCCGGTTGAAGTGACCCAATCAGCTTCACCACTGCGGCTGGAAAATGGTGCAACCATCGAAGTCCAGGAGGCCTGTCATGCCTGATGCTTTTATCTGGTATCATGCCGATAAAGCGCTTGAGCCTGAACTGATTGCGTGGGTC
>Ga0210044_10009173_pt1 | contig 12110 bp, 10 predicted proteins | sample CryGey13umfilter_2_FD_183959 | JGI IMG/M metagenome (GOLD analysis project Ga0210044, IMG submission 183959) | Groundwater microbial communities from aquifer in Utah, USA - Crystal Geyser 4/9/14 3 um filter (SPAdes) (version 2) | ecosystem: Environmental > Aquatic > Deep subsurface >... | reverse complement strand
CTGCAGGCCCTTGATGTGCAGATCGACCGGGCGCGAGCCGATGGCGCAGCCGCCGGGCAACGACACGCGCGCATCGCCGAAGCGCGCGACCAGCGGCCCCAGCACGAGGATGGCGGCGCGCATGGTTTTGACCATGTCGTAGGGCGCTTCCCATTTGTCGATCGTGTCACCGGTGAAAGTGATCTCGCCCGGCGCGGTGCCGGCGCTGATGCCCATCTGCTGCAACAGTTTGCGCATGGTGCCGACATCGTGCAGGTCGGGCAGGTTGGTCAGGTGCAGCGGTTCGGCGGTGAGCAGGCCGGCGCACATGATGGGCAGGGCGGCGTTCTTGGCGCCGGAGATGCGCACTTCGCCGTGCAAGGGCGCGCCGCCGCGAATGGCTAGTTTTTGCATGATGAATCCTGTTTGTGTGGGTCGGGTTTCAACCCGACGATTTTTCGCCGGTGGTGAGCGCCAGAATGTCGGCCACGTCATACAGCGCGGCGAGGCTGTGCAGTTCTTTCGGCACGTTGGCGAAGGAGAGCTTGCATTCTTTTTGCGCGACCTGGCGCAGCCAGTGCAGCAGCAGGGCCACTGCGGCGGAATCGACTTTTTCCACTTCGCCCAGGTCGATCACCCGCACCGGTTGTTCGGCGCAAAGCGGGGTGGCTGCGATTTCACCGATGGTTTCCAGGGTCAGCGGCCCGGAAATCAGCAGGCGGTCATTTTCGATACGGATCAATTGGTTTTCACCGCGACGGGCTGGACGGCGACTTGGGAAGCCTGATTCTTCTCAACGAGCGAGCGGATCAGGCCGTCGATGCCGTCGCGCCCGATCTGGTCGGCGAAAGAGTTGCGGTAGCTGGTCACCAGGCTGATGCCTTCCACCACCACGTCGAACACTTTCCAGCCGCCGTCACTCTTGCGCATTTCGTAGTTGACCGCCACTGTGCGACCGTCCGAAATCACGATCTCGGTGAGCACGGTGGCTTCGTTTTTATCCAGCATGCGCACGGATTTCAAATCGATCTTCGGCTCGACATAATTGCTGAAAGTCACCGTGTAGGTGCGCACCAGCAGATTGCGGAATTCGGCGGTGAGCGCGGTTTTTTGTTCGGGGGTGGCATCGCGCCACGGCCGTCCCACTGCCAGCCGGGTCATGCGGGCGAAGTCGAAATGCGGAACGATGGTGGTTTCGACCAGGGCGAACAGGCGCTGCCGGTCGGTCACGATGGCCTGATCCTTGCGCACGATCTCCAGCACTTTGTCCACGGTGTTCATGATCAGCCCGTCCGGGTTGGATTCGTCGCGCTGGGCGAACGCGGGCAGACTGATCAGGCCGGCCAGCAGCAGGGCAAAAATACGTTTCATCTGGTTCTCCCGGTTATTTTTTTGCGTCGGCCTGGTTGAGCATGAATTTGCCGATCAGGTCTTCCAGCACCATGGCGGACTGGGTCTGTTTGAATTGCCCGCCTTCCGCCAGCATCTCGTCGTCGCCGCCCGGCAGCAGGCCGATGTATTGCTCGCCAAGCAGGCCGGAGGTGAGGATGTTGGCAAAAGTATCGGCCGGAAACTGGTAGCGTTTGTCGATATCCAGCTCGACCTTCGCCTGGTAGCGCTCGGTGTCGAGGGTGATCGCGCCGACCCGCCCCACCAACACCCCGGCGCTGCGCACCGAGGCGGTCGGGCGCAAGCCGCCGATGTTGGTGAAATAAGCTTGCAGGCGATAGGTGTCGGAGCCGTTATAGGTGCTCATGTTGCCCACTTTGAACGCCAGAATAACCAGCGCGCCGATTCCCGCCAGCACGAATGCGCCCACCCACAAATCAAGTACTGTCCGTTGCATGATCAAACTCCCCGAAACATAAATGCAGTCAAAATAAAGTCGAGCATCAGGATGGCAAGCGACGACTCGACCACCGTGCGCGTGGTCGCGCCGGATACCCCTTCCGCGGTCGGCGGCGCATCAAACCCCTCGAACAGGGCGATCAGGGTGACCACCACGCCGAACACGCAACTCTTGATGACGCCGTTGACGATGTCGTCGCGCACATCGACGGCGGATTGCATCTGCGACCAGAACGAGCCGGCATCCACGCCGATCAACACCACGCCGACCAGATAGCCGCCGAACACGCCCATCGCGGAAAAAATAGCGGCGAGCAGCGGCATCGAGATGACGCCGGCCCAGAAGCGCGGCGCAACCACGCGCGCGATCGGGTTGACCGCCATCATTTCCATCGCGGCGATCTGTTCGGTCGCTTTCATCAGGCCGATCTCGGCGGTCATCGCCGAGCCGGCGCGGCTGGCGAACAGCAGCGCGGCCAGCACCGGCCCCAGTTCGCGCACCAGACTCAGCGCGACCAGCGAGCCCAGCGCCGATTCGGAGCCGTAGCGTTTCAGGGTTTCGTAACCCTGCAAGCCGAGCACCATGCCGACGAAGGTGCCGGCGACGCCGATGATGATGAGCGACATGACGCCGCTGGAAAACAGTTCCTTCACGATCAGATGGAAGCGGCGCCAGCTGGAAGCGGAATGCAGCAGGGTGTACGCGAGGAAACGCGCGGCGACGCCGAGCCGCCAAACCGCATCAATCACGCGATGGCCGATGGCGCGGATGGTTTTGAGCGCGGGCATCAGACAGGTACTCCCAAATCCCGCGCATAGCTGTTCTGCCCGGCGTAATGGAAAGGGATAGGCCCGTCGATCTCGCCGTGCACGAACTGGCGCACGAACGGGTCGGCCGAGGCGCGGATCTGTTCCGGCGTGCCTTCCGCCCTGATCACGCCCTCCGAGATGAAATATACGTAATCCACGATCTTTAGTGACTCCTGCACATCATGCGTGACGATGACCGAGGTCGAACCCAGTGCATCGTTCAGTTTGCGGATCAGCTGGCCGACCACCGAGAGCGAGATCGGGTCGAGGCCGGCGAACGGTTCGTCGTACAAAATCAGCATCGGGTCGAGCGCCACCGTGCGCGCCAGCGCGACCCGGCGCGCCATGCCGCCGGACAGCTCGGCCGGCATCAGTTCGTGCGTGCCGCGCAGGCCGACCGCGTGCAGTTTCATCATCACCAGGTCGCGGATCAGTTCTTCCGGCAGATTCGAGTGCTCGCGCAACTGGAACGCCACGTTGTCGAACACCGACATGTCGGTGGTCTTGCCGCAACCGCTGCCGCCCATGATGGCGATCACTTTGCCTTTGCCAAACGCCATGTTGATCCCCTTCAGGATCGGGCGCTTGTCGTAGGCAAAATTCACGTCGTGAATTTCAACCAGTGCCTCACCGGACATAATTCATGCTCTGCAAAAAAAACGGTCGCGCATTGTATCACTCCATTGGTTCGCATCGCGCGCTTGAGCCGCGGGCGATTACTGGCTATCCTGCGCGCGGTATCCACCAGCATAGTCGCGCCAATCTTGAAAAACTTGCACCTGCCCAGCCTGCTCATCGTTGACGACGATCCGCTCATTCGCGACGCTTTGAGTCTTGCGCTCGCCGATGAGTTCAATATCCTGCTGGCGGAAGATCGTCCCCATGCGATCCGCCTGGTGCGTAGCCTGGAAGAGCCGCCCGCGCTGGCGCTGGTCGATCTGGGTTTGCCGCCCACGCCGCATCGGCCGCAGGAAGGATTCCGTCTCATCACCGAATTGCTCGCGCATTCGCCGCAGATCAAGATCATCACGCTGTCGGGACAGAACGAGGAGGGCAATGCGCGCCACGCCCGCGCCCTGGGCGCGTTCGAGTTCGTGGCCAAGCCGTGCCGGCCGGAAATGCTGCGCGACCAGTTGCGCGCGGCCTGGATCGCGCGGCGCGGCGAAGAGCGGGTGGCCGCACAGAGCGCACTGCGCCTCGGCCTGGTCGGCGAGAGTCCCGCCATCGAGGCGATGCGCAGCCAGATCAAGCTGTATGCGAATACGCCCTATCCGGTGCTGATCCAGGGCGAGTCGGGCAGCGGCAAGGAACTGGTGGCGGCCGCGCTGCGCCAGTTGGGGCCGAACCCGGCGGCACCGCTGGTGGCGATCAACTGTGCCGCCATCGCTGCCAATCTGCTGGAATCGACCCTGTTCGGCCACGCCAAGGGCGCGTTCACCGGTGCCACGGCGGCGCAGGAAGGATTTTTCGAGAAGGCGCAGGGCGGCACGCTGTTCCTCGACGAGATCGGCGAACTGCCGCTTGAATTGCAGGCCAAATTGTTGCGCGTGCTGGAGAACGGCGAATACCAGCGCGTCGGCGAGACCGCGACGCGCAGAAGCAATGCGCGCATCGTCGCCGCCACCAACCGGGTGCTGGCGCAGGCGGTGCGCGACGGCAGCTTTCGCGCCGATCTGTTCCATCGCCTGAGCGTGTTCACCATCAATGTGCCGCCGCTGCGCGCGCTGGGCGCGGACAAGCTGCGGCTGCTCGAGCATTTCTGCGCCGAATACATGGCGCAATTGCAAACCCCGTGTTTCACCCTGGACGAGTCGGCGCAGGAGGCGTGGCTGCGTTATTCGTTCCCGGGCAACACGCGCGAACTGCGCAACATTGTGATCCGCCTGATGACCCGCCACCCCGGCGCGCGCATCAACGCGACCCAGCTGGAGACCGAGTTCGATCCGCAGCCGGCCCTCGCGGAGGGAAGCGCGGCGCCGATGGATGCGCAAACGCGCTTGCTGCAGGGAGACTTCAACCTCGACGATTTGCTGATGGGCTATACTCGAACCTATATCGATAGCGCGATGGAACTGGCGCAGGGCAATGTGAGCGAAGCGGCGAAATTGCTCGGCATCGCGCGCACCACGCTGTACAGCCGGATGGAAGCGGTACAAAAATACAGAACGCAGCAACGCAACCAGTAAGCGTAGGTGGGGCGGACAGCAGCCCGGACACGGTGCGGCGGAGCCGACGGTGCGGGATGGGCTGCTGGCGGCGGCTCCCGCAATCGGCTGCCAGAATCCCTCACCTCAATCCTCTCCCGGAGGGAGAGGAGGCAATCGCCCTTTCCCCCGATGGGGGAAAGTTGGATAGAGGGCTCGCAGTAACGTGTCGCCGCCGCTAGTCCGACAGCGCTTGTTGGATTAAAGCCGTGTCGGGTTAAAACCCGACCCACAGGGGAAGCATTCAGGCAGTATCACTGCACGAGCAAAGGGGAAAAGATGTATCTGGAGCACTTCGGCCTCGACGAGCCGCCGTTCAAGATTACGCCGGTCACCGATTTTTTCTTTTCCGGCGCCAACCGCGGCGAGATTCTGGATGCGCTGGTGTATGCCATCACCGACGGCGAAGGCATCGTCAAGGTCAGCGGCGAGGTCGGCAGCGGCAAGACCATGCTGTGCCGCATGCTGCTCGACAAGCTGCCCACCAACATCAAGGCGATCTACCTCGCCAATCCCAGCATGTCGCGCGACGAGTTGTTGTACGCCATCTGCGACCGCCTGCAGCTCGACCTCGAGGGCAAGCGCATCAGCGTGATTTTGCAGACGCTGCAGAATCATCTCGAAGCCATGTACGAACACGGCGAGCGCGCCGTGGTGCTGGTGGACGAGGCGCATGCGATGCCGCTGGAGACGCTGGAAGAATTGCGCCTGCTGTACAACCTGCAAGTAGGCAAACATAAATTGCTGCAGATCGTGCTGTTCGGCCAGCCGGAGCTGGATGAAAAACTGATGCAGACCAATATGCGGCAACTGAAAGATCGCATCGTCCATCACTTCACGATTCTGCCGCTGTCGCCAAAAGTCATTCACGATTACCTGATGTTCCGCATGCGCGCCGCCGGTTACAAGGGGCCCGACATCTTCACGCCGGAGGCGGAGAAGATGATCGCCAAGGCGTCGCAGGGATTGTTGCGCCGGGTCAACATCCTGGCCGACAAGGCGCTGCTGGCCGCGTTCGTCGAGAACACCCACGCCATCGAGGCGCGCCACGTGCAGGCGGCGCTGCGCGACAGCGAGATGACGCCGATGAGCCAATGGGGCAATCGCAAACAGGTCGGCATCCTGGGCGGGATGGTATTGCTGGCCGCGATTCTGGTTGGTGCGGTATGGTTCATCAGTCAGGAAAGAGGGCCGACAACGGGAATCGCGCAAAGCGTTGCGGCAACCCCGGCGGTGATATCGGCGCCGCCTCCGCCTGCCAATCCCCCCGCCGCTGACGTGGCAGTGGCGGCGATTCCGGCCCCCGCCGGGTTTTTTACGATCGATGCCACGATTCCTGTTGCTGCTTCAGCGGTAACCCCGGTGCCGGTGCAACGCCCGCCATTCCCGCAATTGCAGGATATTGAGCCAGGCACTTTGTTGCAGCAGCGGCTGGAGGCGGCGCGGCAGATGTGGAACAGCGCACCAAGAGGCGCGGCCAGCATCCAGTTGTTCTACACGGAGAGCGTGCAGCCGGAACGGATGGAAGGATTCCTGCAGCGCGCAAGGAAGCTGGGTGTGCTGGACGAGATCTATCTGTTGCCCATCCAGTTGCATGGTGGCGATGCATTTCGCGTGCTGTATGGCAGTTACGCCACCAGCCGGGAGGCGCGCGCCGTCATCCCGCAATTGCCGCCACGTTATCTGGAGGCTTTCGCGCCAACCGTGTACTTGCTGGACGACTCGCAAGATGCGCCCTAAGCCGATGATATGAAAAATATATAGGCATTCTGAACTGTTGCCAGCCACGTAGAATTGGGTTACTTTGCGCAAAACCCACAGGGAGAAAATGGAATGAAGTACAGCTACGTACTACTTTGTGTTGCCAGCGTCTCGCTCGTTGCCTGCGGCACACGACCGATCAAACCATCCGACCAGCACATCCAGCAATCCTCCGCTGCGGCCACGCAGGCCAGCGGCGCCATCCCGCAACCCATCCGCCATGCCGTTATCCTGCCGCCGCCAAAACCTGCGGCGAAAGTGGAAACCTACAGCGTCGTCGTCACCAATCTGCCGGCGCGCGAGATTCTGTTCGCGCTGGCGCGCGATGCGAAGATCAATATCGACATCCATCCCGGCATCGAAGGCAATGTGACGCTGAATGCCATCGACCAGACCCTGCCACAGATCCTCGACCGCATCAGCCAGCAAGTGGCGATGCGTTACGAGCTGAATGACAGCCGTCTGGCGGTGATGCCGGATTCGCCGTATCTGAAGAACTACAAGATCGATTACGTCAACATGTCGCGCGATTCCGATGGCGGCATCTCCAACACGACCCAAGTGGGCGGCAGCGCCGGCGCGGGCGGTAACAATTCGCAACTGTCGATCAAGAATGCGTCGAAGAACCATTTCTGGGACACGCTGGTGAAGAACATCACCGACATTCTGAACGAGACCGACAAGGAGATCGTGGTGGGACGCCGTGCTTCGAGCGCGACCGTGCAGACTTCGGATGAGAAGAATGAGAACGAGGCAGGCGCCAAGTCCAAGGGTGAGAGCGAGGGCAGCAAGTCCGCAGTCGTCGAACAGCAACGCAGCAGTGAACAGGACTTCAAGGACTACCGCACCTTGCAGGCGGCATCGGTGATCTCCAATCCCGAGGCGGGCATCATCACCGTGCGCGCCACCGGCAAACAGCACGCGAAGATACAAGAGTTTATTGTGCAGGTGTTGCGCAGCGCGCGCCGCCAGGTGCTGATCGAAGCGACCATCGCCGAAGTGCGCCTGAACAGCAACTACCAGCAGGGCATTGACTGGTCGCGGTTGCGTCTGGCGGGGGCGAAGGGATTTTCTATCACGCAAGCAGGCTCGGCCGGTCTGCCGGCGAGCAGCACCGGCAGCATGCTGATCCTGGATTATCTCAACCCGACATCGAAGCTCGGTGACTTGAGCGCCTCGCTTTCACTGCTCGATTCCTTCGGCGATGTGAAGGTGTTGTCCAGTCCAAAATTGAGCGTGATGAACAATCAGACCGCGATGCTGCGCGTGGTGGACAACCTGGTCTATTTCACCATCAAGGCGGATACCGTTTCCAACCAGACCACCACAACCACCACTTTCACCACCACCGCGGTGACGGTGCCGACCGGTTTCACCATGAGCGTAACGCCGCAGATCGACGACAGCGATACGGTGCTGCTCAATTTGCGTCCTTCCATCACCCGCTTGCTCGGTTATGTTAACGACCCTAACCCGTCGTTGGCGACAGCCGGGGTGACTAGCCGCATCCCCCAATTGCAGACACGTGAAATGGAGTCCGTGCTCAAGATTGGCAATAACCAGATCGCGGTGATGGGCGGCTTGATGCAAGACGAGATCAACAATCTGACGGATGGAATCCCCTTGCTCGACCGCATTCCGGTCGCGGGTGCCGCGTTCAGGAACCGCAACGACACCAAGACCAAGACCGAGCTGGTGATCTTCCTGCGCCCGGTGGTGATCAAGGATGCCAGCCTCGACGGCGATTTCGCCGCGTTCCGCAGCAGTCTGCCCACGGCGGATTTCCTGCAGCCTGAAAGCGGGAAGGAATCGCCATGAGCCTGCTTCTCGACGCGCTGAAGAAATCCGGGCACGGTACGCAAGGTACCGGTCTGACGCTGGAGGAAGCGCCGGCCAGCACTGCGCCGCGTGCCGAGGCCGGCCAATCCGATACGGCACGCGCAGCCGGCCAGAACCTGTTCGCGGCGAAGAAAAAAGCGCCGTCGCGCCGTCGCTGGAATCTCGGCCTGGTGCCGACTACCTTGCTGATCTGCGGCACTCTCGGCGCGGGTTATGGCTATTACGTGTGGCGCGAACTGAATCCGTCCGTGGCGTCGGTGGCATTGCGGCAGGTGCCCCCGCCGCCTCCCAGGCCGGTTATCACACCGGCTGCGCCGCCACTGGTTGCCGCGATCAAGCCGGAGCCGGTAGCGCCGGTCGTGCCGCAGCCGCAAGTTGAGGCGCCCGCGCCGGTGAGTGTCGCGATCGTTGCGCCGCCCGTGCCGCGTACCCGGATATTGACCCAGCCGCGCACCCCCCGTTTGGCCATCCGCAGCACAGCCCGGGCCGACACCATCACACCGGCGTTGCAGGATGCCTGGCAAGCTTACCAACGCGGCGATTATGCCGCCGCCAGCACGGGCTACCGCAATGTGCTGGCGCAGGACATCCGCAATCGCGATGCCTTGCTCGGAATGGGTGCGATCGCGCAGCAGGACGGCAAGGATCAGGAAGCACAACAGTTTTACCGGCAAGTGTTGCTGCTTGATCCGCGCGACCCGGTGGCGCTGGCGGCGATGACGTTCTACACCGCACCCGATCCGGAGGATGCCGAAATCCGCCTGAAGCAGATGCTGGCCAATCAGCCGCGCTCCGCCGCTTTGCACTTCGCGCTGGGCAATGTCTATACGGACCAGTCGCGCTGGGCCGAGGCGCAACAGGCTTACTTCACCGCGCTGGCACTGGAACCGGGCAACCCGCAGTTCAGCTATAACCTGGCGGTCAGTCTCGACCATCTGGGACAGGGCAAGCCGGCGGCGGATTATTATCGCCAGACTTTGCAACTCGATCCTGCCGGCCGGTCCGGTTTCGATGCCGCGCAGACACAGCGCCGCCTGAACGAACTGAACGCGACGCGATAGGGAAAAAGATGGCGGTTCCGCAGCAACAGTTCCAGCAGCCCATCGGTCAATTGCTCATCGCCAAAGGCGTCATCAGCGAAGACCAGTTGCGCATTGCGACCCAGGAGCAAAGCAAATCGCCGCAACCGCTGGGGCGCTTGCTGGTGCGTCTGGGCTTTTTGTCGGAGGCGACCATCCGCGACGTGCTGTCGGAGAACCTCGGACAGGAAACCGTCGATCTGGCCACGGTGATCGTCGATTCGGCGGCGGTCACCCTGATTCCGAAGGAAGTGGCACGGCGCTATCAGCTGGTGCCGATCTCGGTGGACACGGCCAGCAAGAATCTCACCCTGGCCATTGCCGACCCCGACAACATCATCGCCCTCGACCAGGTGCGCGCCCTGTTGAAGGACGAGTACCGGCTGATCACCCTGCTGGCGAGCGAATCCGACATTCTGCGCGCCATCGACCAGTACTACGGTTTCGAGCTGTCCATCGACGGCATCCTGCACGAGATCGAGCCGGGGGAGCTGGAACATCAGGGACTGCAACAGGGCGTCAACGAATTCAGCCAGCCGGTGGTGCGCCTGATTGATGCACTGCTCACCGAGGCCGTGCAGCAGAACGCGTCCGACATCCACTTCGAGCCCGAGAACAGTTTCCTGCGCATTCGTTACCGCGTGGACGGCGTGCTGCGCCAGGTGCGCAGCCTGCACAAGAGTTTCTGGCCGGCGATGGTGGTGCGCCTGAAAGTGATGAGCGGGATGAACATCGCCGAGACGCGCGCGCCGCAGGACGGCCGCATCTCGTTGCGCCTGTCCGGCCGTCCGATCGATTTCCGCGTCGCTTCGCACCCCACGCAGTACGGGGAGAATCTGGTGTTGCGTATCCTTGACCGGCAGAAGGGATTGGTGCCGATCAACCAGATCGGTCTCGACGACACCGCGCTGTCAATCCTGCTGTCGATCATCGCCAAACCCGAGGGCATCGTGCTGGTCACCGGCCCCACCGGCTCCGGCAAGACGACCACGTTGTATTCCATCCTCAGCCACGTCAACACCGAGTCGGTCAACATCATGACCCTGGAAGACCCGGTGGAATATCCGATCCCGCTGATCCGCCAGAGTTCGGTCAACGAAGCGGCCAAGCTGGATTTTGCCAGCGGCATCCGCTCGCTGATGCGGCAGGATCCGGACATCATTCTGGTCGGCGAGATCCGCGATCATCCGACCGCCGAGATGGCGTTCCGCGCCGCGATGACCGGTCACCAGGTTTATTCGACGCTGCACACCAACTCCGCCGTCGGCGCCATTCCGCGCCTGCTCGACATCGGCATCCTGCCGGACATTCTGGCCGGCAATATCATCGGGGTCGTGGCGCAGCGCCTGATCCGCGTCCTCTGCCGCCATTGCAAATATCCGTATCAACCGGATGCGACCGAGCGCAAATTGCTGGGCCTGCACCACAACGAGGAGGTGACTTTGTATCGTGCCGCGGGTTGCGATATTTGCCATCACCAGGGTTATAGCGGGCGCCAGGCGATCATGGAGATCCTCAAGATGGATTCCGAGCTGGACGATCTCATTTCCCGCCGCGCCAGCATACGCGACATCAAACAGGCCGCGCTGGAAGCCGGTTTCCGCCCGCTGGCGCAGGATGGTATCCGCCGCATCCTGCAAGGCATCACCTCGGTGGCCGAGGTGATGCGCGTGGTTGACCTGACGGATCGGCATTAGGCAAACATGGCGCTCTATGCGTACAAGGCGATCGACGCGGACGGCAAGACCGCCAAGGGTTTGCAGGATGCGGCCAACCTGATCGATCTTGAAATGCACCTGAAGCGGGGCGGGCTGGACCTCATCAGCGCCAGGGAGGAAGACCATGCTTCATCCTTCGGCGCGACCCGGATCAAGCGCGTCGCGCTCATCACCTTCTTTTTCAATCTGGAGCAACTGACCCGCGCCGGCGTACCCCTGCTGGAATGTCTGGCCGATCTGCGCGACACCATGGAAGAACCTGCTTTTCGCGAGATCATCGCCAACATGGTGGAATCGATCGAGAGCGGCAAAAAATTGTCGCAAGCCATGGCCGAACACCCCAACGCGTTCGACAAGATCACGGTCAATCTGACCAAGGCGGGGGAGGACAGCGGGCGTCTGGTCGATGTGTTCAAGCATCTCACCGAATCGCTCAAGTGGCAGGACGAGATGGCCTCGCAGACCAAGAACATGATGATCTATCCGCTCTTCGTCGGCACCATCGTGCTCGCCATCACCTTCTTTCTGATGATCTACCTGGTGCCGCAACTGGTGGGATTTATCAAGGGCATGGGGCAGGAGATTCCGATTCAGACGCGGATCCTGCTGGCGACCTCCGATTTCTTCGTCGCCTATTGGTATGCGCTCCTGCTCGCGCCGTTCGTGCTGTTCGGCGGCTACAAGTTGGCGCTGATCGCCAATCCGAAACTGCAATATCACGTGGACAATTTCAAGCTGCATGTGCGGCCGACCGGCCCCATTCTGCGCAAGATCATCCTCGCCCGCTTCGCCAATACCTTCGCCATGATGTACAGTTCCGGCATCACCATTATGGATTGCATCGCCAATTCGCGTGATCTGGTGGACAATCA
>Ga0210044_10009172_pt1 | contig 12111 bp, 8 predicted proteins | sample CryGey13umfilter_2_FD_183959 | JGI IMG/M metagenome (GOLD analysis project Ga0210044, IMG submission 183959) | Groundwater microbial communities from aquifer in Utah, USA - Crystal Geyser 4/9/14 3 um filter (SPAdes) (version 2) | ecosystem: Environmental > Aquatic > Deep subsurface > Groundwater... | reverse complement strand
AGCGCGCGGCCAGGCCACTCCGAGCACCAGCTCGGCGTCACCGCCGACCTCATCTACCGCCGCAACGGCGCCCTCTATCCAGGGCTCGACGAGGCCATGGGAGACAGCGACGAGTTCCAGTGGGTCATGGCCAACGCCCATCGCTTCGGCATCGTCCTCACCTACGGCCAGTCCAAGGTCGCGACGACCCAATACGTCTACGAGCCCTGGCATTTTCGCTACGTCGGAGTGCAAGCCGCCAACGAGATGCGACGCTGCGACCTGAACACCGAGGAGTTCCTCGACGCGCGCTACGGCCTCGAACCCCTCCCCGCCTACGAGGGCGACTACGTGATCCTCTGGTCTGATGCCCGTTTCGTCGAGCACCTCACGCTGCCGCCGGGGAGCAAGGCTGCGCCCGGAGAACACCTGGTCAAGACCTGGCGCGTCCAGAACAATGGCACGACCAATTGGTGGAACCTGAAGCTGGTCAACGTCGGCGGCGACCTCAGCCCCGTCGAGACCGACGTCTACTGCGTCCTCGCCGGAGAGACCGTCGATCTGTCCGTGGAGCTCGACGCGCCGGCAACGCCAGGCTTCGCCAACGGGCTGTGGCAGCTGCAAGACGAAACCGGGCTGGTGTTTGGAGACGTGCTGCAGCTCTCGTTGAGTGTGGAATAGCTCGAGCCAGGCTCCTCCCGCCCGAAATCTCTCAGGGAAGAACCGTCGGTGTCACAGTGCTGCGATGTTCGTCGCCCCTGCGGTAAGGACCCCTCATGATGCACCCCTTCAAAACCATACGCCCCATGACCGCCAACGAAGCGCTGCCCGACAGGAGCGCCGTCATTCGTCCACAAGACAAACATCTGGTCTTTGGGACCCCGATGGAAGGGACGTTCGAAGGGCTCGAGACGGCTGTCGTCGGCATGGGCTGCTTCTGGGGCGCCGAGCGACTCTTCTGGCGCCTCGACGGCGTGCTGAGCACGGCGGTCGGATATGCCGGGGGCTTCACCGCCAACCCGACCTACGAAGACGTCTGCTCTGGCCAAACCGGGCACGCCGAGGTCGTGCGCGTCGTGTTCGACCCTGCCAAGCTCTCTTACGATGCGGTGTTGAAACGCTTCTGGGAAGAACACGACCCAACCCAGGGTCTGCGACAAGGAAACGACGTCGGCTCGCAGTACCGCTCCGTCATCTACACCAGCACGGAGGCACAGCTCACGGCCGCGCGCACCTCGAAGACCCTCTTCGAGAAAGCCCTCATGAGCCTCGGTCAAGGCGCCATCACCACCGAGATTGAAGCCGCGCCCACGTTCTATTTCGCGGAGCCTTACCACCAGCAATACCTGGCCAGGAACCCGAACGGCTACTGCGGGCTCAAAGGGACCGGTGCGGTCTGTCCCATCGTGAGCCCAGGCAAGTAACCTCGCTCACGTCGAGCCACCCCTGCGCCGGGAAGCAAGCAAAATCCAGTCGGCTGACCTCAGGGCTTCGAAACATTGCCGTCGACCGTCGTGGAACACGCCAGCTCGGACCAACGAACTCCTCTAGGACCCAGTCGTTTACTGCGAGATCGCGTTGCGTCGTGACTCGCGTCAAAATATTTGTCTGTTGACAAGCAAATATTTTTACATGCCACTGGCAAATAATATATGAAGGGTTTACTCTCCAGTGAGGAGGGGGCGAGGGTTTGTTCGGCCGCCCGCGAAGAGGTCAGTAACTTACCGGTTTTCCCTATATTTTCGGATCCAAGGACCCCAGAACCGCCGAGGATGGACTATGACTAGACGTGAACGCATCTTGATTGCGATTTCACTGGTGCTGACGCTGTTACTCATGAACGCTCAGGCGTTCGCCCAGGAAGACCCTGAGCCAGACGACGGCGGGTTGCCTGGCTCGGACGAGGTAGGCGACCTGCCAGCCGGGACCGAGGCCGAGGGAGAGACGACCGAGCAAGATGAGAAAGCACGTGAGCTCTATCTCGTTGGACGCGATCTTTATGAGGCGGGCCGTTACCAGGCCGCCCTCGAGGTCTTCGAAGAGGCGCACAAGCTCAGCCCCCGGCCGCTGCTGCTCCTCAGCTTGGCGAGCACCTACGAGAGGGTAGGGCGCTACGAGGACGCGCTCACCGCGCTGCGCCAATACGAACCCCACGCCGAGGAAGACAAACGCAGCGTACTCGACAAGCGTATTCAAGGACTCGAAGAGCGCCTCGCCAAGATCGAGAGCGCCGCGGCCAAGCCAGAGACGACCGAGAAACCTATCGTTGAACCCGCTCCCGCCCCGCTCCCCGCTGAAGGCACCGACCTCGCCATCTGGGGCTGGACCGTTGGCGGCGTCGGCCTCGCCATGGGAATCACCGGTGGCGTGCTCGTCGCGCTCGGCGAATCAGACCACGTGCTCGCCAAGGACGACGCGCAAAAGCTGACGCCCCAAGCCTACCAACAACTCGTCGACGACGGGGACATGAAGAAGACAACAGGGTTCATCGTGGCCGGTGTCGGTGGCGCCGCTTTGATCACTGGAATCGTGCTGTTGGTGCTGGACGACGATGAGGCTGACACCACTCCACAGGCTGGATTGATACCAACGAATGACGGCGCCTTGATGACGCTCACTGGGAGGTTCTGACATGAAAGCAGTTTGGATGATTTTTGTCGTGAGCGTTGCGCTCGCCGCCACAGCGGGTTGTACGAACCCCGACGACCTCGAATACCTGGACACCAGCGCCCCTAACGACACTGCCCAGACCGAGGTCAGCGGCGACGTTGCCGACGAGGTCGACGCTGAAGAAGAGGTCTTCATCGTCCCAGACTTCTGCGATCTGAAGGAAGAGTGCGGTCCCGGCTATGTCTGCGACAAAGAGAACCGCAAGTGTCAGGCGGCCTTCGATGGCGTCAACGGCGTCTTCGCCGACCACCTCGTGCTGGGCATGAGCGCCGACTTCGGCGGGCCGGCCAAAGACGCGGGGATGGCCATGCGCCTCGGGATGGAGGCCTACTTCACACACGTCAATAATGCAGGCGGGGTCAATGGCAGAACCATCGAGCTGCGTTCGATCAACGACAACAACAACGCCAACACCGCATTGCAGAACGTCAAAAACCTGATCCATACCGGCAACGATCGCGAAGTTTTCGCCCTCATCGGAAATCAGGGCGCACCCATGGTCGCTCTGACCGCGCCCTACGCCAACGCGCACCACACCGTGTTCTTCGGCCCCTTCGCTGGCGGCTCTGAGACGCGCAAGAACGATCGCTACATCTTCAACTTCCGGGCGAGCACCGAGACGGAGACGTTCACTATCGTGGACTACCTCACGAACAACATGGAGCCCATGCCGGTCCCGCCGCCAAACGTGATCCTCTTTGCGCAAGCCGCGAGCGCGGGCGCGCTCGACGAGTTGGGGCAGGCGGGGTTGGTTGGCGTGGCTCGTGGGCTCCAACCCCACGGCATCATCCGTGAGAACGTGCCCGTCGTGAGCTACGGCGCCGGTACCACCAACGTCGACGCCGCCTTACAGCAGTTCTTTACCTGGTTCGCCAGCACCGACCGCACCCACTTTCCAGATGGCTCGAGCATGAGCCTCGTCGTCCTGGTCGCCGAAGGGGCGCCCGCCGCAGAGTTCATCACCAAGGTCGCCGATGAGATGGAAAGGCTGCGCACGGGCGGCGCGTCGACCTACGGTCTCGACGCCGAGGCGGCAGGCCGTGTAGCCATGTCCATGCCCATCATCGCCGCCGCGTCTTCCGTGGGCGACTCGATGAAATCCATCCTCAAGGGCCGCGACCCTGCGAAGTACTGCACCCAAGTTCTGCTCTCCCAGGTCGTCCCGTGGTTTGGTTCGGGCATGACCGGCGTGACAAACTACCGCAACCAACTCGACGAATACCAAGCCAACACGCCCCCAGAGTACGTCTCTCTCGAGGGCTACATGACCGCACGGATGTTCGTCGAGGCGTTGCGCGACGCAGGTCGCGATCTCTCGGACGAGGTCCTGGTCGAGGCTCTCGAAGCCCAGAAGGAGGTCGATCTCGGGGTCGACGTCACCTACTCCTTCTCGCCTCAAAACCACAACGCCACGGACTGGGTCTGGGGTACCTTCTTGGACAACACCTGCACCGTCCAAGAGTACCCGCGCTGACCCTCGCAGCCAGAGCGCACCCCAGCCGGTGGTGCGCTCTGCCTCTTTCTTGGGCCCCTCGAGCGGGGACTTATGGGCTCTCGGGGCCGCTCGGTTTGGGTTCGTCCGCTCGACGCGACACGATCGTGAAGCTCGTCCCTTCACCAAGATTCCTCGCGACGTAACCCCACCTCGAGCTGACCGCCGTTCTACTTGACGATGCGAAACACCGTCACGAGCCCCAAGCCGGTCCCTTGCTCGTTGGTCGTGTGGAAGGGCTCGAAGAGCTCGTCGAGCTCGGCACTCTCGATGCCGCACCTTCGAGCTGAACCTTGGTGTTTGGGGCTCAGAACGCGAGGCAATAATCCAAATTAGTGGCCGAAAACGCAGAAGAGCCGCTCCTTGGAGCGGCTCTTCTGCGTTTCCTGGAGTTTGTACACTTGTGGGTTCGGGCGGTCGGACGCGGTTCCACGTCGTGGGTTCGGGCGGTCCGATGCGGTTGCACGTCGTGGGTTCGGGCGGTCCGATGCGGTTGCACGTCGTGGGTTTGGGCGGTCGGACGCGTGGCCCAGCGCTTCGCATTGGGCTACTTCCTGTGACGGCCCATTCAGGGCCGACGCCCTAGTTGGGGTGCGCCGGAAGTTCTGATGCCCACAAACCTGGGCGGGAGGTGACCTGCCCACACCTCGAACCGTGTCGAAACCGCCGAGGGCAAAGCCCGAGGCATCGGCCCCTCGGGGCCGAACATTCCCCAGCCCAAGGTGTGACCTTGGGGCCCAAGGTGTAACCTTGGGCAAAACGCAGAAGAGCCGCTCCTAGGAGCGGCTCTTCGTTTCGAAAGCTCAGTCACTCGTTCATGCCCTTCATGTCACCGTGGTCCATGCCACCCATGCCGCCCATGCCGCCCATGTCGCCGTGGTCCATGCCGCCCATGCCGCCCTTTTGCGTCAAGTTCATCCCGCAAATCGCGCACTTGCCGGGTTCCATGGAGGCGTAGTGAACGGTGCCCATGTCACACATCCAGGCGCCGTCGGGGATCTGTGAAACCTCCACTGGTGGATCGAGCTTGCCACCCGTCTGGGCGATCGCGATGGTTGGCGCGGGTTTTTCGGCACCCACCTCGGCAGCGGCCTCTGGCTTCGCTTCCTCCATCTTCATTTCACCCGGCTGGGCAGCCTCGCCAGCGGCGGCCTCTGTTGCGGGCTTCTTCTCATCAGCCTTGGCTGGCGCCTTTGCTTCGCAGCTCGCCAGGAGCGCTGTGACCAGGAGAAGAAGGGGTAGACTGGAGAGCGACAAGAAGGTCTTTCGAAAGTTCATAGCGTGCCTCGACAGTGACTCATGAATTCTGGCTTCACCGTCGCACTATGCGGACGATGACGTCACGTAGGCATTCGCAACGGCTGTGCCAGGACCGCGCCGTTGAAAGGGTGCAGCGATATCGAATCCTTACGCCGATCCTCTGGCGCTGGAGTGACGCCCTGCAGGATAGTCCGCAGGCCACGCTGCGGACTATCCTGCAGTGGTGTCAAAGGAGTGCCGGTGCGGGTGTCCCGAAGGCACGCTGGACGATGTCGGCCTGCTCGAGTCTGTGCGCGCGCGGCGAGCCAGTCGCTGGGCTGGCGCTAGCGTTTCGGTGGACCCAACGAAAGCGCGGCCCGCTGCCAAACATCTCGAGGATCCGCGGCAACAAGTAGTGGAAGGCACCCATGTTCTGAGGCTCTTCCTGGCACCAGACGATCTCCTCGAGGTTCGGCAGCGCTCCCGTGAGCGCGGCGGAGAACTCGGCCTTCGGGAAGGGGTGGAGCTGCTCGAGGCGCACGACGGCGACGCGCTCTCCAGTGTTGTCCCGTCGGGTCACCAGGTCGTAGTAGATCTTGCCGCTGCAGACGATGGCCAACTTCGCTCCCACGGCCAGCTCGCTGGTGTCCGGAATGACCCTCTGGAATCGGCCTCTGGTAAAGTCCTCCCGCGAGGAGGTCGCCTTGCGATGGCGAAGCAAACTCTTCGGCGTCATCACGATGAGCGGCTTGTTGAAGTCCCGTAAGATCTGGCGCCGTAGGGCGTGGAAGATCTGGGCTGGGGTCGTCAGGTTCACGACCTGGATGTTGTCGTCGGCGCAGAGCTGCAGGTAGCGCTCGAGCCTCGCCGAGGAGTGCTCTGGACCTTGCCCTTCGTAGCCATGTGGCAGCAGCATGACCAACGGTGCGCGCTGCTCCCATTTGTCCTCGGAGGCTGAGATGAATTGGTCGATGATCACCTGTGCGCCGTTGGCGAAGTCGCCGAACTGCGCCTCCCAGGCGACGAGCATCTTGGGTCGACTGAGCGAGTAGCCGAACTCGAAGCCGAGCGCGGCGGCCTCGGAGAGGGGGCTGTTGATGATCTCGATCTTGGCTTGCTCGGGCGAGAGGTGCTCCAAGGGGAAGTAGGTCGCGCCGTTGTTCTGGTCGTGCAAAACCGCATGACGGTGGCTGAACGTCCCGCGCTGCGCGTCTTGGCCGCTGACGCGGACCGGGTGGCCCTCGAGCACCAAGGCGCCGTACGCCAGCAACTCGCCGGTTCCCCAATCGATGGAGGGCTCCCCTTTGAGCATCCCTAACCTGGAGTCTCGCAGGCGCTGCAAGACCCGGTGTGCCTTGAAGCCGTCGGGCCAGGTGTTCAGGCCTTTCATGACGTGCTCGAACACCTCATCAGAGATTCGAGTCTCGGCCTCGGGGACCTGAGCGTCCCAAACGTAGAACGAATCCAGTTGCTGAAGGTCGACCTGCTCGACGCTGGTCGGAACCTTCGGGTTCGTTCGTTTCTTTAGGATTTCCAGCTCGTTGCCTAGGAGTTCCTTCTGGCGTTTGGAGATCTCCGTGACCTCCTCGATGCTGACCAGCCCACGCTGGGACAGACGTTGTCCATAGATGACGTGGACGTCTGGATGTTTGGCAATGACGTCGTACATCATGGGCTGCGTGAAGCGGGGCTCGTCGGCCTCGTTGTGGCCGTAGCGCCGGAACGCGTACATGTCGATCACGACGTCTTGCTTGAACTTCTGTCGATACTCGGCGGCGATCCGGCTGACCTGCACCACAGCCTCTGGATCTTCGCCGTTGACGTGGAAGATCGGGACGTCGAGCATCTTGGCGATGTCCGAGCAGTAGATGGAGGAACGGGAGTCGACCGGATCGGTGGTGAAGCCGATTTGGTTGTTCACGACGATGTGAATGGTGCCACCAGTACCGTAGCCTGGCAGCCGCATCAGGTTGAGGGTCTCGGCGACCAAGCCTTGCCCGATGAACGCGGCGTCGCCGTGGATGAGGATGGGCAGGACCTCGGCCTGACCTTGCTCTCCGAGGACGTCCTGGCGCGCTCGCGCTACTCCTTCGACGACTGGGTTGATGGCCTCGAGGTGAGAGGGGTTGAAGGTCAGCGTGAAGTCGAGCTCGTGCCCTTGCCGTGTCGTGATCGTGTTGCGGCAACCGAGGTGGTACTTGACGTCGCCGCGTCCGACGTACGACTCGGCGTTGGTGTCCGAGAACTCTTCGAAGATGGTGATGCGGTTCTTGGAGCCCAAGTTTGCCAACACGTTGAGGCGCCCACGGTGCGCCATGCCCATGACCACTTCGCGCACGCCCCGTTGGGTCGTCTCCTCGATGATCATCCAGAGCAGTGGCAGGAGCGACTCGGCTCCCTCGAGTGAGAAGCGCTTGGCGCCCAAGAACTTGATCTGCAAGAATTCTTCGAAGGCCTCGGCGGCCCCGAGCTGCTGCAAGATGAAGAGCTGCGTCTCGCGGTCGAGCTCGCAGAAGTTGCGGGTCTTCTCACAGCGCATCTGCAGCCAGCGCTTGGCTCCGACGTTGTTGATGTGCATGAACTCGCAGCCGATGGTGCGAGTGTAGGTGTCTTGCAGAAAGGAGATGAGCTCCCGCAGCGTCATGGTCGACGGGCCGTTGATGGCGGCGGTCGAGAAGCGGCGGTCCATGTCGCTCTCGAGCAGTCCCCAATGGGACGGCTCCAGCTCTTCGATCACCAGGTCACGTTTGCGACCCAAGGGGTCCGTGTTGGCGGCCAGGTGTCCCAGCCGACGATAGGCGGTGATCAGCTGGACGATGCGCACCTGCGCGGCGAGCATTCGGGCTTCGGGGGAGTTCTCGTCGAGCCCGCCGACGGGATCGAAGATGCTGCGCGCTTCGAAGGTAGGTTCCGGCGCGATGGGCGACGAGATGAGCGTGAGACCTTCCTCGGTCTGAAAATAGGCCTGCCAGCTCTCGTCAACGCTCTGAGGGTCGGTCCGGTAGCGTTGGATCACCTCGAGCAGATACTCCAGGTTGAACGGATTCAGCACATCCATTGCGTCGCTCGTCTCTAAAGAACCGTCAATCAGTGGACGGTTTGCGAAGGTCGGTGCCGGCAAATGGCCTGAACACTGGGGTTGGGAGCCGTAAGATAGAAAGCCGCGGCGGCAATAACCACCGCCGCGGAGGCAACACCTTCCACAGCGTCAATCGTGCGGGAGGGTGCCTCGATGCGAGCGCAGGAACGAGCTGGGCGTCAGCCGCCCGAAATTCGAGACCCGCGACGTGTAGACATCTGCATGACGCTCGATCTGCCTGGCGAGGTGACTCTTGTCGTTGCCGGTCCGCATGAGCAGACCCCAATTGCGGTTCACCATGCGGCTAGAAGCCCGCGCCATGGGGGCCACCCGCTCGTCGATCTGGTCGATGGCGTCGAGCAACGCTTGGCGCTCGGCAGGCTCCTCTCGGAGGTCCACCGGGCGTCCATGAGCGAGGCGCTGGGCCTTGAGATCCAGACGGTCGATCTGCTGCTCGAGCAGCATCTTCTCGCGCATCAAGCCGTTGAGCGCCTCCTGTTTATCCTCGAACTCCAACATGGCTTCGACTTCGCTCTCCAGCTCACGAATGATCACGCTCGTGCGCCAACGACGCACGGCTTTCGACACGTGCACGTCGCTGTAGATGTGGTCACCGACGTAGAGAATCTCGCTGCCATCGACGCCAAGATACTGCTCGACCTGCGTCGCGTCGCTGCCGAGATAGGCCAGCGCTTCGCCCTCGAGTCGAGCGTCTGGGAGCAGCGTCCCTGAGGCGTCTGTGACCACGAAGGTCGGTTGGTTCTCGAGAAAAAAATCGGGTTTGCGGGCTGACACCACCACCAATTCAAAGAGCTCTCGCCAGGAGCTCATCCCATCCGGCAAGTAGCGGTCCACGCAATAGGACATCATCTGCTGAGTGAATGGCCACCCCGAGTTCGTGATCAAGAGGAGCTTCTTGCCCGCATCTCGCTGATCGAGCAGCGTCGACACGATTTCGGGGTCCAACTCCACGAAGCGCTCGGGGTCGGCGACGATCATCGCCTTGAGCTCCCCCTCCATGTGCGCCAAGTCGAGCGAGCTGCGCACCAGCTTGTAGAGATCGAGGTAGGTCTGCATGGAGGAGGGCAGGGCCTTCTGATCGAAGAGCCCCACCAGCTGCGCGAACATGCACGCTTCGGAAAGCGAGAAGAACGTATTCAGGAAGCGCCAGCGTGACTCGCCCAAGTCCACCACCGCTCGCCGGTACACCGCGCGCTGCTCCTTGTGCGACAAGAAGCGCATCGAGTGACAGGCTCGTTTGATGTACCCAAAGCGGTTGGCCTTGACGATGTTCCCTAGCTCCGTATCCATGACCAAGCCCCGGGTCACGAACTCCGAGTCGTACTCCAGGTCCTCGACAGGGAATCCACGCTCCAAGAGCTTCCGCTTGATGAACGAATAGGCGCAACGCTCCCACTCGACGACGTCGTAGTGGACCAACGTGTAGTCCATGTCGTAGCCGATGGCTTGGATCCCGCCGAGGTTCAACGTTCGATTGCAAAAGAGCCCGCGTTTTCGTTCTTCTTTCGTCATGTCGTCTCTAGGTTCGAGTCGGCTTGGCTTGTCGTCAAAGCTCGGGGTCATACCGTCCCATGAGCACGATCGGATCACCCCGTGTGGGGGCTTTTAGCGCCACAATCTGGAGATGGCGAGCGTTCGCGTCGAGACAACGCGCACCTGCGAGAGTGAGCAGGACAGGGTTGACAGCCCCGACAAGCAGCGCAGGATTGACGCCCGCTGGTTCTCAGCCACCATCGGAGTGGTGATGGCTTACAGAGACAATTCGTCACCCATCAAGGGTCAACCAAGGTCGCTAAGCGGCCAGCCACACAGATATTCTTGTCTAGCGGTCAACGGCCAGCAAAAGAATTCGTCACCCATCAAGGGTCAACCTAGGTCGCTAAGCGGCCAGCCACACAGATATTCTTGTCTAGCGGTCAACGGCCAGCAAAAGAATTGTTCTCGCTCAGCGGCCAGCCTCACGGACTTGAGATGCCTAGCGGTCAGTGGACAGGAAAGTTTGCCGAGCGGACGACCGCTTTTCGCACCGTAACTTATCGAAACCAGGTGAAATCGGTCGTGGGCAAGCAAGGCAATAGTCCAAATGAAACGAGGCATTCGCAAGTCCAATGAGTGAGCCCGAGAAGAACTACATCACCCCGAATGGCTATCGAACCCTCCTCACCGAACTCGACCACCTCACCACCGTAGAGCGCCCAAGGGTCACCAATGAGGTCACTGTCGCCGCTGCACAAGGAGACCGCTCCGAGAATGCCGAGTACATCTACGGCAAGCGCCGCCTGAGGGAGATCGATCGGCGTATGCGTTTTTTGAGGTCTCGTCTCGACATCGCGTTCATCGTCGATCCTAAGGAGGACCGCGGAGACATCATCTACTTCGGCGCCACCGTCGTACTCGAGGATGTCGACTCCGGCGAGGAGGTCTCCTACCAACTCGTCGGCAGCGACGAGGCCGACGCGCGCAAAGGCTTGATCAGCTACCGTTCGCCTGTCGGCGCTTCACTCATGGGCCGCACCATCGACGACGAGATCCGCGCCAAAACCCCAGGCGGCGTACGTTCCTTCGTCGTGTCCGAGGTCCACTACAAATGACGGACAGGGCATGAAACTCAACATCCTCATCGTCGGTGCTGGCGCCGTCGGCCAGACCTATGGTTTGCACCTGCACCGCGCCGGCCACAAGGTTACTTTTCTGGTGAGAGATCGGGTGGCCCGGGAAATCAGAAAGTTTCCTACCCTGAGCCTGCATCGGCTCCGTCTCCTGCGAGCTCCACAGCCGGTACGCTTCCAAGACTTCGCGGTCCTGGGCGACAGCGAGGCGCTGACACAACACGTCTTTGACCAAGTCTGGCTCTGTGTCTCCTCCACCGCACTTGCCAAAGGGGACTGGCTGCCGGCGTTGGTCCGCTCCCAGCCCAAGGCCACCATCGTCACGCTCCAGCCGGGACTTCGCGACGGCGACGTCGTTGGCAAGCTCTGTGGCGAGGCGCGCCTCGTCATCGGCATGATCTCTTTGGTCGCCTACCAAGCCCCACTGGAGGCCGAGGTTCCGCACCCCGGCGTCGCCTACCTCTTGCCCCCCGGCGCCCCGAGCCCCTTCAGCGGCGCCGAGCCCGCCCGCGTCGATGCCGTCGTCCGCGCCCTGGTCGACGGAGGCTGTCCGGCCAAACGGGTCGCCGACGCCAAAGCGCCCGCCAGCTTTGCCTCTGCCCTGATGATGCCTCACCTCTTGGCGCTGCAGGGCGCTGGCTGGTCGCTGGGAGCCGTGCGCCACGGCAGCTGGCTCGACCGCGCCGCCGCAGCCAGTCGGGACGCGACCGCCGCGGTCTCTGCACATCTCCACGTCCCCCCGCCGTTGGGTCGTCTCGCGGCGCGTCCCGTCCTCATTGCCACGGCCGTTGGATTGGGCACCAAACTGGCCCCATTCCCCCTCGAGGCCTACCTGCGCTACCATTTCACCAAGACCCTCGACCAAACCCACGCCATGGTGAACACCTACGTCGAGGTCGGACACCAGCACGGGCTCGAGATGCGTGACCTCGAAGCGCTGCGCGACGCGGTCCGCAGGGGTCTTGGATGAGCGAGAAACCAGGAGCACCCTCCTCTGGGGGGGGCCAGCTTCATTTTCGGCG